>Ga0228615_1000320_pt1 | contig 27059 bp, 18 predicted proteins | sample 16DmetaG_FD_190530 | JGI IMG/M metagenome (GOLD analysis project Ga0228615, IMG submission 190530) | Seawater microbial communities from Monterey Bay, California, United States - 16D | ecosystem: Environmental > Aquatic > Marine > Coastal | place: USA: California | collected 2016-10-17
ATAATTAGGTATAATTGCGATAGCTTTACCCCCAATTAATCCTGTTTCATATAATTCTGCTTTACTAGACTTAGAAAACTCAACTGCATTATCAATCATAAGCTTAATTTCTAGTTTATTATTATCATCACCACTAAAGCTAATTTTTTGGACGTTACCTATTTTGTATCCATTAATTGTAACTGGATTTGAAGGCACCAATCCTTCAACGTTATCATAAACAACTAAAAAATATCTAGACTTATCAAATAAGTTAATACCTTTTAGGTAATTAAACGAAAAAATAGTCATAACCAATCCCGTCATGACTAAAACTCCAGTTCGTATTTCTTTTGTTATTTTCAACTTTATCAATTTATATTTAAATTTATGAATAATCCATTAATTATTTTTAAAATTATGTGATTAATCCAAACTGATTTGAATTCCATTTTCAAAACCAACAATAAAAGCGTTTTTAAAACCTTTAGTTTTAGCAAGTTTTAGTTTAGCGTTAATTACTTCCATACTTGATGATGTACTAAAATAATATTTATATAATCTACCAGACTTTAATCTTGAAATATCTCTAAGACCTTTAAAATTATACGATTTTAACTCAATCTTTCTTTTACTAGCTGCTATTTGAACTTTATATGTAATATTTGAGTTTGCATATTCTAGATTAGAAATTACATTATTAGAGATATATGCTTTTTTATATTCAACAATAGCGTCATATATATTTTTTGCAATATCCTTCTGTGCTTTATTGGTATTTAAATAAGCACCTTCTTTAGGATTACTTATAAAACCTACTTCAATTAACACACTTGGCATGTAAGTGTTATGAAGTACCCAAAAACCAGATTGCTTAACCCCACGGTTCTTAAGTTGTAAATTGTTTTTAAAATTATTTTGAATACTATTAGCCAATAAAATACTTTGATCTAAGTAATCTTCTTGCATTAGAGTGAGACCAATTAGATTTTCAGGTGAATTAGGATTAAAATCATCATATTCAATCTCAAAATCTTCTTCTAAAAATATGACTTCATTTTCTTGTTTTGCAATATTAAAATTTCTTTCATTAGCATGCATACCTAAAACAAAAGTTTCTGAACCGTTAACTTTTTTATCATGAAATGAATTACAATGAATTGAAATAAATAAATCAGCATCTGCATTATTAGCAATTGCTGCCCTTTCTCTTAATTTTAAAAAAACATCACTTTTTCTTGTATATATGACTTCATTAGAATTATCTTTTTCAAGTAACGCGCCTAAATTTAATGCGATTTTTAAAACTATTTCTTTTTCAGTAAAACCAAATTCTGTTGGTTTTCCGGGGTCTTTACCTCCATGACCTGCATCAATTACAATTTTAAACTTTTCTTGTGAATATAAATTGTCGACATTAAAAATTAAAAAAAAAGACAGTAAAAATATTGTTAAAATAGGGTTAAAAACAACACTAATTCTATATGAGTAAAACATATTTTATATATTAATTTTGAGAAAAATATACGTAACTTTATAAAATCTATTTTGTAGATTATAATACGTACCAAAAATACATTATAAACATTGCAAAAATACATCCATAATATAATTTTGGCCTTAAGTTATACAATGTTTATAAACACAACTTGTATGGGACAAGTGTTAGACTCGTTACAACCAACAAAAAATATAGTAAAAGATACCATTTACTCAGATACTACTAAAGTTAAAAAAAACTTTTTTAGTAGTGCTATTTATAATGCTTCTGATACTGTATCCATTGACCCTAAATTAAAAAAAATAACACTATATAACAATGCTCGACTTGAATATGGAGATATGGAAATTACATCTGGAAAAATTGTAATTGACTATGAAAAAAATGAAATATATGCAGGAAGAATTAAAGACACAAGTGGGGTTTTATCTCAATCACCTGTTTTTAAAGAGGGGAATGATATTATTGAACCTGATTCAATTAGATTTAATTTAGACACAAAAAAAGCATTAATTTTTAATTCTAAGACTGAACAATCTGGGATGAACATAATTTCTCAAAAGACTAAAAAAGAAAATGATTCAGTATATTTTATGGATCGAGCAAAGTTTACAACTTCGATTGATTTAGATAACCCTGAATACTATTTCTTATTAAGGAATGCAAAAGTTGTACCGGGAAAAAAAATTATTACTGGACTAACAAATATGTTCATTGCTGATGTTCCCACCCCAATTGGATTACCTTTTGGATACTTTCCGTTAACTAAAAAAAGAACTTCTGGTGTTATATTTCCATCTTTTGGTGAACAAAATGATAGAGGTTATTTTTTACAAAATGGAGGTTATTACCTTGCTATTAGTGATAATATTGATTTGGCTTTATTGGGCGATTATTATACTAATGGAAGCTATGGATTTAGAATGGAAAATAATTATGCCTATAGGTACAAATTTAGAGGCAACTTAAGTTTTAGGTATGAAAATTTAATTAAAAGTGAAAGAGGTTTCCCTGACTATTCTAAAAGTTCAATATATAATTTAAGATGGTCACACAATCAAGATGCAAAGTCTAATCCAAATTCTCGTTTCTCTGCTTCTGTAAACTTAGGTAGTAGCAAATACTTTCAGCAATCTATAAATCAATTAAATGCATCAAGTTTTTTAAATAACACCTTATCTTCTTCAGTTTCATATTCTAAAACGTTTGTTGGTGAGCCACAAGTTAATATGAGTTTAACTGCAACTCACACCCAAAATACCAATACTCAAACTATCAATATGACACTACCAACATTTCAAGGAAGTGTTAGTCGAGTTTTTCCATTTGCTCCTAAAAATGGGACGAAGAAAGGTATAATTCAAAATATAAATTTACAATACAATGTTCGTGGAGAAAACAGAATTCAAACAACCGATTCTTTATTTTTTAAAAAAGAGATGTTTGAATCTGCTAAGTCTGGCTTTCAACATTCTATACCACTGAGTACAAATTTTAAATTATTCAAATATTTAAGCTTTTCAACAAGTGCTAATTATAAAGAAAATTGGACTTTTAATACGATCTCTAAATCATTTGACAATGAAACAAGTGAGGTTTTAACTCAAGAAATAAAGGGTTTCGACTCTTTTAGGACTTATAACTTTTCATCTAGTTTAGGTACAACTGTTTATGGAATGTATGATTTTGGAAAAGAGAAGAAAGTCCAGGCTATAAGACATGTTATGAGACCATCTGTAAGTTATAGTATTAATCCAGCTTTTAATGATTATTACGAAACTTATGAGGTAGTAAACGCAGACGGATTAACATCAACTGAACTAGAATACACCAGATTTGAAGGCTCGATATTTGGTTCACCAAATAATAATTTTTCAAGTTCAATAGGACTGTCTGTTAGTAATAATCTTGAAGCAAAAGTGACAGACAGTGATAGTACTAATACCGAATCTAAGAAAGTAGTGATTTTAAATAACTTAAATTTCTCAACTTCATATAACATGGCTAGTGACTCACTAAATTGGAGTCCAGTGAGATTATCTGGAGGAACACAATTATTTGATAATAAAATGTCTGTAAATTTTGGTGCAACACTAGACCCATATGCTTTAGATGAAAACAACAATAAAATAAATGAATTTAATATAAATTCAGGAGGTAATTTATTTAGATTAACTAGCGCTAATTTAACCTTCAATTATTCTCTATCAAACAAAGGAGATAAAAACAAATCAAAATCTAATACCAGATCTATTAATGAGTCTTTAAGAAGTGGAGGAAGAGATGATGATTTATTTGGGCAATCTATGGATTTTGCTGACAGTTCATTTTTAGATGATGAAGATGAAAAAGAAGAAGAAATTCCAAGTGAATTATTTAATTATACAATTCCTTGGAGTCTTAGAGTTGCTTATGCTGTAAACTATAATAATAGTAGAAATCAAAAAGAAATATCATCACACTCTATAATGTTTTCAGGAGATTTAGACATATCACCAAAATGGAGCGTTGGAGCATCATCTGGATATGATTTAAAAAACAATGGAATAACCTACACACAGTTACGTTTTGAAAGAGATTTACTAAGCTGGAGAATGAATTTTAGCTGGATCCCTTTTAGTTCTAACTCACAATGGAACTTTTTTATTGGGATTAAATCGGGAATGCTTAGTGATATTAAATATGATAAACGTCGTCAAAGAGATAAACAACTTTAAAAATAAATATTATGAAAAAAGTTTATAACACATCTGATGCACCATCACCTCTTGGCCCATATAATCAAGCAGTGATGGCTGGCAATATGTTCTTTACTTCAGGACAAATTGCAATAAACAGTAAAACAGAAGAGTTGGTCACAGATAATATAAAAGATGAAACAAAGCAAGTGATGGAAAATTTAAAAGCAGTTTTAAATACTGCAGACCTTAATTTTACAAATGTTATAAAAACATCAATATTTATAACATCTATGGATGATTTTAATGATATAAATCAAGTATATGGTTCATACTTTGACAAAGGTCATGAGCCGGCAAGAGAGACAGTTGAAGTTTCTAAACTTCCAGCAGGTGTGAATGTAGAAATTTCAATGATTGCTTTCAACTAGCCAAGTAAACCAATATGATATTTTAGTAAACCATCAATAGGTCTTCTAATAATATTTCCTGCCTTTAAACCATGGTTATTTAAACATTCAACTAATTCTTCTTTAAGGTAATGAGCAATAGATCCAGTGAAATGAATAGGAATTTCTTTAGCATTAGTAAACTGTAAGATTTGTCTGGTTATAAAAATATCCATTCCTCTTTTAATAAGCTCTTGAGCGTAATCAGTGTCCTTGTTCTCGATAAGAAATCTTGCAAATTTTGCTAAGTAAGTATTTGGATTAGGTTTCTTGTATAAATGATTTTTGATTGTTTCTGCATCTAACTCAAAATTTTCTTTAAATTTTTGAGCAATATTTTCTGGGATCCTATTAAAATAATAGTCTCTTAAAAGCTGTCTGCCATAATAATTACCACTTGCATCATCCATAAGTATATATCCAAGTGAAGTGATTTTTTGAATGACATTTACACCATCAAAGTAACTACAATTAGATCCTGTTCCTAAAATACAAACTATAGATTTTTTATTTATATCAGCTGTAGCGTAAATTGCGGCAAAAGTATCCTCTTTAACCAATACTTCAGCAGTTTTAAAGATATTAAGAAAAACACCTTTAATCATTAATCTTGGTGGCTCAGTACCACACCCAGCTCCATAGAAATATAATTTAGTAACTGATTTTCTATTTTGATATAAGTCAAAATTATTTACAATTCTTTCTTCAATTATATAGTCTGTCAGTACTTGAGGGTTTAATCCAAGTGTTTGTGTTTGAAATAAAATCTCACCTTTATTATTTATGGCAATCCAATCAGTTTTGGTAGAACCACTGTCAACAATTAGAATCATATATTTTATGAATTATTTATTATTGATATAAACCATTAAATCAACTAATTTACTTGAGTAACCGTATTCGTTATCATACCATGATATAATTTTAAAGAATTTTGGTCCTAACTCTATACCTGCATCAGCATCAAAATTACTAGTATGTGTAGAACCTATAAAGTCTTGAGATACTACTGCATCTTCGGTGTAGTTTAAAACTCCTTTAAGTCCATTTTTTGATGCAGCTTTAAATGTATCTTTAATTTCTTGGTATGAAGTGTCTTTGTTTAGTTTTACTGTTAAGTCAACAACAGAAACATTTGCAGTAGGTACTCTAAAGGCCATTCCAGTAAGTTTACCGTTAAGTTCTGGAATAACTTTACCAACAGCTTTAGCTGCACCTGTTGTAGATGGTATTATATTGTTAAGTGCTGATCTTCCCAGTCTGTAGTTTTTAGCTGGCCCATCAACTGTTAGCTGAGTTGACGTGGCAGCATGAACAGTAGTCATTAAAGCTTCGTCTATTCCGTAATTATCATGTAAAACTTTAGCAATTGGTGCTAAACAATTTGTAGTACAAGAAGCATTGGAAACAATTACATCAGATGATTGAATTTTACTGTGATTTACACCCATAACAAACATTGGAGCGTCAGCAGAAGGAGCAGAAATAGCTACCTTTTTTGCACCAGCTTGAATATGTAAATTAGCTTTTTCGATAGTTGTAAAAATTCCTGTACATTCTGCGACTACATCTACGTTACATTCATTCCATTTTATATCTAGAGGGTTTCTTTCAGCAGTAACACGTATATTTTTTCCGTTTACAACTAAATTATTTCCAGAAACATTGATAGAGGCATCACATTTTCCGTGAACTGAATCGTATTTCAACAAATAAGCTAGATGATTAATTTCCAATAAATCATTAATAGCTACTACTTCTACATCATCACGATCTAAAATTGCACGAAGTGTAATTCTTCCTATCCTACCAAATCCATTAATACCAACTTTTACTGTACTCATTTATTATTTTATTTTTAGATTGACATAATGTCTGAAACTCTTAAAAGTTCCTTGTTAATACTTGTTTTACCTTTTATTGCTTTTTCTAGTGGGGTTAATTCAATTATACCGTCTTTTAAGCCAACCATTAAATTTGTTTTATTTTCTAATAAAAAATCAACTGCTTTTACACCCATTCTACTTGCTAAAACTCTATCAAAGCACGATGGAGAACCACCTCTTTGTAAATGCCCTAAAACAGATACTCTAGCGTCATAACCTTCTAAATTTTCATCAACATAATCTTTAAGCTCAAAAACATTTTTTCCAGTTTTATCACCCTCAGCAACAATTACTATGCTAGAAGATTTACCTGTTGCTTTACTTCTTTTTAAAGATTCTACTAATCGTTCTAAACCGAGGTTTTCTTCAGGGATTAGTATTTCTTCAGCTCCGGCACCAACTCCTGTATTTAATGCAATATGACCTGCATCTTTACCCATAACTTCAATAAAAAAAAGTCTATTGTGGGAACTTGCAGTATCTCTAATTTTATCAATAACATCCACAACAGTATTTAGAGCTGAATCATAACCGATTGTATGGGAGGTTCCAAAAATATCGTTGTCAATAGTTGCTGGAATTCCAATTACAGGAATATTAAATTCTTTTTGAAAAATTAATCCACCAGTGAAAGAACCATCTCCCCCAATAATTATTAAACCATCGATATTATTTTTCTTTAAGTTATCGTAGGCTTTTTTACGACCTTCAATAGTTCTAAATCCTTTAGATCTAGCAGTTTTTAAAATAGTACCTCCTTTGTTAATAATTCCTTTAACACTTCTAGCATTCATTTCGACAAAATCTCCGTTTATTAACCCATCAAAACCTTTAGAAACACCTACAGGTATAAGGTTATTGTATACACAAGCTCTTGTTACAGCACGTATTGTTGCGTTCATGCCTGGTGCATCGCCACCAGAGGTTAAAAAAGCTATTTTTTTCATTCTGTAAAATTAATTGCTAAAATTACATAAAAGTATTGATTTATTCGATTAATTATAAGGCAAATTACTACAACGATTTAGTTACCTTTAGACAGCATTTTATTTACTAGTTTTTTAAAACTATTAAACTCAACTTTATATGAAATTCCTACACCTTGAGTGTAACCAATTTGTTCACCTAAATTTCTTATAGTGTTTTCTCGATTAAAAATTTTCATAGTTAAAGTCCTGTCCTCATTGAGTTTTAGTTCTATCTCAAAATCACCAGCTATAACTGATTCTGTAACTCCACCAATCGGAACTCCTAGTTTTCCGTTAATTAAAATATCATCACTCAACTTTGTAGTCATTGTAACCCCAAGTTCATCGTTAGATTCAAACTCAGGATTATTCTCTCCAAGTTGATAATTTAATCCAAATTTTAACTTATCATTTTCATCAAATAATATATTGTTTATAATTGATGCAGCACTTTCAGCTAAGTTTCCATACAAAGCTTGTTGATTAAAATTTATATCATTTTGAAATGTACCAGTAGCAAGTAAAGAGATGGCTTGTAACTGAATACTTTCTTTATCATTAAGTCTATATTGTAATTCATTATTAATAGACGAATCCACATTAGGGAACTCTAATTCAAATTCTGGTAATGGATTCAATAGTTCACCGAATAAATTAACATTTACATTTACTGGGATACTTAAGTTAACTGGACTATCTAAAAGAATAGATGGATTTGCCTGAATATTTGTGTAAGAAGTATTTAAATTAATTAAAGCTTTTTTTGGGTCTCCTGTCCAAGACAATGTACCTCCCTTTTTTAATTCAAATTCTTTTTTTAAAATCCCTGCATATACGAAATTGTATTTACCAGTATCAACAGTAAAATCTCCAAACATATTAAATTTTCCTTTGCTATTAATATTCATTATCAAATTTCCATTACCATATCCGTTTATAGTACTCCCTGACTGACGATCAATTAATATTTCAATTTCAGCATTATTATTAATGTTTAAATTAAAATCTAATTCAATGCCATTTATATTTTTAAAATCCGAAGGGGTAATTGAGTTTATAGAATTTTGATTAGAAAATTTTATATAAGATATATTTTCATTAAAATTCTTTGTGTCATTTAATGGAATATTGAAAACAGTACCTTTTTCACTGGAAACATTAGCTTCAAATAACAAAGCTTCTCCAGGTCCTGCAATTGAGATATCTCCAGAAACAAATGCAGTTCCATAATAAATAGGGTTATCTATATTTTTTGTATCTAAAACCAAAATCCTATCACTGTCAATTTTTAAATCTAGCATCCAATTTTTAAAGTTATTGTGACTAATAACTCCATTTAAAATTCCTTTACTTTCAAAATTAGTGTCTGAAAAAAGGATATTATTAAAAGTGAACTGATTTTCAGTTAAATTAACTTTTGATTCTTCTTCAAAAGTGTAATCAACTTGAGTGTACGGAACATATAGTCCCGAATTTTTCAAATAGAGCTCACCAAAAAATTTAGGTTCATTTAAAATGTTTATTATTTCAATTGCGCCAGTAACTTCTCCTCTTATATTATTTATATTTTTTTTTCCTATTATGTTTAATGAATTAATTGGAAAATCCTCAAACTTTGCTGTTAAATCTAATTTTGGCTGTTTCTTTTCATAAACAAAACTTCCGAATGTATTTAGCCGCAATTTTGAGTTATTTTTTAAAAATGACTTAAACTTGAATTCGTTTTGTTTATAAATATGATTAATATTTAAATCTAAGGATCCAAGGTAATATTGATCTAGTGTTAAATCTTTAAAATATAAACTAGATTCATTGTTTGAGTTTTTGTCAAAAATAAAATCACCATCCAATATTCCACTAAAATTATAAGTATCAAAAGGGAGGTTTTCCAACGATATATTATCAAAAGATAATTTTAAAAAATTAATTGAGTTAAAATTATAATTTAGGTCTATCTCAATTTTTTCATTTACACCTAAAAGACTTAGCTTATTAATATTTAATAATTGATTTTTGATATCAAAATTGGCTGTAGAATCAATAACAACACCCCATATGTTGTTTTTATAACTTAGCTTAGAATTATTTAAATCAAAATTTAAGATATCATTTTTAACAGAATAAATTATATCTGTTTGAAGTGTGTCATTTTCTTTTGTTAAAACTTCTATCTCAAGTAAACTTGAATCATCTCTTGATGACTTATTTAATTTTATCTTGTGAATATTTTTTTCATTAAAAAAAACATTGTTGGCGTTAAAAATAAAATTATTAGATTTTAAAGAATTGTCTATTGAGATATAGACACTATCTGCAGAGTATTGATTAAGTTTAATATTTGAGGATAATACATTTAATTTAAAATCATTAATATTATTATAAATCTCACCTGAAATCAAAGTGTTTTTACCAAAGTTTAAATCTGAATATAAAATACTTATTAAATCATCATCAAAATCAAATTCAAACACAGTTTTTGTTTTGGGATTTAAGCTTTTAAAGTCTTCCTCATTATAAAGACTAGATAAGATGGATTCTTTAAGTCTGTTTGCCAAATTAGACATATTACCCTTAATAAAACCATTAATTGGTTCAGAGTTGATATTAATTATTCTTTCATCATTTTCAAATAAACTAAAAATCTTAAGATCCTTAAAGAAATAATTATTGTCATAATTATTATAATTAGAATCTGAAAACAAAACACTTCCTGTTAAGTCTTCTAACTTACTTCCTATTAAATTAATAATTAGATAGCCATTAAAATTTTTATTATCAGTAATTTCATAATTTTTAACATCAGCAGTAAAGTTTAATTTTTTTAAAGATTCTGAATAATCAATAAGACCATTAAAATCAAAATTTAAATCTTTATTTTTTGAATACACATTTCCTGTAAAAACATTATTATTTGTGCTTCCGTTAACTAATATGTTTTTAAACAACTTATCCCCTATTGTTAATTCGGTAAAAACACCATTTAAAGAGCTATTAAGGGATTGGTTAGACAAAACAGTACCATCAATAATAAAATCAGCCGACGTTTTAATATCTGTTTCAGATAAAGAAGGGTTTGAGAAAACAAAATCTTTAAACTTTACAGTCCCAAAAAGTTTTGACTCTAATGATTTTGATAAAAAGTTCATTAGATTAATATCTATATTTAATTCACCAAAATCTGTTAAAACACGATATTTATTAAGCAGAGTGTTATTAACATAATTACACTTTCCAGTTAGAGAAATATATTTGGTAGAATCTAAAAATTTAGGAATGTTATAATTACTTATATCTGGAAATTTAGTTAAATCTTTATAATTAGTGTAAAACTCATTTATTGTGGTATTTACTTCAATATTATCTAAAACATCTTTTAACTCAAAATCTATTTTAGCATTTGAATTAGAGCCAAATTTAAAATTTAAATTACCTAAAAAAGAATCTGCTATGCTACCTTCAAAAAAAGAACTAAACTCAATTAATTCGTCGTTAATTAAAGTATCATAATATAGATTAACATCATTAGTGGATATTGATGAATTAGATAATGTAATCTGAAATTTATTATTTAGAATTGAAGAATTATTAGTATTCAACGATGTTATTTCTGCATCGATCATTGAATTAGGTGTTTTTAATAAAATATTATTAATGTATAATCCAGTTTTATCATACATAAGTTTAGAAGTAAACTGTGTGACATTTAGATTAAAATAATCAACAAAATTTATCTGATCAATATCTACATTTAAATAATTTCTAGACAGATTAAAATCTGTGGCAGATAATTTAAAATCATTTAATTCATTTACAATTATAGATTCATTGTATAAACTTATTTTAAAATCATCTATAATAATTTTTTTCAAATTAAAATCAAATACACTAGAAGGATTATTAGATATTGAATTAGTTTTATTTAAAAACATTTGAAGATTTGTAATTGAATCTGCTTTATATTTATTTAGTTTAACTATTCCGCCTGAAAGTTTTAATGAATTTAGTTTAGTTTTAGATGTAAATAAATTTGTTGAATTATAAATTGAAGTACTAATTTGATCTATAAAAATTAGTGTATCATTTTTGTGGTCAAGAATACTTAAATTATTTATAATGATTTCGCCATTATACTTAAAATCGATATTGGAAATTTCAACATTAGAATTAAGACTGGATGTTATCTTTGAAGAGATGTTTAATAATATTCTCTGTTCTATATTTTCTTTGTTTAAGAAAAAAAGAACACATGAGGTAAGTAGCAAATAGAATAAGATACTTTTAAAAGAAAATTTCTTAGATTTCTTGATAATAAGATTAAATTTGTTCTTAATTATCAAAATTATAACATTAACTGTTAAGTTTAATATTTTTTTAATTTTATTATTAGAATGGAAACTAAAAAAACATACATTCTTGGAATTGAGTCTTCATGTGACGATACTGCTGCTGCAGTAATCTCAGACTCTGTCATACTAAGTAATGTTGTTGCTAGTCAATCTATACATGAATTGTATGGAGGGGTAGTTCCTGAATTAGCTTCTAGGGAACATCAAAAACTTATTCTTCCAGTTGTTGAAAAAGTAATTAATGAAGCTGGGATTAGTATTAATGATTTGTCTGCAGTAGCTTTTACAAATGGACCAGGATTGGTTGGATCATTGATGGTTGGAACATCTTTTGCTAAATCTATGTCCTTAGCTTTAGACATTCCTTTAATTGCTGTAAATCATATGCAAGCACACATTTTAGCTCATTTTATACATGATCCTGATAACGATAATCCTGATTTTCCTTTTTTAGCACTTACTATTTCTGGCGGTCATACTCAAATTGTTAAAGTAAATAGTCCTTTTGACATGCAAGTTTTAGGTGAAACATTAGATGATGCTGCTGGTGAAGCTTTTGATAAATCAGGCAAAGTTATTGGTTTAAAGTATCCTGCTGGACCACAGATTGACAAACTTTCTAAAGCTGGTAACCCAGATAAATATAATTTCACAAAACCAAAAGTCGATGGGCTTAATTTTAGCTTTTCTGGTTTAAAAACAAATTTTCTTAATTTCATTAATAAAGAAACTAGAATTGATAAGAATTTTATAAAAAATAATTTAAACGATATATGCGCCTCATTCCAGAAAGTAATTGTTGAAATATTAATGGATAAACTAGTTATGGCCTCTAAACAAACTGGTATTAAGACTATTGTTATTTGTGGGGGTGTTTCTGCTAATTCAGAAGTTAGAGATAAGTTAAAACAAAATAGCGAAAAATACAGATGGAGAATTCACATACCCAAAATTTCTTACACGACTGATAATGCAGCAATGATTGCTATTACTGGGCAACTTAAATTTGAAAGTGAAGTGTTTTCCAATTTAGAAATATCTGCAAATCCAAGATTAAAAATTTAATTATGAGATTATTTTACAACAAGGATTTATCAAAAGATGACTCAAAAGTAATTATAAACCGAGAGGAATCTAAACACATAATTAAGGTTTTAAGAAAAAAAGTTGGTGATATTATTTTTATAACAAATGGTAAAGGAATTTTATTTACAACAAAAATTAAAGTAATTAACAAAAACAATACGGAGCTTAAGATTATTGATAGTAAACATGAAGCTAAAAGCAAGTATCAAGTCAATATTGCTGTAGCACCAACTAAAAATAATGATCGAATAGAATGGTTTGTAGAAAAATCTACTGAGATTGGTATTAATTCAATAAGCACTGTTTTATGTGAAAAAAGTGAACGAAAAAAAGTTAAGACTGAAAGGTTAGAAAAAATCACAATTAGTGCTATGAAGCAGTCTCTACAATTACACAAGCCGATTATAGAAGAATTAGTTTCCTTTGAAGAGTTTACAAGAAATTGTAAATCTGACAACAAATTTATTGCTCATTGTAAAGAGAGTGAAAAACTTTTCCTAAATAATTGTAAGATAAAATCAAAGACTATAACTGTTTTAATCGGACCTGAAGGTGGATTTAGTGATAATGAGATTGATATTGCTGAGAAGAATGGTTTTATTTCAGTTAGTTTAGGAAACAATAGATTAAGAACGGAAACAGCTGCTATAGCTGCTACACAAATCCTTTCTACATATAATATAGATATTTAATATATTTGCAGTATATGATTTCAAAAGTAGTTACAGATGGGATATTAGGAGCAATTAAGAAGATTATTATCTATTCTATTGTCTTATACTTTCTTTACATCATACGACCAATTTTAGTTTATCTTTCTGTTTCTCTTGTTATAGGGGTAATTTTAAATCCAACAATTTTGTTTTTAAAAACAAAACTTAAGTTTAATAATACTTTTGCTGCTATTACATCAATGACAGGACTTGTATCTATCATTTTTCTAATAATTAAGTCTTTTATTCCTCTTTTAGTTGAACAGGCTAAAAATTTATCTCTTTTAAATTCATCAGAGCTTCAAAGCTCAGTAAACAATATAATAGAAAAGTATAGTGATTTATATTTCACAAATGAATCTAGTATTATTAATTCATTTATTAATTCTAAGCTCTTTAATCAATTAGATTTTGGATATATAACAGAACTACTAAATAATATAGTTTCAAGCTTAGGAAGCTTTAGTATAGGGCTATTTACTATTATTTTTATTACATTTTTCTTTTTAAAAGACTCTGAGATCATATTAGAAAAATTAAAAATATTAATTCCAAAAAAACTAAAGTCAAATATTAATAGTTCACTTAGTCAAATTAACGTGCTTCTTTCAAGATATTTTATCGCTCTGATTATTCAAATTACTATTTTATTTGTGCTTTATTTAATTCTATTAGCTATCGTTGGAATAAATAATATTATTATCATTGCATTTTTGTGTGCACTTTTGAACCTTATCCCTTACATCGGCCCCTTAATTAGTGGATTTCTACTAGCAGTATTAACGCTAACAAACTATATAGATGTTGATTTTGGCGCTATAGTTTTGTCCAAAGTAGTTTATGTTGTTATTGGATTTGTAATAGTTCAACTAATCGATAACTTTTTAATCCAACCCCTACTCTTTTCCAAAAGCGTTAAATCACATCCACTAGAGATATTCCTAACTATTCTCATATTTGGTTTCTTGTTTGGAGTAACTGGACTAATCTTAGCTGTACCATGTTACACAATAATTAAGGTAGTTGTAAGAACTGCATATTCTAAAAATTCTACAATTACCAAGTTTTTAAATTAGTTAGTTTTGAATAAGAATATCTTAGATAAGAGTGTTCAAGACTATATCTCTCAGAATTTATCTACTGATGTCTTTGAAATAATTCTCAAGAAACAAATATTCCCAAAGGTTACTAATAAAGAGATTGCCGAGCAAATAAGTGCTAAGATTAAATCTAAAAAGAAACTCCCCACCTACTTTAATACACCAAATATTTACTTTCCAAATAAAGTTAACATCGAACAAACTTCATCAGAAAAGACAGCAGAATTTAAATCAAAAATAGTTACTGGTAATACTATGATAGATGCCACTGGTGGTTTTGGAGTAGATAGTATGTATTTCTCTAAAGAGTTCAAAAAAACAGTTTATATAGAAGAAAATAAAGAGTTGTTTGAAATAGTAAAAGCAAACTCAAAAAAATTAGGTTTAAATAATATTGAACATTTGAATGAAGATGGAATTGAGTATACTAAAAAAACTGACACTGAAATGGATCTTTTATATATAGATCCCTCAAGAAGAAATAAAGAAAATAAGAAAGTACACTTTTTAAATGATTGCACTCCGTTAATTGATTATGATTTAATTGAATCATTACAAAACTTTAAAACAATTTTAATCAAGTGCTCCCCTCTTATTGATTTAAAAAAAACAATAAACGATTTAAAAGTTGTTTCTAAAATCTATATAGTTGGTATAAATAACGAAGTAAAAGAAGTCTTATTTAGTTTAAATAAAAAAAGCAATAATGATATTAAAATAAAATGTATCGATTTAAGTAATAGAGAATCTGATTTTGAGTTTTGTATCAATGAAATTGATAACAAACAAAATAATTATAACTCCAAAGTGCTTAACTACTTATACGAACCAAATTCAATGATACTTAAATCTGGAGCTTTTGGTTTAATTTGTGATAGATATGATGTTAAAAAACTAAATACAAATAGTCATCTATATACATCCAAGAAATTAATTGATTTCCCAGGAAGAACATTTGAGGTTGATAGTGTAGTCAATTATAGTAAAAGAAACCTAAAAAATTTAAATATCTCTAAAGCTAATATTACAACTAGGAACTTTCCAATAGATGTAAAAGATCTCAGAAAAAAAAGTAAAATTTCAGATGGTGGGAAAGATTATTTATTTTTTACCACGAATTATTTAAATAATGAAATAATTATAAAAACAAAAAAACCACACTAATAAAAGAAAGGTTTTAATGCGTTTGAAAAACAATATTTAGTTAGTTATTGTTCATTATCAAATATTTGATATTAATTAAAAACATTATTAACTACATTTGCGAAAATCTTTTTTCTATTAATGATTATAATCTCAAAAAAAACACTTCAGGATTTAGAATATAAATCAGTAGTTGAACAAATCGCTGAACTAAATGTAACCTCATTAGGGAAAACAAAAATTCTAAATACAGTTCCATTTTCAAACAGAAATGAGGTTATCAGATCTCTTAATCTGACTAATGAATTTTTAACTTCTTTTGAAAATGAAAATAGAATTCCAAATCACGGTTTTGAAGACATTACCAAGGAATTAAAATTAATTAAAATTGAAAACAACTATCTAGAAATCAATGGATTTAGAAAAATTGCAAGTTGTTGTATAACATCAAATATTTTAATTAAATTTTTCAAAAAACATAAAGACTACTACCCTCTTCTAAACACACTTTCGAGCACAAACGTGATTAATACAATAATTCCTGATGCTATTAATGATGTAATAGATAAACACGGAGAAATAAGAAATAATGCATCCGATTTATTATACACAACCCGCAAATCTATTCAATCAGTTAGAACTAAAGTAAATAGTAGTTTCAACTCTGCTCTAAGCACTTATAATAGTGCTGAGTATTTAGATGATATTAGAGAGACTGTTATGGAAAATCGGAGGGTTTTAGCAGTCAAATCAATGCATAGACGAAAAGTTAAAGGTAGCATATTAGGATCTAGTAAAACAGGAAGTATTGTTTACATTGAACCAGAGACAACTCATCAACATCAAAGAGAGTTAAACAACTTAGAATTTGAAGAAAAAGAAGAAATAAAACGCATATTATTAGAACTTACAAGTCTTATAAGTGTTTACTCTAACTATCTATCAAAGTGTCAGTTTTATTTAACAGAAATGGATGTAATATATGCTAAAGCAAAATATGCTAAATCAATTCAAGCAGTGTTGCCAAAGATTACAGAAACTCAAGAAATCTATTTAGTTGATGCTTACCACCCCCTCTTGCTAGTTTCAAATAGAAAAGAAGAAACTAAGACCTATCCACAAACAATCACTATGACGACAAAAAGTAGAATCATAGTTATTTCTGGCCCTAATGCCGGAGGGAAAAGTATTACATTAAAAACAGTAGGTCTTCTACAGTTAATGGTGCAATCAGGAATGTTAATTCCTGTCCATGAAAGCTCGAAGGTTTGTCTTTTTGATTCAATCCTTTCTGATATTGGAGATAATCAATCAATTGAAAATCATTTAAGTACTTATAGTTATCGATTAAAACAAATGAATAACTTCTTAAAAAAATGCAACAAACAAACGTTGTTTTTAATTGATGAGTTTGGAACTGGTAGTGATCCAGAACTTGGTGGTGCATTAGCTGAAGCATTTTTAGAGGTTTTTTATGAACGTGAAGCTTTTGGCATAATAACAACTCATTATGGGAATTTAAAGCTACTAGCTAACGAATTACCATTTATTCAAAATGCCAACATGCTGTTTGACGAAAAAACACTTTTACCTCTGTATAAATTAATAATAGGTCAAGCGGGAAGTTCTTTTACATTTGAGGTAGCTCAGAAAAATGGAATACCATTTAGCTTAATTAATCGTTCTAAAAAGAAAATTGAAAGTGGAAAAATTCGATTTGATAAAACTATCTCAAAACTTCAAAAAGAACGCTCAAGACTTGAAAAAACAGAAAGATCTCTTAAACAAAATGAAATAAAAAAAGGATTAGAAGCTGACAAGCTTGAAACAACCAACTTAAAAGCAAAGAAAAAATTACAAAGCTATCAAGAGCTTTTTGACAGTAATCAACGTTTAATTTATCTTGGCCAGAAGATTACTAAGCTTTCTGAAAACTATTTTAATAATAAACGAAAACGAGAATTAATGAACGAACTATTTAAATTAGTTCAAATTGAGAACTCAAAGCGTCAAAAACTAAGTTTAAAGCAAAAGAAAAATATTCAAAAACAAGAAGACTTATTAAAGAAAGAAGTTGAAAAGAAGGTAGCTATAATTAGAAAAGAAAAAAAGAAAAAACTAAAAGAGACCCCTATTACCAAACCAAAACCTAAAAGAACACTGGTTGTTGGAGATTCAGTAAGGTTAGAAGATGGTAAAACAGTAGGCACTATTGATAAAATAGAGAAAAATAAAGCAGTAGTTAATTATGGATTATTTACTACTAGTGTAAATGTTAATAGACTTGAATATGTTTCAAAATAAAACAATATGTAAAGGTTAGATAATATTTTTTGTAATAACTTAATTATCACTAATTTTAAAAATAACATTTTTATATGCAGTCTGAAAATATTTTAATTATTGGAGCAAATGGACAGCTTGGTTCTGTTTTAACCAAAGAACTTCAAAGAATCTATGGAAAAGAATGTGTTATTGCTTCGGATGTTTTTTTAGATACTAAATTTGATGGGATATTTGAAATTATTGATGCAACAGACTTAAGTGAAATTAATAGAATTATTAATAAATACTCAATATCGGAAGTTTATCACCTTGCTGCAATTCTTTCTGCAAAAGGAGAAGAAAATCCATTATGGACATGGGATTTAAATATGAAAATGACGCTCAATGTATTTGAAGCATCTAGAATTAATAATGTCAAGAAAGTTTTTTTTCCAAGCTCAATTGCCGTTTTTGGAGATAAAGCTCCCTTAACAAACACACCACAGTCATCGTTTTTAAATCCATCAACAGTATATGGTATAAGTAAAGCTGCAGGAGAAAATTGGGCACAATACTACTTTACTAAATATGGGCTAGATATACGTTCGATTAGATATCCTGGAATAATTGGGTATCAATCAATGCCAGGGGGTGGAACAACTGATTATGCTGTAGATATATACCATAGTGCAGTAAAAAATGAGGTTTTTTCATGTTTTTTAGATTCTGAGACTAAATTACCAATGATGTTCATGAATGATGCCGTTAGATCAACTATTGAATTAATGCAGTCACCAATAGAAAACATCAATACTAGAACTTCTTACAATTTAGCTGGAATGAGTTTTAGTCCAAACGAGATTTATAAAGAAATAAAAAAATCATATCCGAGCTTTAGAATTGAATACAAAATAGATTTCAGGCAAACAATTGCTGATAAATGGCCAAAAAGTATTGATGACAATGAAGCTAGAAATGACTGGGGTTGGAAACCAAAATATAATTTAACCTCTATGACATTTATAATGTTAGAAAAGTTAAAAGAAATATATAATAAAACAGATTAAGAATATAAATATGTACGGAGCTATAAAATCAAATCTACAAAACGAATTAAAAGAAATTAAAGAAGCCGGCTTATACAAAAAAGAACGTATAATTACATCATCTCAAGATGCTGTGATTAAGGTTTCTACAGGTGAAGAAGTGATTAATTTTTGTGCTAATAATTATTTAGGACTATCAAATAACACGGAAGTAGTAAAAGCAGCAAAAGACACACTAGATACTCATGGATTTGGAATGTCTTCAGTAAGATTTATTTGTGGAACTCAAGATATTCATAAAAAATTAGAGAATAAAATTGCAGAATTTTTTCACTGTGAAGACACTATATTATACGCAGCAGCTTTTGATGCAAATGGCGGAGTATTTGAACCGTTATTAAACAAAGAAGATGCAATTATTTCAGACTCTCTAAATCATGCGTCAATTATTGATGGTGTTCGATTATGTAAAGCCTCAAGATATAGATATGCTAACAATGATATGGTAGATTTAGAAAAACAATTAATTGAAGCTAATAAACAAAATCATAGATTTAAAATTATTGTGACTGACGGAGTGTTTTCTATGGATGGCATTGTAGCTCAATTAGATAAAATATGTGACTTAGCCGATAAATATGATGCTTTAGTTATGGTAGACGAATGTCATGCTTCAGGTTTTATTGGTAAAACAGGTAGAGGTACTATGGAACTAAAAGGTGTGTTGGGTAGAGTTGATATAATTACAGGAACTTTAGGAAAAGCTTTAGGTGGCGCTATGGGTGGATATACTACAGGTAAGAAGGAAATTATAGAGATTCTAAGACAAAGATCTAGACCTTATTTATTCTCAAATTCTTTAGCACCAACAATTGTTGGCGCTTCTTTAAAAGTCTTTGAAATGATTTCCAAAGACACAACCCTAAGAGATAAACTCGAAGAAAATACTAATTATTTTAGAAAAGAAATGGAAAAAGCTGGATTTGATCTTGTTGGAGCTGATGCGGCTATTGTTCCAGTTATGCTTTATGACGCGAAACTCTCTCAAGATATGGCAAATCTATTGCTGGATGAAGGTATTTACGTAATTGGATTTTTCTACCCTGTAGTCCCAAAAGATAAAGCTAGAATTAGAGTACAATTATCAGCTGCTCACACAAAAGAGCATTTAAATAAAGCAATTAATGCTTTTATTAAAGTTGGTAAAAAGTTAAATGTTATATAAGATTTAGAAACCATTAATTAAATTTTAATTATATTAAATGAAACTTATTAAATCATGAGACACACTAAACTAGTTCTATTTTTTTCTTTAATCGCTTTGAATTGCTCAAAAGACGAAAGTGTTGATTTAATACCACAAAACGCATATAATATTGAACTAACTGTAGAACAAAACTTAAATAATGGAGTTGATATTTTAGATATCTTAGAAGTAAATGATATTAGTTCACTTTACGGAATTGAATATAATGGAGGTTTTATATTTGATGTTAACAATGAAGATGGAAGTATGATTGTAGCAACTGACTATTCTCAAATAGGAAGTGTTGCATGGGGTGATGTTTTTAGCCTTGATACAAACACTGAAATTGGTTCAGGTGATTCAAACACACAAATGATAGTTAATGGAAATCAAAATGATAACAGTGCTGATGGTTTTGAATTTGGCAGTGATGATTATGCCTTTAAAATCGTTAGTGATTTAGAATACAACGACAACAATGATTGGTTTATTCCTAGTCGTGATTCAATGAAAGCTATTTTTGATAATGTTCACTCCCAAGGATTTGGAAATTTTAATGAAAGTTTAATTTATTGGTCCTCTACAAAAATTGAGTATTCTCCTTATGTAATGGGGTTTAATTTTGATTCGTGGGGTGGAGAAGCTTTCTTAGGTTCATGTGCTAGTCCAAATGGCATCCTAATTGCCAGAAAAATTAATTAAATAATCAATTATCATTGGTTAAAGCTTGATTTACTTTCTAATTTTTATTTCAACTTTATGTATAAATTTGACTTTATTTTAAATAGATAGGGACTGTTTGATTAGTTTTTCTACTTTTTTCAGCCATGAAACCCATAATATGACTTTCTACTGATGCATCTATTGTTGATGTTAATAAACTAGTATCTTGATTTTTTACAGCATTAATCCAATCTGTTACTAATCCCCAATCTCCACCACCATGACCACTAGCTTGATATCCTCTATTCTCTTGATCAATAGAAACATCCCATTTAGTTACTTTACCAGTTAAGAAGTCTGTGTGGGTAAATTCTGTCATATCTCCAGTGATATCACCATGAGAACCCATAATTCGTGTTCTTCTTCCGTGATATGAGGTAAAAGCTTCCATAGAGAAATTAGCAGTAATTTCATCTTCAAATTCCATTGAAGTTACATAATGATCAGGTTGATCATTATCCATTCTGTAGACACATCGTCCATAATTTGTAGTTTTAAGTTGGTCAAGGATATATTCTTTGTGTTTAGTTGTGTCATCAGGTAAATCAAATACAGAAGACCAGCCATCACGTTTATTGTAAATTTTCAAAGCAGAATAAGGACATGTTTTTTCCACGGCACATCCATCTGTACATCTATTTGTACTGCCTTCAGGTGCATTTTCTTTTTTAAACCACTTTAAACTGCCAAAGGCAGCTATACTTTTACATGGCTTGCCAATCATCCATCTAAGGATATCTAAATCATGACAGGACTTAGCAAGAATAATCGGTGTTGTTTCTTTAGAATTATGCCAGTTTCCTCTAACATATGAATGGGACATATGAATATGTTCAATAGGTTCTAAATGCTGTATACTTATGAGCTTTCCAATAGATCCAGATTGAATCATTTCTCGTAATTTTATAAAATATGGAGCATAGCGCAGTACATGACATACAGCAACAATTCTACCAGTTTTATTGGCTAAACTCAAGATATCTAAACATTCTTTTTCTGATGGAGAAATTGGTTTTTCTAACAAAACGTCATAACCCATTTCGAGAGCTTTCATACATGGAGCGTAATGCAAATTATCAGGTGTAGAAATAATCACTGCATCAGCAAATTTAGGTCGATTAAAAACATGCTCCCAAGAATCGAATCTATTAATTTCTGGAATATTATGTTTTTTTGAATAGCGTTCATTTCGAATTAAAATGGGCTCAGCTACACCAACAACATCTAATTCTTTAGGGAATTGAACTCCATAATTTCCATAAACATTTCCTCTACTACCAGCTCCTAAAGTAATAACAGTTACAGGATTTTCAATACTAAGATTTCCAATGGTTTTTGAAGGAATGGTATTTGAATTAGTTGCAGTGTTAGCTAAACCACTTAGTGGATTAGAAAGTATAGTAGCTCCACTAAGTCCAATTGATAAATTTTTTAATGCTTTTCTTCGATCAATTTTTTTCATACCCCACCAATTTACAAAATTTAGTTTTTACTTAAACTATCTATAATCTATATTTGAAACAAAGGTTGCTCTTGTTGTAAGTCTTCTATGTTCTTTTGTTTAGATATTAAGTAGATTAATACTATTTCATCAATTCCTGAAGAAGTAATTTTAGAGCAAGAAAATTAATTTTGTATAACAGCAGGAACTATTTCAGAATTACTTTTTAAAACTACATATGTGGAAATAGCATAAAATGCATTACCACCATTTCCATTGCTTGTCCAATCTTCTAAATCATATTCAAAAGAAAATGTAGAGCTATTCAGACTTAAATCAAGGTCATCTGTTCTCACTGGAACTACCATTCCCGGACACCATCCAGCTCTTTCAGGCTGCCAATTTCCAGGAGATTGGTTACTTACAGGATTAGATGAGCATCCAATTGGCCCCATGTAATGCTGAAAAGTATTGCTTCCATTTATTTTTACATCATGTGTTCGAAAACACCATTCCGCACAAGGTCTTCCGTCTGGATCATTAGGAGTTGCATGCCCCCAACCAGAAATAATTGTCCTTAAGTGTGAGCTTTCTGAATTACCAGGCATTTGAATAGATTTATTTAAGTCTATATTATGATCAACTCCATATGGAATTCCACTGATTGAATTAGAATGCAGGTTGAAAACTTCAGAAACAGCATAATAAGGATAGTCGGGCGTTCCAGCAACATAATCAAATTCAACAGAAATTATATCTGCTTTAGCTGTCCAGTTTTCAATATAAATCATCAACTCTGTTGGTCCGATTAAAAAAGATTTAAAATCTGTTACATCAAACTCTAACCCCCTACTTAATTGTTGGGTGCCAACCCAATAGGGAGTTATGTATCTTCCTATCTCGTACCAATTTCCAGTAGATTGATCTTTGACTTTTATATTTGCAAACCGATCCCAATCATCACAACCTGTATTTGGGCAATCTATTTGAAGAAACATTTTTATTTCTCTTATTTCAGACAGGTCATCATGTAGATTAAAAGTTTGATTTGCAGATTGGTTAAAACCTCCACCAAAACCAAGGGATTGGCTATTAAAAGCTTGATATGTAAATGTTAGTGGAGTTGCTATTCCAAACAAATTGACGTTTATATTATTACCGAGCTCTTCTGAAGATATTTGTAATGTAGAATAATAATTTACAGGTTCACTAGGAGCAAAGCGTACATATATTTCATTTGAAATTTCAGGCTGAAAAGAAATGCTACTTGAAAAAGTATTATTAACCGAAAGCTCATAACCATCAGGGGCAGTAACAGTTATTTCAGAAGTTGCATTTTCAGCGTTTATGATAATCACTTTTGGAATCGATGTTTGGGAAACCATTGTATTTTCAAAAGTTAGTGAACTTAAGTTTGCTGATATACTAACGGTTAAATCGATAATTTCATTTGAATCATTCTCATCTCCTGAACTACAGGTGAGAAATAAAAGGCAAAATAATAGCTTATATAAATTTTTCATACCCCCAATTTACAACATCTGTTAAAAACAAAAAAACCCTACCAATTAAGGAAGGGTTTGATGTGATCGCGATAGGATTCGAACCTATGACCGTCTGCTTAGAAGGCAGATGCTCTATCCAGCTGAGCTACGCGACCCTAGTCGGGGTGGCAGGATTCGAACCTGCGACCTCCGCGTCCCAAACGCGGCGCGATAACCGGGCTACGCTACACCCCGTAGCGCGGAGAGACAGGGATTCGAACCCTGGGTAAGTGTTTCCACCTACGACGATTTAGCAAACCGCTCCTTTCGGCCACTCAGGCACCTCTCCAATTGACTAAAATAAGTCAACAATTTTATGCGGTTGCAAATGTAACTTTTCATCTTAAACAACGCAAGCTATTTATTTAAAATTTTTATGTGTTACTGAGGATACTCAATTCTAATATGGAAAATATTAATAAGCTTATTAATAAGAACTTTTTTAATAACTTCAATTTCTTTAAAAGTAATATTAGCATTAATAAACTGATCACTGTTTATTTGTTTAGAAATAATATTATTTACAAACTCATTAATTTTTGTGAAATCTGGCTTATTTAAACTTTTAGATGCTGCCTCTACTCCATCACACATCATAACGATTGCTGTTTCTTTAGAAAATGGCTTAGGACCTCCATACATATATTCACGTTTATCAGGTTTAATTTCTAACTTAGAATCTTTATTATAAAAATAATATACTAAGCTAGTTCCATGGTGGGTTCTTATAAAATCAATAACTCTTTCGGGAATATTGAATTTCCTAGCGATTTCTATACCTTCAATTACATGATTTAAAATAATTTGAACGCTCTCTTTTGAACTAAGTTCATCATGAGGATTGACACCTGTCAGTTGATTTTCAGAAAAATAAGATGGATTATTCATTTTACCAATATCGTGATATAAAGCCCCAACCCTTGCCAAAAGAGAATTAGCACCAACTTCATTAGCAGCAGCTTCAGCTAGGTTTGCAACACTTAGAGAGTGGTTAAAAGTACCAGGTGCTTTATCCGATAACAATTTTAATAATTTAGAGTTAGTATCTGAAAGCTCAAGTAACGAGACATCAGAAACTAAACCGAATACTTTCTCGTATATATAAATTAGAGGATGAACAAACAAAGTACCTAAACCACATAAAATAAATAAGGCAAAATTTTCAAGCTTGATAAATTCAATACCACCTTCATGAATTACAAAAAAAGAAAAATAAGCTAATATATAAATACCTGTAATTTGAGTTACTGCGATAAATAAATTAGCTCTTTTATATAAATCTGAGACAGATAAAATAGTTACTATTCCTGCAATAATATTTAAAAAAATATATTCAAAATTATTAGGAACTATAAAACCAATTAATAGAATTGTAACTGTATGAACAAAGAAAGAAGTTCTTGAATCAAAAAATGCTTTAAGAATCAAAGGAAGTATACAAATAGGAATAACATAAATATATAATGAGTTTAACTTAACAACTAATGTGGTTAAACCAATCATTAAAATAATATTGAAATATATGAAGGTTAATTTATTATTATTTAAATAAAGTTCCTTTTTGTACTTGTTCAAAAATAGCAATATCATTATTAAGCCTAATGAAACTAAGATACTATAGGATAATATTATTAAATTATAATTCTCAGTACTCCAATTTTCATTTTCATATTCCTTTTCAAGAGACTTTAAAATTATTAATTTCTCTTTATCGACAACCTCCCCTTTTGAAATAATTAGAGTTTGCTTATCAATCATACCTCTATAGTTTGAAACTTTAGAAATGGATTCATTATACGCGTTTTCCGATAGACTTTTATTGTAAGTTATATTAGGTTGTAAGATCTCAAATAAAATAGACTTAATTCTATTTTCATTAATCTTGAAATCATTCTCAATGACTAAATTATTGATGTAAGTAGACAAATCTTTAGGCATTAACAAATCAGAAAAAATTAAATTATCAATAATTATATTGTTAGAAATAATTGATAATTTTTGTTCGTTATCATAATCATAATTTGAATCTGCAAAACCTTTAGCATAAATTATTTCTGCAATGAACTTTACTGAATTTATAATTGAATCTTTAGCTGGAGTCTTTACCATGTCTTGAAAAAGATATTCAATACTATTATTTGTTAAAGAATCTAATTCGGAAGAACTACTTGTTTGATTGAAATAGACAGGTGTATTAATTTTAATATCCTTTATTTCTTTCTCTAAATCATTGGAACTTTTTAGTACAGCAAAATTAAATGGAGCGTATAAGTTTTCAGATTGCCATGGTTTACCATTTTCAAAACTATATTTAAATTTTCCACCTTTCGGGAACATTGAAACTATTAGATAAACAGAGACTATAAGAAGTATAACTTTATATATGAAGTTGTAATTTTTATATAGCTTATTTAAATATTTAATCATCATTTAAAGTATAATTATAAACATAAATTTAATGCTATTAATATTTACAAAAAATTTTATCTACAGATATTTTGTATAATTTTGTTACTTTCGTGAAATAACTAAATTATATATGAAAGAAGTAGTAATTGTATCAGCTGTTAGAACTCCAATAGGTAGTTTTTTAGGAGCCTTATCAAAAGTATCAGCACCTGATTTAGGAGCCATAGCTATTAAAGGAGCTCTAGATAAAATTAATTTACACCCAAAAGAAGTCAATGAAGTATTAATGGGTCATGTTGTTCAAGCCGGAGTTGGTCAAGCACCTGCTAGACAAGCTGCATTAAAAGCCGGAATACCTGAAGATGTTCCATGTACTACAGTGAACAAAGTTTGTTCATCTGGGATGAAAAGTATAATGCAAGCAGCTCAATCTATTGCCTTAGGAGATAACGAAGTTGTTATTGCTGGTGGAATGGAAAACATGAGTTTAATTCCTCATTATTTCAATGCTAGAGTAGCTACTAAATTTGGATCAA
>Ga0228615_1000326_pt1 | contig 26812 bp, 34 predicted proteins | sample 16DmetaG_FD_190530 | JGI IMG/M metagenome (GOLD analysis project Ga0228615, IMG submission 190530) | Seawater microbial communities from Monterey Bay, California, United States - 16D | ecosystem: Environmental > Aquatic > Marine > Coastal | place: USA: California | collected 2016-10-17
CCATAAAATCAATCAAGTCCTTGCGAGTAGCGGTTTCGGTCGTTCTCGGCTTCAAGTATGGGTAAATTTGACTGCTGATAGCGGTGTCACCAACCTTGATGGCGAGTTTCAAGAGAGCAATATTCCTTGGATTGGTTGAGCGGGAAACAAAATTAACAATGTACGGATACCAAGTTGGGTTTCTGTGCTGAATAACATGAGTAACGACCTCATATTCTCTACCCGGAATATCCCAAGTTTCGGGTTGTATTTTGCCCTCAACATATTCTTTCAAAGCGTGCCTAAACATGACCGGGCGGTTACTTTTGGCACAATTTACGAGTGTATTCCCATTCAATCCAGCCTCTTCCCCACGTTTGAGGCACCTCTTAAAGCATTGGATACATCCCATTTCAATGGCGCGATCAATATCCCAGCCGCAGCAGTGGCAGTGTATCATGGTTTGTATTTTTTGTTTTGAAAATTATAATGTCTATATCTGACTTAGGTAGTATTTATGTATGATGGGTATTTTACCATTGGGGCATAGGCACCCTGAGCAAACAAAAACGCGGTGCTTACACCGACAACAACAAGGGTAAGAACCCATCCCGCGACAGTTTTAGTGAGAAGTTTCCAATTCACCCCACCGGTACCCTCAAAGAGGGCAACGCCCACAGTCGCTCCAACTTGACAATGTGTAGTTGACAAAGGCCATCCAAGTCGAGAACCAAGAATAATTACCGCGGCTGCGCCAAGTTCAATACAGATACCACGACTGGGTGTGAGTTTCGCCATTTTCGTACCAAGGGCTTCAAGGATCTTATAACCGTATGTGGCGAGACCCACAACTATTCCACTGGCTCCAAGGGAAAGAATCCAATATGCATCATTGCCCATATCAGCATTCTTGGAAACTTCACCCGATTTATAGATGGCATAAATAGCGGCAAAGGGTCCGATTGAATTAGCGACATCATTTGCACCGTGTGCGAACGAGTCACAACAAGCTGTCAAAATCTGAAGATATCTCATAGAGTGTTCCGTCTTTGTATCAAATACTTCAGCGTTATCGTGTATGGATTGAACAGACTCGTCGGTATGATAAAAATCTTCAACGGAACGCTCTTCCCTATCCTTGAAAATAATAGGATTAATGAAAAGGTAAGACAAAATACCAACTCCACCACCGATGCCAAAACTGATAGCACACGCCTTCCACAAAGGTGTATCGTCAAGTTTCAAAAATTTGGCACCCTTATACACAATGAAAAACGTGTTAATTGTAAAAGTGCCCGCAACGAGTACAGGGAAACCATACTGAATGCGCTTGTAAGAATCCTCGGAACGAAGAATGACAAGTCGTATCATAAAAAACATCAAAGAAGCAAAAAGTCCCGATATAATGGGTGAAAGTAACCACGAAACGATGATGGCTACAACACCTTTTACATAAGGGAAATCATTGGATTTTGCGATCCATGTAACACAATTGGAGCCCCTCGCAACCATTGTCATCCCAATCATACCACCAACGCAAGAATGGGTTGTGGATACGGGCATCTCAAAGTAAGACGCAATGATTAACCATGAAGCGACGGATATAATGACACAGAGACAACCATACATAAGAAGACCGGGGTCGTCAACAAAACATTCTTGATCACTTATACCCTTCCGGATTGTTTTTACGACATGGTTTCCCATAAATAGAGATCCAGAAAACTCGCACACAGCAGCGAGAGGTATTGCGTGCTTAATCTTCAAGGCACCCGATCCAACTGATGTGGCGAAAGCGTTAGCTACATCGTTTGCACCTATTCCAAAGGAGGCACAAAAAGCAAAAATACCTCCAATGGCAACGATCCATTCAAACTGATATAACATCTTTTATTATTATTAAAACTCTATTCCTTAATTGTGTTGAAATTAATTAAATCCAAATGCTTTCATAAAAAATCTCTTATCTTCGTTGCTATCAAAATAGACCCGGAACCCCTGACCATAGTATGGCTTTGGTTGATCAAGTTGCTCTGAATCCGATTCGGGTTCAGATTCGGTTTCATAGTCAGTTGTATCATCGGAATCTGAGATGGATTCACTTTCACTTTCACTTCCAGTTTCAGTTTCAGTTTCGGGATCCCCGATTCGACGATCGGGGTTACGGAAGCCAAGAATTCTTATCGGACCAACTGAGGTGTCGCTCTCATAGTCGTCTGATTCAGATTCGGAATCGTCATAGTAGTAGTAAGTCTTCTCAACAATCTTTCGTGCTTGCCGAGCCATCTTTTCTCATTAATACATGTGGGGTATCCTTATTTAACTTAAACGAAGAAATCTCTTTCACAACGTTGCGGATAAAGGTACAGACACCATCGGCGACAATTGAAAATGTCATATGCTGCCTCATTTGAATATAGAAACATTTAACAAGTTTCCATTTCATGCTATCATTATATATTAAAAAAATTCTAAACGATTATACATGGTTGGAAATGTGTTTCTTTTCCATTCGTTCTCGAGATGATCAAACATTGCGAGGCGGCATTCCGAATAGCTTAGTCTGTCTGGAAGTGAATACGATTCACAATCTTGACGTTGTGGCATCATAGACCAGTTATCAAAATTTTCACTGTACCAGGTTTCTTTGTCATCGTTTTCAAATTCACGCTTTAGGGTGTATATCAATTTATCGTGTATCCCATATTCATCAAAGAGGTTACCGACAACTTTTGTATCTTCTTGTTCGTCAATATCACGAATCTCCTTGTCGATGCGGGTTGTAAGAGAAAGAAGTTTTGAAATTTGTTTGTCGTATTGGGTATCTCCGTATTTAACGAAAATATCACGTCTCTTCCTTTTGAACTGTGAAAGTATTTCCTCACATTTCAAATGGAAGTCTACAAGGCACTGGCGATCCATTATTTGATATTATTATTAAAACTTTAATTGTGATTTAGGCTGTACTTCTTTGGTAGATGTAGAACTATCGTTTCTCCGGCTTCATTTGTGGCCACAATTTCTGGATAGTCTTTATATTCGTCCGTCACTGGTTCGAGGAGAGGTGTTCGAATAGGTGCTGGGGCAAGCAGCTCCCAGAAACTCTTGAGTATTTTATACGACATTTTTGAGGTGTCGGTGGAGGTTTTAACTCTATATCTTCGTAAAGAAGTTTTTTCCAGATGATTCGTTGAACGTCTGAACACAGTGGTTCAGTTGCTTGACAGAATGCGATTCTAAAATCGTCCGTCACGAGTGGGATAAAGTCCATCTATTCATTTAAGATTACCTTACCCGCGATCTTACTTAGGCGTTCTTGTTCCATTTCGATTCGATGTTTTTCTGAACTAACATCCAGGTAAATACGTCTCGGGGCATCCCATACGGCAGTCTTTACCCATATACACAAGTTTTCTATATAATCTGGTGTCATTGAAAAAATGGTTCTGTAGATGGCTTTAATGTACATTTAATTGTAACTTATATTTTATTTTTTTATATTCTCCTTTCTAATACCTATACTTGGTCTCCCATCATATTTATACTTTTCTGCGTAAGGTCCGTCTGCGTTCACGTAATGTAAAAATACTTGAATATGAAATGAATTTTCACCTGCATCAAGTTTTCTTCGTTCGTGTTCGTGTTTACAACCCCTATATAGAATGGCTTCGCCTATTTCCGCAGATATAGGTACATGATTCATAATCAAGGGCCATCTGTAATCTTCGTCGGCATCGGTATAATGATAACCGAGTGTTAAACTCAATGATACCTCACAAGATGGGCGATCCCTGTGAGGGAGAAGAACATGGCCATTCTTATAAATTCTATAGTATGAATATGTTGGAATAAGTTTTAACTCACTATGTTTTTCTGCGACTGGTTTTAAAAACTGTAAAATACTTTCCATCAATGAGTCTCCGTAAACTCCATGTGTTCCCTCTGCCCGCGACGCATATGAGTTCGGTTCATATCTGTTAAATTGTTTGATATGTTTACCATCGACATCATTCATTTGTTCATATAAAGCATATTGTGTAGCTAGTTCACAGGTTTCCTTTGATAGCGCATTTTTGATTCGCACGTACCCCTTCTCCACAAATGTCATTTATATACATTTTACCCTATTTTTTATATTGTCATAATTCAGAATGTCATTAGAGGATATACCCAAAAAGGTTCAGTACCTCACAATAGATTCAAACTTTGTCACTGGTACAAATAATACATTTTCTTTGGATCTTCAACTTGAATCAAATACACATGTCGAGGATATGAGTCGCGTCCTAGGTATCAAGATGGTTGACTTCTATATAACGCAAGTCGGATTTGCGGGTGGTTCGGGCACCGACATACCCAAATATGTCGATATTGTATGCCCCGATATTCCTAAAGTAGCTCAAATCTTAGATGAGAGAAATGGACAGATTTTAGCTAGAGTTCCACTCGAGAGACATTTTACGGCAAATTCAACGTCCGTACTTCGTGATAAACAATGGAAGAGATTTAATCAAAAAACAAATTACTTTAACCCAATCTCAATACAAAAATTAAATTTTCAAATTTTTGAAGAACAGGATGATGGTGATTATGTAACACTCAACCCAGATTCAAAGTGGTATATGATTCTTGAGATTACAACAGTCGACGTAAAAGAAAAACCCAGGGAACGAGATCTACAGCAAATACTGACCGCACTTAATCGTCTGGTCGATCGAGTCGAACCAAAGACTCCCCTGGGTGAGCCATCAATAAGTATCCCCGAAGATGTGGGGGATTCTTATAAATGGAAAGAGTATATCTCCATTGGAGTTATTGTTCTTAGTGGAATAATTCTTCTGTACCTGATGAAGCGACGCCCAAAACTTAGCGAGTAATCGCGAAGACTGGTTGCGCTGGCTTGGAGACACGAGTGGAGACACTGGAGACGACCAAGTAGACCGCGATGGACAACAAGGTAGTCAAGATAGCAGTGAGAGTGTACTGGGCGCCGCCGTTCTTTGGCACCTTGATCAACTGCTGGATAACCCAGCGGACCAAGTCCATCCAGCTCATCGCCGCAGCGAAGCTAAAGCCCGCAACAATCGCGTTGAGGGATTGAGTTTCCAATTCTTGGGTAACGAGGTTAACAGTATTGAGGGCTTGGGCGGTCATGTCAGCCATGGTATGTTTTATATTATACATTATATAATATTTTCACTCTGGTAATAATTCCTCTTTGTGTACAATTTTTTTATATTTAGGTTTTCTGACAATTTGTGATTTTGCAAATATCTGCTCTTCTTCGTCATCAGAATCTCCATCAGAACTACTTCCCGAATCATCGTCACCTGTAACTTTGAATGACTTATATTCAGAAATTGTCCATCCCTCCGGCTCCGATGTACTCATTACTATTAATAGCATTTTTTAACATCTCTTCTACCGGGCTTTGTGGGACCCACTCTTCCCATCGATCGTATGCATCATTCATCTGCGTGAAAGTCTGATTATTACCCGAATATCTCACAAATGCTGGACATTCTCCTGGTGAAACCTCTTCAAGCTCATCCTCGTCCGAAGACTCTTCATCGTAAATATCCGGGAAGAGGGAACCGATGTTCTGACCGACTGTATACATCGCACAATACTTAATTGCGTATTCCATATCCTCTGAAAGTATCGTATCGCGATCACAAGCCTTGCAGTATTCGGCCGCCAGTACCATACTTCTCTCAACAACAGGAATGAGTATCCCCATCAAGGCCTGTTGCTGTGACGCCTCGTATTCTCCTGAAGATTCACCGAAACCAGTTTTCATCGTCTTTACTAATATTTCAAATTAAAAAGAGTTCCAGTAATTCCCTCACTTATACGAAGGATGTTGTGACTCACGGCGTACACTCTAACTTGTCTTGAATAATTGGCGCAGGGTGTCAGACTTAGGTTAAGTATCTGTTCTTTCACAAGACTAAAATTGATCTGACCGGTTGGGTACCACTTCTCTGGCTGAAGCGCAAAACTATATGAATAGAATCGCCTTATGAGTTGTGTCTTGCTGTGATGGATGGCTGCCTGAACAGCCTTAAGAAATATAACATTGCCAGTCTCTTCTGTAATAATTGGCTGACCGTCAAGATCAAGTGTAAGGTGATCAAGGTTTTCATAAAGAATATACTTTCCCCCTGTGTCTGCGAGTGTATTATCATAATCAAATGGCGTTATAAATTGGTGTTCGCCAACTCCCGTATCACCCTGTCTCTGAATCACAAAATAGAGTTCCTTCACTGGATTGTAAAAATCTAATTTGAATTGGGCGTTCTGTACACCCTGATCAATATCAAATACATTTTGTTGAAGTTGTGTAATGATATAATCCTTCGTCTTTTCATTCTCAATTTTGATTCTTTCACAAGGATCAATAAAAGCAGCTTCCGCACATAACGAAAAGTTTTTGAGATGAATACTACCAGGCGTTACGGGTTGAAGTTCTCCAGTTGTACCCTTTATAATGAGATGATCGTGATTTCGTATCTTAATTTCAACTTCAACTTCCTGTTTTGTAATGGCGCAGAGAGGTAGTGCCAGTTCTGGGTTGTTGTAAAAATAAAATGGAAGATCGACAAAGAATTCGTCTTCCGTGTCTGCCCTCCCAATATTACCTAATATGTCCTTGTCCGAAACTCTTGTATCAATCGTTCGTTCGGGATATTTTCCCACGAGATGTTTTAAAGCTCTCTGTTTTGTTTGTGTAACAAAGTGTTCTGAATATATCTGAAGATAATCACCTGTAAGTCTCTGTACAACTTTTCCACCTATAATGAGATCGGCGTATTCGATAAGAGCATGACCAATAGACTCTATAAATCTTGGGTCGTTATACAATACAGTTGAAATGGCCGGCAACTTAATTTTTACACTAAGTGTTAATATCAAATCGCCAGTGTTTTGAGCTACTCTGAATCTTGCCTTGCCACCAAAATCTGCGACATTCTCTGATTCTATGTCTATATATTCTCTTGCAAAGTTCGAATGTTTCTTAAAACTTTGCAAAAAGTATGTATAGTCTGGGTCCACGGTAAAATACCTGTCTTGGACACCTGATGCCAAGAGCTGAACAACACCAGCCATTACTATTATAGCATTCTAAAATTTTAAACCAGCTAACCCGTGATGAACTCTAAGTATGTTATAATTTACAGCGTACACTCTGGTATTATTGTCATCGCTGTTATTTATTGGATCTATCTTGATTGTGAGTAACTTGTGAAATATACGACTCATATTAACCTGCCCAGTTGGATAATAAACTTCTGGTTTTAAGGCAAAACTATACATCCCAAACTCCGATTGCTTATGTGCCTGATTGGCTACATATTCCGGTGGACTAATATGATGTTTAAGAGATTGTTCGTATACAATAAACTTTCTTCCTCTATCAAAAACAACCTCATTATTGAATTGAAGTTTTACATTTGTTAGGATATTATATCTATTTGGATGATTTGCTCTAACAGCCGCCTCAGATTGTGAAACAAAGAAGAGTTCCCTCACCGGGTGTGAAAAGTTGAGCATCACCGACTTTGTATTTTCACCGGCTTTCATAACGAATTTGGACATTTGTACTTGGGTCACGACATAATCAAGTGGTCTGGACATCATGTAGTTTCTCTCATTGTCGGTAAGAAACACAAATTCTGTATCGAGTGAAATCTTTTTGAGGTTTGCTGAGGCAGTTTGTGGATTATTACCACTCACAAGTTCGGGGAGGGGTCTCAATTTTATCCGAACTTCAACAACCTGTTTGGTGAGGGCACACGTTGGAATAGCCAGACTCGGATTACGATAAAACCAAAATGGAAGATCCATAAAGTATGTATAATCGCCCGTGTATGCGATTGTATGACCATGTCCATTTAGAAAGTATACAGTCTGATCTATATCATCGTCTGTATTGTGAAGCTGTTGGTGAATGTATATATATTCACCTGTAATTTTTTGAATAGACTGTCCACCAATCAAAAGTTCAGCACTCTCCACAAGGTGTGATAGAATAGATGGGCACCATTCATGCACAGTAGATGGGTCGTCAAGGGTTACTTTCAAAGTCAGGTTTTTTATGAGATCTCCTCTGTCATTTGGAACACGGCAGGTAACGGTTTTACCAAATGTAGCGTCTCCATCAAATTGACTTTCAATATAATTTATGGAAAACTTTGTATGCCTTCTAAAATTCATCAGGAAATATGAAAATTGTGGATCTCCTGTAAGCCATTGGTCTTGGACTCCAGTGGCTGCAAGTCTTAGACGACCAGACATTCCTACTCTATGTGAGTAAAATTTTGCTAAATAAAACGAGACACTACTGTAGAATGAATCTTCAATTGAGGAAATTCAAACCCGAGGCTATGTCAGATGATAGAGTCTGTGTGTTTATCGGAAAGCGTAACACAGGGAAGTCAACCTTAGTAAAGGATATTATGTATCACAAGAAACATATACCAGCAGGGATTGTACTATCGGGTACGGAGGAGGGGAATCACTTTTACGGTGAGTTTATTCCAGACCTCTTTGTCTACGGTGAATACGACAGAGATGCAATAGAGCGGGTTATATCCAGGCAGAGAAAGATAATTGGCACAACGGGGAAGAATCCATATAATGGCGCCTTCATGCTCCTTGATGATTGTATGTATGATAGTAAGTTTCTGAAGGATACTTGTATTCGCCAGTGTTTCATGAATGGTAGGCACTATAATATCTTCTTCATGTTGACAATGCAGTATGTCATGGATCTGCCACCCGCATTGCGCGCCAACGTGGATTATGTGTTCATTCTTAGAGAAAATATAATTCAAAATAGAGAAAAGCTCTATAAGTCCTTTTTCGGGATTTTTCCCTCGTACGATATGTTCTCTAAGGTCATGGACGCTTGTACAGAGAATTATGAGTGTTTAGTATTGGATAATACTGTGAAATCAAATAAAATAACAGATTGTGTATTTTGGTATAAAGCTTCGGTTAGAAAGAATTTCAGGGTTGGAAGTCCTAATCTTTGGAAACTCCATAAAAAGATGTACAATCCCAAGTACCTGGATCAGAAGGAGGAGGATGCCAAGAAAGCTACGAAAAAGACAAACCTCAAGATTACGAAGACGAGATAACAAAGAGGAACTCTGTAACCTTATTTGAACGATTTTTTAAGTTACGACTCCCTCTATATGTATTATAGTCAATTTCAATTTTTTCGTATGTGTAAGGTCTAAGAATATCTTCCCACTCATCCGGTTTGATGAAACCTTCATTATTATATGACACTAGGGTATGTTTAGCTTTCTCAGTAGCCAACTTCAGGGTAAGTTCCATGGCTTCTCTAATTTTACTTTTACTATTGTACTGACTCTTGTTCCAGTCCCCGGGTATACCTGATACTTTTGAAAGTGTATGAGGTCTCTCATTGGTACACACGAGATTGAGCATGAAATAATTTGATCCATATGGATGTTGATTATATGGCGGATCCAGGTAGATGAGGTCCACTTGTGGGAGTTCTCTCAGGAAATCACAGGCATCCTGTCGCTTCACCTCAACTTCTCTCCTAGGTTCCAACCACATGGGACATTCAACTTCAATCCTCTTTGTGATTCTATCAAGGGCATGACCCCCTTTACCACCCCACCCCCCTTTGTGGAACCCCTTAAATACACCCGACGTGTTTGTGTGAATACTCGCCTTCACAATGAGTGGTCCGAGGCAATAGGGTTTGAGATGTTCGGGGACACATCTCTCAATATAGTCTATCATTCCATCGATACGCTTAGCATTCTCGGGTGTATAAAACCATCGATCACAAGTATCACTCGGCGAATACAACTCAGTTATGAGCCCGACTTTACCGGGTGTATCATTCATGGCATTAATATGCTGAGCTATTTCAGCTTGATCACTCCACGGGGGAGTTTTAAGAAAACATGTGGATAATATTTCACAGTATTTCTCCAAATCGTTTACATATAACTTTTCGGAATAACTTAAAAGCATTCTCGAAACAACACCCGATCCTGAAAACGCGTCGACACATGTTTTTGGGTTAAACTTATCTACAATTTCTTCAATTTTATTAATAAGTTTTCGTTTATTGCCTATGTATGTGATCATCGGTTGCTGAACGTACGCCTTCATTTCTATAATGATGACGGATGATTTCCTTAAGTGAATCGCTCGCCACTTTCTTCATGACTTCGAGCCGCTCACAGCCGCTCCACATAGAGCTTCCGTGCGGCATCTGGTCATATTTATGAGTTTTCACACAGAACTGAGCAGCGACGGCACCGCACGCACCCTTGTTGATATCAATCTTAGAAGCCATTTCAGAAACATCAAACATATTGGAGCCATTCATTTCCCATACAAGTGTCTCCTTTCCGAAGTTCGAGAGGGGGCCTACTCGGTGGATAATTGACTCGCTGCTGTGGAAGTCACATCCGGCAGCGAATACCAAATACGGGGAGACTGGAAGATCCTTGAAAAGGTGCCATGAGGCATTGAGATTCTTAAAAACCCGTTCAATTGCATTCCCCAACCCCTGTTTTTTCAGGCCCCTGGCCAGTCTCTGATCGTTCGTACCTTGGTACTTGTCTTCGACAATCATGAAACAGTATTTTACCTGCTGGATTGTAATGAAGAAGAGCCCACCATCGGGACTCATGAAACACTTATCGTTTGTGTATCCTGGAATAAGATCAGACACCTTCATGCTTTTTTGCCAGCTGAACTGCCCTTCGGGACACTGGTCCCCAATCAACTCGATACAGAATTTCTTGAACTCAGCCATGATAGAATTGAGCGTGCCTTCACTTTTTTGACATACGCCGGACGCAATCTGAGATCCCAGGTGAATTTCTTGTAAATGGGCCATCTTTTTGTAATTACAGAAATACCAGGTGACTGCGTCACTTAGGTATTGTAAAAACATATCACTATATAAAATGTCTACCACGGATATCAATACATTAAACCTGGCAGATAATGGTGATGGGATGGTACCACTTGGTGAAAATAGATCTACCGCATTTGTAAATAACGAACAACCACCAGCGTTTTCGCAACCCGAAAAAAATGTGAGCCAAAGTAAACAGACCATGGACTCGACTCCAATTAATGACATAATGATGGAACCACCAATGATGATGGAAGAGCCCAAGATGCAGGGCATGATGCCCCAAATGACCGCTCCACAACCCCAGGGTAGTTATGCGGTGCCACAGCAAGAACAAAAGGCTCCCGAAAGTAAGAACCCACTCAACCTCACCGACGATCAATTGATCGCTCTAGTTGCGGGCGCTGCTGCGGCGTTGGCTGTATCTAAGCCAGTTCAAGACAAGCTTGTCACTTCAGTTCCAAAGTTCCTTAACGAACAGGGGGCGCGAAGCATGGTGGGCTTGGCTTCAACCGGTTTGGTTGCTGCTGTGGTCTTCTACTTTGCGAAGGATCACATTGTAAAGCCCTGATTTGACTCCCAACCCATATTTGAATAGATCGAGTTATCAATACCCGAATAATAGGTAATCAAAGCTCCAACAGTAAACGCTGATACGAGCAAGGCACTCAGCTTAAGTGTCTTGCTTCTGTCACTTCCATAATCTTTCACAGCATCCTTTGTATCACTCAAAATGAAATTCATACCATATGTAATCAGGAACGCAATTACAGTTGTTGAAATCATAAAGAGTCTATCGACAGCGAGTCTTGGCACATTTCCAATAACATATCTAAAAATATTTGGAATGATTATGGTAATGATCGCCAGGTTTAGTAAATAGTTAGTACTCATATGAGGTATGATAGTAATTCCATACATCGCAATATAATACGCAATGACTACCAGCACAACACTAAGGGGAGTCTTCATTTAGTATGAAGAAAGAAGATTATTTATCCTGGACATGTTGACCACAAAACTCGGTTCTATCGGGGATCTGTTCGTAAATACCCAATTCTATAGACATATCACGAAGTTCCGTGTAGTTAGCCCAAAATTGCGGGGAATGTGAGTACTCCTCGACCGTACAATGAGCCAATTCATGAATGAGAACATGGAATATTTCATTTGGCTCTCCATCGAGACATAACGCAATTTCCTGACCCTTGTTTGTATTATAACCAACAGCGTTATCCATGGTACGGAATCCCGTGATTGGTATAGCTCGTACAAGCATTTGATACTTTGGATGATTCACCGAGGAAATGTGTTCGCGAAGAAGTTTATATTTTTCCTTGACTTCTGTAAATTGCTGGGGTTCCCTAGTTTGGAAAAGTATCCAAATATTTAAGAGGATTAATACAATGAATGCGATCATCTTTTATATACAAAGATAAATTTACTATATAGCTCTGAAATTGGATTTCCTGTGAGACCCTCCCACAATTCTAATTTAAATCCTATTTCCTCGAGATGTGTTACGAGAAGGTCACGATAAGCTATGGGTTCCGACCTGGGACCATCTGCATAGAAGGGTGTATCCACCAGGTTCACAAACAACTTTTCACCATAACCACCATTCCCATGATTCTTTGTTAGGAAAAAGTTACCCATATTGTCCTTAAGGGGTGTTCTAAATATGATCTTCTCCGAGTCTGGTATAATACCTATGAGTCTTCCACCAGGTTTCATACGCTTTTTGATTTCCCTTATTGAACTAAAAAACTTCCCGTGAGTTTCAAAAATATAATGAAGTGAAAAGTTGTAACATATAATATCATATTTTCTATTCGGACAACTGTGGATATCACCTTCATAAAAGTTCACCCGCATATGCATATTCTTTGCTCGGGACTTAGCCTCAACGAGAGATTCTGGCTCTGGGTCGCACATACTCATATTTGCGCCACACCTGTGCCATTTTTGAAGATCACCACCAAAACCACATCCCACATCAAGGATCTGATGCCCCTCCATCGTCACACTCTGTATGAGATCCCTCTTGGCATTATTATGGTTTTTACGAATCTCTTCCATATCTTTATGAATAACTATTCTTTTAACACACTTAGGACTCTTTTGTTTGAAATGTCAATATATTCCTGATTTATGTCAAACCCTATGTACTTTCTGTTAGAGATCACAGCTGCCACTGCGGTTGTTCCACTTCCCATAAATGGATCAAGTATGACAGCACCCTGTTTAGTAAACAATTGAATAAGGTGTTCCACGAGTTCCACGGGTTTGACGGATAGGTGTGTATTAAAGTCACCCTTTTCAGACTTTTTTGGCTTCTTTACCAAAAAAACTGTATCTAGGACACCTTCTTGTGTAGTCATAACATTTGATGGGAATTTTCCGTCAACTTTTGTTTCATCGGATGTATTCAAAAGACCAGTTCCATATTTCTCAAAGTTATCTATATATCTCCCCTCAATAGGTTTAACTGCGAGACACATGGGTTCAATTGTCGGTTTCAATTGGGGTGTTCTCCAGTCTTTACATAATTTTTTTAGATTATCCTTTTCCTCGCTCGTCTTTGTCTTGTCTTTCTCTATTATATGATCTTGTGAAAATGCCTTGACTTGAGATTGTGTGTAAACCCAAGCCATCATATCTCGGATTTCAAATCCGTTTTCTTCTATTGCCATTGCCATGGAATGATAGAGTCTTGGACTACTAAAAGATACAAACGCACCCCCAGGTTTCAACACTCTAAATATTTCTTTTGAAACTTCCATATAAAAGTCGTGAAATTTCTTTGATTGTTTTCTATCAAATTTCATACCTTTGGGTAAATTTCCAACTACCGACGAAGCCCCCTTTTTATCAATTTTGTTCTTGTTCCAATCATTTCCAAGACCATCTAAAAAATACGGTGGATCTGTACACACCATATCAATTGAATTTTCTGGGAGGCGTTTCATACCATCAAGACAATTTACAAGTTCAATTCGATTGACTTCCATATTACAAAAATGGTTCCAAACTTTAACCTTGAATCGTTCATGGTAATTTGAGTTGTATATCTTCGGAGCTAATTGGGGTGGATGGAAGCCAATTGAACAAATAATAATATACATGCCCACTTCCCTCAAGAAACTTCAATTTCTCTAGGTTGGCTCGTTTCTGCCCTACGTCTAGAGAATTGAATACATCATAGCCTTGATTTCTTGCGAGAATGAATGCGTCGTTATAGACATCGCCAACTATATGAAATACATAAACTTGTTTGACAACACCTTGCCCGTCTACACGATCGTACGGAATATCATAAAAGGAGATGAAATCTTCTGTTTCGTCGTTCACATACGAGTGAATTGGAAGCATCCAATGCTTAACCCATTCCCTGTCAATTTGAGGTGCCACTTTGAATTCCTTGAAATATTTTTCGAGTATTCGGGTAACTTTTGGTATATCTTTAGATGTCATCTTCCTAAATTGAGAGCTTCCTCGGACTTCATAATACCTTTCTCTTAGTCGGTTTGTCTGATGGAACCCAGTCTTCACAAGTTTTTTGACATTGAGGAAGCGATGCCAATATGAACTCTTTACCAGGGAACCGGGTATTTTTGTTGAGGCCGTGTATACCGCCTGCCAGATACCCTTTGTATTAGCAATTCTTTTGATTTCACTTATGAGTATAGGTGCAAATCCCCGGTCCCTGTAGTCGGGGTGAACACAAAGAAAATTGATTTGAACCATATTGAGAACATCTTTACACACTCTTACTTTTATTGGAACACTGGAAATGTACCCAATAAGTTCGCCAGTATCATTGTGACGGATACCTCTATTTTCATAACCCGGTGTTTGTGACGCCCATTTGAGAGTTTCAATTGAGTATGTTAGTCTAAAAGTTTCATCGCATACATAATAAGGTTTTAAAAGTCTATGCGCCTCTTCAAGTTTGGGCGTATCCCATGAAAACCCTTCGGGAAGTTTCATTGGTTCAATTATTATCTTCTTATCCTTTTCAATTTCCCTACCGCTTTCATATGTCACACCTTCTTGGGGAACTGGCTGTTTATCCCAGAATGTCCTCATTTATATAAATAGAATAGCTTAAAGTTTTAAGCAGTGTGCTACGTATAAAACATGTCTCTCGAACAAGATTACACTACAGTCCCAGGTCAATTATTTGCGTGTCTCTCCGTCGTAGGACCAGAGGCCCCACAAAAGAATGACAAGTTTGGTATCAAAATCCGTGGTGCCTTTTCCTCCCGTGACGAGGCTGCGGCGCATGCGAAGCGTCTCCAGAAGGAAGATAGCACCTTTGACATCTATGTGGTTGATATGTACAAATGGTTGTTGATTCCACCGGATCCACTTAAAATTGAAGACGTTCATTATCAAAATGAAAAATTGGAAGAGATTATGTCGGGGTACAAGGATAATCAAGCCGAAGCTGCGCGGATGTTCAATGAACGAAAGCGTGACATGGCTGAAGCTAAGTCGTATGTCAAGCCAGGTGACGAAAACTCTATGTTCTACACCAAGCCAGATGAACCACCGGTTAGTCACCCAGCTGATCTTATCGAAAAGCTCAAGAAGGAAAAGCCAGATGCCCAAATGGAAGATCTCGTCAAGGAAGCCGACGCCCTCGTTGCGGCGGAAATCGAAGAGAGACGCAAGTGGCGCGAAGAACAGGCGAAGGCGAGTGAAGAACCAGAAGCCTCCTCCGCCTAAATTAAATATTAGTTAATTTTAGAACAAAAATGTGGAAAATAATTTTAACCATTATTTTGACAAGCGCGTTCTTTATTTTGTTTTTTGAACCAAGTAAAATTGTGAATTCAAGAAACAAAAGTGGGAAAGTTAAGGTGGATACGGCACATGGATTCGTCGAGGATACACGCGACGCGTTCATTATTCCTATGTATCCGACCCAGGTTATGAATCGTGACATCACAGGGAAAATCATTCCAATTTATGGGGACACGGGGAATTTCACTGGGTACTCAAGCGTACCGGAGGATCACTGGCTGCATGGTTTTCCCCATGAAAAAGCCAAGTAAAAACACGGCAAATGCTATAATCCAAACCGACTTATCGACATTTGAAAAAAAATCATTTCTTTCTGTTGGGTATGCGTTAAATTGTTGTTGTGGGGGATACATCGTCTCAGGAGGTTGAAAATAGTATTGTTCTTCGTTTATAGGTGTACTATCTTCAAACTTCTCCTCCTTTTCTTTAAATGGATCATCTACTGGATTATAATCAATCGGATTTCCTATATCAGTTTCCATTTTTTAATATAGATTGCCTTTTTTTTAAGCATCTTCTTCCTCACTTTCTTCGTCGTCCACTAGGAAATCTTTCATACTGCCTTCATCGTCATCATCAGAATCACTTTCCTCTTCAGAATCGTATTCGTCTTCGGTGTCAATATCGGTTCCTAAATCTGAATCGTGTTCTTCGGGTGAGTAATCGTCTTCAAGAACAGTTTCCTCTGGTTGATAGAGATCCGGCTTCTTTATTTTTCTTCCTGTTCGCGTTCTGGTCTGAACCATTAAATAATTAAAGACTCCTGCTTTTTAAGTAGCTTTCACCTTTTTGGCAATGTTTTGAGCGCTTCTTTGACGCTCCCACTGAGACAATGAGTGCTTACACTCCCCTTTGGCACCCTTTTACAAACTGGACATTTTTGTGTTATTGTATAACCCCCATTGATAACATATGACATCGTATGACCATCATGATTTCCCTTGATTATCTCACAATATGAAGATGTAGTTGACACAACGAAATTCTTTTTTAATTGGGTGATTCCTATAACTCTTGTGTCATCCGGACATTTCATGTGTTTCTGCATGAATGATTCCAGGTGCGGCTTCACATCACTCTGTTTAATTTGGGGCTTCTCTTCAAATTTTTTGATTTCTGGACACTTTCTGAGATCGTCCTTTTCGGGGTACAACTTCTGAACAATCTTGGGGGTAAGTGTATGCTTGCGACCATAGAAGTCTTTACAGAACCCATCCCGGCGACCCCGAATTGTTTCACATCTACAAAAACACTTTTGAGCTATAGTTGAACCGCTAATAAGAAACCATACATGATTCGAACTATGACTTCTCTCGAGATTCTCACAATACTTCGAATTGGTTGAAACGAGATAGGTTTCCTTGTGTTTGAAAATTTTTGTAATCGTAGAATCACACTGCCCCTTCATATTCATCTGAACAAAGTCCTCAATGAGACCTCTGAGCTCATTGTTCTCAATTTCATCTTTTGTCTGGGCATCTGTGAATGACCCCTCTTTGATGACAGAAGATGGCGGCTCCACTGTAATATGTTGTGGTTGCTCGGTCCGAATAGAGGACATTTTGAGGATATCCAGATTTGGCTGAGGATCGATTTTTTTCAGCATACTGAGGGGACCATGATTATATATAAATAGGGGTAGATAGGCAACCTGTACAACTTTACCCTTACCTCCACACTCCTCACAACCCTGGCCACCACACGGCATGTGCTTTGCCATCTTGTGAGACCATGGCATACGAAATCCACTTCCTTTAGATTTCCTACGAACGCTGCCATATACAGCCGCATCTACAATTTCATTCCAATCCATCGCACCTTTAGACTTTGAGAGTACCACGAGAATGTGTTCTCTAAGAGCGATGGCCGATGACTGATCTACGACAAATCCTGGCCAGTTGAGATGAACCCCAGTCTTCGTATATCGTCCAACCATCTTCGGGGGTGACACGGAAATTAGACAATCCTTGCCACCGTGGCGCTTTACCTTGTCACAAATGATCTTACATATATCCTGAATCTCCGCAATCGTGAGAGATCTGGTATCTTTATAATCAATGTCCACAAAGAAGTTATAATTTGGAGTCTTCTGTTCGACGACAAACAGTTGTTCGCCAGACTTGACAGCTTCTATATACTTCTCGTGAAACTCATTCAATTTATCAAATGGCACGGAAAGGACGCCACCGTCCATGAGCACATGTGATAGATTGGTTGCATTGTTAATTTTTTGTTGAATACACCACCGTTTAAACATACCTTTGTATCGCGTCTAACCTCTAAACCACCTCATAAAAGAAACGTCTGCGTATTCTTTAGGTGACTCTGCGAGTTCTTTTTTGATAACAAGAAGTTCATACACTTTCTTATTTTCATTTTCCTTTATCCACTCCTCTACCTCTTCCGGGCAGAGACCCCTGTTTGTTTTGAGTAGTTCTCCTATCTGCATTAAAATGTAAGCCTTTGACTTCATTCTACTTAATAGAGAATGTTTTTCTATTGAGGGAACTCACACACGAGTAAAATTCTGGATTTTTGAGAACATTGTCCACGATGCGTGACCATCGCTTACGAGAATTGAACTCCTCGAGGGTATCAAAGCTCATGTAATCATTCTCGTCAAAAGATTTCTTTATTGGTTGCTTGTTAATTTTTTTGATATGTGTTTTTTGTTTTTCCTCGTAGAACTTTCTTACGAGTGCCTGCTGCTGGGATTTAGTATAGTTTACAAAGAAGATGAAAACATTATATTCCAAATCAACTGTTGGGCTCTCTTTGACTGTAAATTTAAACTCTGTATACTCGCCATTTTTTAGAGAAACCACCCCCCTGGTCTCTTCCTCTAGTTCCCGGAGAGCACAACGAAGGGGATTGAAAATCTCCCTCCGTCTACACCCCCCTGTAACAAAAATCCAATCCTTAAAACGCCGATCCCTCACAGTTAGAAACTTGGGCTTTTCATCGACAAAACTGACCGGTATCGCTATAGCTTTGTATTTTTTCATTGCGCATTCGCAAGTTATAATAAATGAATATGTTTATTCTTCTCCATTTCCTTCAGTAACGTTCCCGTCATTTTCAGGTTCAGTTTCAACTGTTGGTTCGGATTCTGGTTCGGGTGCACTGAGACGGTGTATGAGATGAGCTGAAAACTTCTTAAGGTTTTCGACATCAGATTTAGCCTTGTTCATTTCCTTGAATAAGAAGATAACACCTGCAATCGCCACAATTGTGGCGACCATCATAAGGGTTTCGCGATCCATTGGAATCATTATAAATTATAAACACCCCTTCTTTTTAAGTAAGAGTACCCATATAGGTCCTGCCTGGTGGAGGACATTCATATGGTGTTTGGGCAAATTGTACGGCTTCGTAATGCGTAGGTTCACAGGACTTTTGAGTTGGTTGTGTGGGTTGACCGACAAACTTTTCAAGTGTCCTGGATTTTGGATCGTACGTCAATACAAAAACGATGGCGAGGAGGAAAACTATGTTCCACATATGCTTTATTAAATACGGAGAGTTTAGTTACTGTAAAGGAGACCGCCCATACCGTTCTCCACGCGTAAAATGTTGTAATTGACCGCATAAATGTCGTCATCACAATCCCGAGTATCATTAACGATGCGGGCTGAGTCGAGACGACTGAAATTTAGGGTCCCTGTAGGCTGCAACTTACTAGTTTCCAAGCAGAATGGATACAAGAAAAGGGTCTTGAGAGTCGCTGGCTTGGAAGCGTTGGTTGTGTTGTAATAGAGTGGGACGTGAGAGAAGTTTGGATCGGCAAACTTGAAGTCCGACACATCAGTTCCATTGATTTGAAGCTTGAGTTTGTTATCATTGTTGAGTATTCCAAGCGCCGACACCTTACCCGCAGCGAGATATTTCACTGGGTGGTTAAAGTTAAGTTCTTGGATCTTGCCAAGGGAGGCGGTCGCCTTTTGGACTTGGGTAATGATCATGTTTTGTGGAGTACTGGCGAAGTGTTCACGCTCATCGGTGTCCAAGTAAACGTAGTTGGCGTATATGTCCCACTTATCGCTGGCAGCCGCGGACCCCCATGTAATTCGAAGTTCCACGTCATGGTACTGAAGGGCAACAAGAGGGAGGGCGGTTTGGAGGTTTTCACAGAAAGCAAAACGAAGGGGGTAAAATCGGGAAGTACTGGCACCGGCGTTAAGATCACCGGAAACCGACTTGGACGCGTTTGTAGCGGAGAGTACTGGGGCGATGAGGGTAGAGTAAGTGGAGTCCTGATCATCAACGACTTGACCCCCGACTAGGAGTTCTATCTTGGCAATTTTTGTGCGCCAGTCGGCAGCACTGTACCCCTGGGCGGCGGATCCGTCGTTGGGTACAAGGTAAACATAGCTGAGGAGATCCCCCTTTCTTTCGAACCGAACAGTTGACATACCCCCATTGGAGACATTCCCCTGGATCACCTGGCGTTCCACAGTTTGGGAAAAATTTGTGTGTCGCTTGTAGGTAGAGCGAAAAAAGCTGATTTCTGGCTGACCGACGAGGTGCGCATCCTGAGCACCGACAGCAACAAGTTGGGCGATACCACCAGACATTTTTTATATTATAGTGAGAGTTTTTTTTAAGCCGTCTTGGAGATTTAAATCATATTAAAAATATTAGCATATGTAATTATATGATTGAAATACTTAAGGAGGAATTGGATCTCTTAGATAAATTAGATTGGGATAATTCGGAATATATTAAAGCAAAATATGACCCAGAAAAACCAAGAACGGTGAATCCAGATGAAGTCCTCGATAAATATATGCGAAGTGGTGTGGTTGATTACCAATATCCTGGTCGAGATATATATAACAATAGAACGGCATACGATCATAAGTTTGGGGTTGAAGTCATCGACCGCATATGTGATAAATTATCCCAGCATACAGGATCACGACTTGTGAAGCATCGTGGTACATTTTATATGCCACCGGGTTCTGTATGTGGATGGCATACGAACAGCAATGTTCCAGGTAGACGTGTATATCTAACGTGGGCGGAAGAAGAAGGTAAAAGTTGTTTTAAATATTATGATAAAGATACAGACCGGGTCATCACCAGGTATGATAAAAAGGGTTGGCATGTAAATGATTTTACCATACCAAAGCAGGGTAAGTTATGGCATTACATAAGTAGTGATACACATCGAAAAAGTATTGGATTTTTAATATATTAATATATCAAAATATGAGTTCCACTCCTTCCCTGGCTCATGGAGTACATGAATGTAGAGGTCCGACACACTCAAGATATGGTGATTGGAGGATTGATGGCAAAGACCGCATATTATTACTCAAGGACATTACCGATTTATTGACAGACGATAAAATAGATACTATACCCCACGACGAAATATGTTGGAAGGGGTATGATCTAGACCACTCGTTACTTGGATATAATTGCGCCTGTTGTATAGGTTTTCGTTATGCCAGGTGTGATCCTACAATACCACCAGTTATAGTCGAAGGAGCATCCAACCCAGCCAACCGTAAATATAGATTGATTGATGGCAAGCATCGGTTGCAAAAACGCATTATAACCGATCCCAGTACTAAGGAGTCTCAATTTTATGTTCTCCAGTATAGCGACATTAAAGATAAGTTAATTTCCCTTTAATGTATCGACTCTCTTTGTAAACTCTTCATATTTAGCCTGTAATTCATTTAATCTCTCCAAATCCTGTAGCCTCTGTTTATCTACTTCCTGGACAGAAGCTGTCACCAATGATACTATCTCACTAGGACAAAGCGCGAGGAAGTCGTACTTCATCGTACCAAATATTCTAAATACATCGTCTTCATTTTCATCTATAATATCAGTAGCGCTTTCCTCAACTATAAATTTAAATATAGTGCCATCACCTTCTACTTCACCACAATTTTCTGGGTTGTAAACGGCGTCTATAGTTTCTGCATCAATCCCGTCGTCAATTGTACGGTCTGGTCTGTATTCAATCTGAAAAACAAACGCATTGGATGTATCAATCGTCTCTGGAAGTGGGGCAAATGTTGTAAAAGTGTATTGATATGCAGTAGTTGGATTATCTTCGTCCGCGACACAGAATAGTTTTTTATCTGAGATTGTTCCATACTCGCATATATCTCCGACATATCCACTGGTCATTTTCACCGCTTCTGGTATTTCTTCCTGAACTTCTTGAGCGATAAATCCAAGATCGTGTCTTCGATTATCTTTTCTTATATAACCTACGGGTTTTAGTTTGTTAACTTTTGAAAGTGCTTCTTTCGTGTCTATTGTGGTTATATTCTCTTTAATACGGCGATCGGAGTACGACCAAAACCCTGCATGTGATATCATTCCAGATGTGGTCCGAAGTCCATAATCGAGTGTGGTGTATCCATAGTACGGCGGGGCTGTCGACCCATTGTATGCGAACCACGCCGCTCGACGCCCGTTGGCGGAATAACTCGTTCCACTGTTGGCGTTACATTTGAGGGTATATGAAATATTTCCATTTACTTTACCGGATCCATTCACATTTATGCCCCATGTCCCTGACGCATTACCCCCGGTTCTAGTGGGGACGTCGAGAGATGACCTGAAGTTACCTGCGGCATTTTTACGAATGTAATTATCATACGAGGAGTAGAAAACTGTATCACCGTTACGAGTACCAGCACCATGTGACATGTTCAAATACACCGCAAACCCATAGTTCATATATATATGTCCGTGGACATTGCGTATTACAACTGTGTTGACAGCAGAATTCGCTGATCCGTCAATGCCACCGATATTGCCAGCGTTATTGGCATAAGGTACATTTGCGTTTATATGGTTGGTGGACGAATTATACGTCAGACTATCATCCGTAAACAGTGCCTTGTCACCCGCTGCGTGTGAATCCACAAAAGCAATGTAGTCTGTATTGTTACTACTATCCCTATCCGTAAACTTAACTTTATTCGCCGCATTCGCATGGGTGGTGTTGAGTGCCGTGGTGGCGTATGTTGCGTTGGTGGCGTTACCCGCACTGGTCGCGTATGTCGCATTGCCGGCGGATCCGCTGATGTTAACGCTCCACGTCCCCGACGCCTGACCCCCGCTTCTAGTGGGGACGTTTAAAAAAGTTCGCGACGCGGAGTTACTGCTACAAAATCGTATATAGTCATTATTGCCACCGGCGGTGATTCGATATGCGAGCGCACCACTGATAGTATTTTGATTCGTGTAATTTGTTCTAAATAACCGCGCTTTAAGATCCCCAGAAGTGTTTCGTTGCGCTATACTATCCGCATTAGCCTCCGTGGAGGGTGAGACACCCTCCAGAGTCGCCACGTTATTGGCGTGCCATGCATTTGCGTTTAGGTAGCTGGTGGATGAATTATACGTCAGGTTAGAATCCGTATACAGCGCCTTGTTACCCGCGGTGTGTGAACCTACAAAAGCAACGTGGTCTGAGTCGTTAGTATTATTTCTGTCTGTAAAGTCAACGGTGGCCGCTGCACCCGTACTCGAAGCATATGTTGCGTTAGTACTTGAACCCGCTGTAGTTGCGTATGGCGCGTTGCTGGCACTACCTGCGGATCCAGAAATGTTCCCTGTCACGTTTCCCACGAGGGTGGCAGTCAAAGTATCTTCTACTACGACATCACCCGCAAAACTCTGCAGGTTGGTTGTTGCCATTTCTACTATACCTGTATAATTTTTTTTATTGGGTTTCAATCTAAAAAATTATATTATCATTCGTTCTAAATCTTAATTTGTTTTTAATTCTGAAAGTGTTTTAGATAATTCTTCATATTTGGTTTCTAATTCGTTTATTTTCGTTTTACTTTGTATCATTTGTTTATCTATTTCCTGTACAGATGCCGCGATCATAGATATCATTTGTTTATCACCCTCTAATGTCTTAATGTCCGTGGTATATCTACCATATAATCTGTATATTTCGTCTTCATTGACATATCTGTACCCAACATTTCCTTCAAAAATTAACACTTTAATCACCGAATCGCCTTCTATTTCACCACATAATTTAGGATTATACATAACCTCGAATCTATTGGTAAATCTTATCGCATCCTCCGGACCTTTCACTTCAATCTGTAAAACAAACGCATTGGATGTATCATACGACTCTGGAAGTGGAGATAAAGTTGTGATAGTGTATTGATACACATTTGCTTTGAGGATATCATCGTTCAACATATGGGAAGGATACTCAATTCCCATCTTTTTTGCAATTTCATCTCTTGTATTCTTCAACGTCTGCATTTCCTCGGATCCGAGTAGTCTTTTACCTGAAAATTTTCCAAATACACAAATGTCTCCAATGAACCCGTCGGAGATTCCCACCATTTCCGGTAGTTCTTCTGCAACCTCTTGAGCGATAAATCCATAGTCAAAATCCCTGGTATCTTTCCTGGTATAAGATACGGGGCGCAGTTTATTTAATTTTGAAAGTGCGTAATTCGTATCTATAGTGGTTATATCGTCTTTAATACGGATATCCGAATGCCTATACATGTCACCACCCGAGACGACAGACCTTTTAACATTGGCACTCACAGACCGGTTCGACGGGCTACCGGCACTGGGTCCGTCGTCACTGTTCTGCCACCATGCATACGCACCTGTGAACAATGTGTAGAATTCCTGCGCACCTGTGGAATAGGGGGCGGCGTAGAAGTTGTCCGAACCGGTACTATATAAAGTCCCACTCATGGTAGTCACGAGTGAGTTGACGTGTCCATTCACATTTATGCTCCATGTCCCTGACGCATTACCCCCGGTTCTAGTGGGGAGGTTAAGAGACGCTCTCATGCCATTCTTGTTATTTTTACGAATGTAACTATCGGTCGAGGAGTAGAAAACTGTATCACCGTTACGGTTACCAGCGCCGTGTGACATGTTCAAATACACCGACATCCCATATTGCATGGATAAATGCCCGGACCCTTCTCGTTGTGCAATTGAGTTGCCATTACCACCCGTTGATGCGGAACGGCCGTCGAGAGTGCCAGCGTTATTGGCATAAGGTACATTTGCGTTTAGGTAGTTCGATGACGAATTATATGACAGGCTAGAGTCTGTGAAGAGTGCCTTGTCACCCGCTGCATGTGAATCCACAAAAGCAATGTAGTCTGTATTGTTACTACTATCCCTATCTGTAAACGCAACTTTATTTGCTTGGTTTGCGTGGGTCGCCGATCCCACGGTGGTCGCATATGTCACGTCGGTTGCGGAACCCGCATTCGCCGCGGACGCGGCGGTGGCGGCGGATCCATTCACACTGATACTCCACGTCCCTGACGCATCCCCTCCAATTGTCGAGGGGACGTCCAAGTACGCCCGGATATTCGTCGTATTGCTACAAAATCGTATATAGTTATCATTTGTTGAAACTCGATATGCGATCGCGCCACTGATAGTATTTTGATTCGTGTAAGATGATCTAAATAACCGAGTTTTAAGATCACCGTTTGTCGCGGTACGAGCAGCAATTGTGTTCGCGGTTCCGGTATCGTTGACGGCGAGACCGCCAATATTGGTCGCGTTCGCGGTTTGGGCCACATTTGCGTTTAGGTAGGCGTTGGCCGGATTATACGTCAGATTTTCATCCGTATGAAGAGCACGTTGACCGGCGGTATGCCCGAGGGTGAAAGCAACATAGTTCGTCTCGTTTTGGGTGTCTCTATCCGTAAACGCAACGGTGGCCGCTGCACCAGCACTCGTGGCATATGCGGCGTTAGTAGCGGAACCCGCATCGGTGGCGTATGCGGTGTTAGTAGCGGTAGATGAACTTCCGCTTGCATTACCTGTCACGTTTCCTGTGAGACTGGCAGTGACAGTACCTGTAACTGTAGCGGCACCCGGATATTTCACTTCATTGGTCGTCGCCATTTATTACTATTATACTCGTACAATTTTTTTACTGGATTTAATTAGATTCTAGCGTATCGAGTATTTCCGATACTTCTTTACATTTAGCTTCTAAACTGGTTATTTTAGCCTGATCATGTAGTCTTAACTTATCTATTTCCTGAACAGACGCTGTGACCATTGAGAGTATCGAGTCTCCACCTAATGCTCGCATATCCTCGACACCCGTACCATATAATCTGTAAGTTTCCTGTTCATTGATACCTTCAATATCATCTTCGCCAATTAATAGTTTAATAATTGACGTGGATTGATCTCCATACCCAGGTGGTGTGTATACTTGGCCAGATATTTCTGGCTCGTAAAGAGTGTCTATACATACATTTTTAACCCTATTTGGATTATGTTTATCAATTCGAAAAATAGCCGTTGTTGATGCATCGAATGTATCCGGAATTGGATTAAAAGTTGTCATAGTGTATTCATATATATTACTATAATTACCCGACGTATCTTTGCTAAGCATGTGCCGCTCATCTTCATTAATTAATCGTCTACCTGAAAATTTTCCAAACTCGCATATGTTTCCAACAATGCCCGTTGTCTTTGACACCGACTCCGGAATTACTTCTTGAACTTCTTGGGCGATAAATCCATATTCAGGCTGTCTGGTATCTTTCTTTATAAAGGACACGGGTCGGAGTTTATTTACTTTTGAAAGTGCGTAATCCGTTTCTATGGGGACTATATCGTCTTTAATACGACGATCGGAAACTTTGAATAGCCATTGATTGGTGATTATCCAGTTTGATCCCATGAAACCGTAACTTGCGTTCATTAACGGTCCTGAGGCGTTAGGTCCGTAATCTCCATCGAAACCGTCGTCGCCGTCATTATCGGTCCAGTTCGCCAGCGCGTGCGAAATTCCGTTAGCGTGTAACTTCTTCCAAGTCCAAGATCTGTGACTGTGATTGGCGGACCCGGTGATATGTACAAGGGAGGTATTCCCTCGCGCGTTCGATGCCCCGAGGTGAGCCGCATTTCCATTGATGTTAATGCTCCATGTCCCTGACGCATTACCCCCACCTCTCCGGGGGGCGTCAAGAGCCGCTCTCATGCCAGAGGCGGTCGTTTTACGAATGTAATTATCATTCGAGGAATAGAAAACTGTATCACTGTTACGGGTACCAGTGCCGTGTGACATGTTCAAATACGACGAAAACCCATAGTTCATAT
>Ga0228615_1000327_pt1 | contig 26709 bp, 24 predicted proteins | sample 16DmetaG_FD_190530 | JGI IMG/M metagenome (GOLD analysis project Ga0228615, IMG submission 190530) | Seawater microbial communities from Monterey Bay, California, United States - 16D | ecosystem: Environmental > Aquatic > Marine > Coastal | place: USA: California | collected 2016-10-17
AGATATGATACCTGAAGATGGTTGTGATTACTCCTACCCTGCGGATGCTCCTAGACATATAGCTACTAAGATACAACAAATGGACTATCAGTTAAAGTACCACGAGTACTTTGGTGGTGCAGTTTTGTTTACAAAAGAACAAGTAGAAGCAACTAACGGTTACTCTAATGATTACTGGGATTGGGGTATGGAAGATGATGATTTATTTTGGAGATGTCATTTAGAAGGTTTAACTAATGATACTTATTTAGATGTAGAGTATAAGCAAAATAAATATATTCACTTTGACGGTAAATATTCATACGGTAAAATACCTTATAAAAGAGAGTATAGAGGATTAACTCAACGTTCTCATACTGTATCAGCATTAGTAAGATGTAACCAGCAACCTGATAAGAACGAAGTATTTCTTATAGGTTCTAAAGAAAGAAAATATGTTGAGTATCCTATACTCAGATTACCGGGATATGATTATGGTCTATCTTTTAATAATTCAAGAGCATTAGCTTTTACTTTTTGGAATACTTTTAACAAGCATAACTATATGTGGTTAAAAAGATATGATAATCAATGGAGTTGGATAACTGCAGTTTTAGATGAAGATGATCATTTAGCTCATTTTTATCTTAACGGAACAGAGGTAGATTCTAAAGTAGGATTAGGAAGTCCTTCACCATTAAGGTTTGACGGTAAGTTAAAAAACTACGGTACTAATGATTACTACTTAGGAATGTCACCTTCTCAACCTGAAAATAGTACTTCTAAATTTTATAAAGGAGATATCGCTAAAATATATGCCTGGGATAGAGCTCTAAGTCCAGAAGAGGTAAGCAATATGCATAAAGATCTTCCACAAGAAGGTCTTACTATAAATGTAGACTTTAACGATGAAAAAACTTATAGTGATGTGGAGTTATTTAATACTCATAATAGAGTAGAAGATATTAGAGTTCCTAATTCTATTATTCCTCATAGAGTAGAAGGTAGAATGAGATGCTTACCTCATCCAGATGAAGGTATTGTTGATGGAGTATTTACCAAAGGAGAAACTACAGCACGTAATGAAAGAAGATATGTATTAGAGATGCAAAAAGGTAGTTGGGATTATAAAGGTGATGGTATAAAACAAGTTAAATATAAGCAAGTAGGAGAAAAAGTATATACGCCTTGGGCTAAAATGATTGATATAGAATTATGACACCAGCTGAAGTTAAGAAAAAATTAGACGGAGTAGGTTGCGGATTCTGTTTAGCAAAATGGACTCAAGTAACTATGCATTTAGGTACCGGTATGACTCATTCTTGTCACCACCCATCTCCTCATAAGATACCTCTTGCTGAACTTAAGCGTAATCCTTCTGCTCTTCATAATACTCAACATAAAAAAAGTAGACGTAAAGAGATGTTAGAAGGTAAAAGACCTTCTGAATGTAACTATTGTTGGAATGTAGAAGATAACTCCTCTTCTTTCTCAGATAGAGTATTTAAATCTGCTGAACCATGGTCATTAAAAGACTTTGATAAAATAAAAGATAGTTACTGGAGAGATGATTTCAATCCTAGATATGTAGAAGTATCTTTTGGTAATACTTGTAATTTTGCTTGTGCTTACTGTGGACCTCAATATTCATCTAAATGGGTAGAAGAGATTGAAAAGCACGGAGGATACCCAACTGAACATAACTTCAATTCTATAGATGATATAAAGGCAAGAAATCAAATGCCTTATAAGAAAACAGAATATAATCCATACATAGAAGCATTTTGGGAATGGTGGCCTAATTTATTTCCAGACTTACATACGTTTAGAATAACTGGCGGTGAACCTTTATTACTAAAAGATACATTTAAAGTATTAGAGTATATTCAAAAACATTATGATCAAAACTCTAATATTTCTTTAGCTGTTAATACTAATCTAGGTATACCAGATAAACTATTAAATAAGTTTATTACAATTGCAAAAGATCTATGTGATAATAATAAAGTAAGAGAATTAATTATTTTTACTTCTGTTGAAGCTACCGGTGCTCAAGCTGAGTATTCTCGATTTGGTTTAAATTATGAAAAGTTTTGGTCTAATATAGATAAAGTACTAAAGGAGCTACCTAAAGTAACTATCAATATAATGGCTACTTATAATGCATTATCAGTTTTTAGCTACAGTGACTTAATAGATAGAGTTTTTGAGTATAAAAAGAAATATGCTAACGGAGAAAGATATTGGGTATCAGCATTACAATTAGATACATCTTATCTTAGATGGCCTACTCATTTATCTGTTAAAATATTAGAAGAAGATCATAAAGAATTAATTTTGAAATCTGCAGAAAAAGCACTATATTACGGTATAAAGAACTTTACTAAGGATAACTATGGCTTTTCGAATGTAGAGATACAAAAGATGAAAAGACTATATGATTATGCTGTAGGTGGATCGAATTTTGATAAAGAAAAGTATAGAAAGGATTTCGTAAAGTTTGTAGATGAATACGATAAAAGAAGGAATACTAATTTTTTAGAAACGTTTCCTGAATTAAATAAACTATATGCTGAATATTCAGAAAGCTAACCCTTGGGTTTTTTGGCCAAGTAGTATCTGCGAGACCTTTCCTGAGAATCCTGCTAATCTTATTCTATCAGGAGATAAGTCTTTTGAATTTAGTATAGATTTTATAGTAAAGAAACAAGATATTACTCAGAATACTATCTTCACTCTTATACCAAAGTATACAGGTCTAGATTTATTTCCTAATCAGACAGTAGTTACTGTTACGTATGAAGATAAAGCTGAGTATTATAGATTTGATCCTTTGATAAAGATAGGTGAAATTACTAACTTTAGATTTGATCATAAGCCGAAAAGTTATTTAAAAATATTTATTAACAACAACGAGGTTGTGAACGAAGATCTTAGCAATAGGACTTTCGGTGTATGCGATTCACCGCATATAGTTTTTGGAGCAGGAAATTTTCCAAAGAATAATTTCAACCTTAATTATACCGAGTTAGATTTACTAAGATTTAGCGTCTTTCAAGATGGTAATATTTTAGCTGATCATTATTTTGAAGAGAGAATATTCGATAAGTATGTGGACATTACTGGTAATTTAAATTTTATACATAAACTATAATGGGAGTATTTGCTAAAAAAGAAAATGAAACATTTCAGGAATATAGAGATAGAGCTATAGATAGTTTATCTCCTTCTTTCTGTGGTGCTAAATGGTACAATGCTACTATATGGTTAGGTAACGGTACAACTACTTCATGTCATCACCCTCCTGCCCATAAGATACCTCTAGATGAACTAAAGTTTAGTTATAAAGCTCTCCACAACACTCAATATAAAAAAGCAGTTCGTAAGCAGATGATGGAAGGTGTTAGACCTAAGGAATGCGAATACTGCTGGAAGATAGAGGACTTAGGGAAAGATAAAGTATCTGATAGAGTATATAAATCAGTAATTTATACAGATGAAGAACTTAAGGAAGCTAAAGAGACAATGGGATATACTGAAGATGTAGATCTTAAAACTCTAGAAATAGCTTTTGATGCTAATTGTAACTTTGGATGCTCTTACTGTAATGCTTCTTTTAGTACTACGTGGCAAAAAGACATTAAAACTAAAGGGGCATATCAAAATTTAGTATCTGATGGTGCCGCAGCATTTCAACATGACGGTTCTCATGCTATGCCTTATGGTAGAAAGAACACAGATAATCCATATGTAGAAGCATTTTGGAAATGGTGGGAAGCAGAGCTGCAATTTAGCTTAAGAGAGTTAAGAGTAACTGGAGGAGAACCTTCTATGTCTCCAGACTTCTGGAAGTTAATGGATTGGTGGAAAAAGAATCCTGATTGTAAGGTACCTTTTGCTGTTAACTCTAACTTAGGACAAAAGAAAGCCTTGTTAGATGCCCTCATTGATGTTTCTCATAGCTTTAAAGATTTTACAATTTATACATCTAACGAGGCAGTAGGTCTTCAAGCAGAGTATATCAGGTTTGGATTAGTTTGGGAAACCTGGTTAAAGAATATGTATAGAGTAAATGAAGAAGCAAACGTTAAATCTGTTAACGTTATGATGACTATAAATGCTTTATGTCTATTTAGTATTACTGAATTTTTAGATGAAATGTTAAAGTTAAAAGCTAAGTTTGGTAGTCAAGCAGCAGTACTTTCATTTAATATTTTACGTTTTCCTTCTTTTCAATCTATAGTTACTCTACCCGAAGAAATAAGAAAAGAAAGAGCTGAGCATATCGAAGCATGGTTAGATAAAAATTGGGATGAAGGTAAGAATGGTTTTATGGATTATGAAAGAGACGGTTTATTAAGACTTATTGATTATATTAAGAAAGTAGAAACAGGTCATGAATTTACATCTTCACTAGAATCTAGAGAAAGAGACTGGAAATCATTTTATTCCCAATACGATATAAGAAGAAAGAAAGACTTTAAAAAAGCATTTCCTACATTAGCATTATGGTATGATTCTATACCTGAGACTAACTTAGCTCCTTTAACTAAATTAGTAGATGGAGATGATGCTAAGTCAAATAGATATGTAGAAGGAGTACTTAAACAAGCAAAAGACGAAGGATGGGTACTTAACCCTCAATGGAATAACCCAGGCTCACAAGACTATATAGAACCAGATGATCAACAGCAAGATGATATGGTAGATCTAATAGAACAGTTAAACAAAAATCAGGATACTAAGTATGCTGGTAGTCAAGTTAAAAAGATATTATGAGTAGTGTAGCAGCAGAAATGGCTTCTAGAAAAAATACTCCTAGAGAGCTTCAAATATTTCCTATCGATACAGCTACTTCTTGTCAATATAAATGGACTTGGAGTACTCTATTCCTATCCTCTGGTCGTTCTTCAAGCTGCCATAGGTGTCAAACCTGGGATGTAAAAGATGATATAAAGAATTTTCATAACCATCCAGGTAAGATAGGTGATAGAGAAAAAATGCTAGAAGGTGAATGGCCTGGTAATGGATGCGAATATTGTAAAAAAATAGAAGATGCAGGAGGAGAGTCTGAACGTAGTTCTTATATAAACAAAGAGCTAATGTCTCCACCTGAATTAGAATATAATCCAACTGCTACTAAAGTAACTCCTAGAATACTAGAAGTATATTTTGCTAATGTATGTAATCAAAAATGTGTTTACTGTTCTCCTATCTTTTCTAACCTTATTCAGAAAGAAATAGAAAAGTTCGGACCTATAGTAGATGATGAATATGATTTAAAAGGTTATGAAGTAGTTCCTGAGTATAGAAGAATGAAAAGAGAGTTTTGGGAATGGATGGATGATAATGCTATTCATTTATATAATTTTCAAGTTTTAGGAGGAGAGCCTTTATATCAAAAAGAAATATTTGAATGCTTAGAATTTTTCGAAGCTAGAGAACTACCACAATTAAATTGGAAAATATTTAGTAATCTCAAACATAACTTTAAAGGATTTAAACAGAAAGTTGATAGAATATCTGCATTAGTAGAAAGAGGAGCTATAAGATCATTCGAAATGGTATGTAGTATAGATAACTGGGGTCCTCAAGCAGAGTTTGCTAGATCAGGTATGAAGTTAGATGAATGGAAACGTAACTTTGAATATGTACTCCATAATCCTTATATTACTTTAAGTATTCATTCTACTATATCTCCTGTTACTATAAGTACTATGCCAGAGTTTTATAAGATGGTAATGGAATACTCTAAAGTTAAAAAAATAGATTACGGTTGGAATACTGTAAAGATGCCTTCTTTTATGAATCCTGAAATACTAGGTCACTATACAGAAAAGTTTTATGATGAATTATTAGATGTAGTAGAAGCTACTGATTATAGAAAAAGATATTTAGAAGGTTTTAAAAAACAATGTGTTTCACATCCAGTAGATGTTCCTAGATTAACTAAATTAAGAAATTATTTAGATGGAATAGATAAAAGAAGAGGTACTGATTGGAAATCTCTGTACCCATGGATGGTTGAAGCAATGGATAAAGAAGGTGCTATATGAAAATATTATATACGGGAGGTAATGGACAATTAGCTACTCAACTAAAAGAATTAATTACTGATTCTAAACATGAATTTTACTTTCCAGTAAAAAACGAGTGTAATTTATTAAGAAGAATAGTTCTAGAAGATTACGCTGAAGAGCATAAGTATTTTGATATGATCATTACAGGTGCTAATCAATTCCCAGGTAGAATAGATGGTTATAACTTATCTTCATTTTTAATAGGTATAAATCATATCTATCTTCTAGAGCAATTAGAATCATATCCTAAGCATTTTATTAATCTAACTACTGGACTAAAGCATGATGATGAGCATTTTTTATATAGAGCTCAAAAAACTTATCAAGATGACTTATTTCAAAGATATTTTAACTTTAAAAAAGAAGGAGTTAATTATATCAATTTTATGCCTCATCATTTAGATGATCCTGAAATTAGAAAAATAACAGCTACTCTATTTTTAGATATGATTGATAATATCGAGACTTATAATAAAATAAACTATGTTTGTGATATAGATGAAAATGTCATAAGAAATTCTAAATGGTAAAAAAGAAGATACTTCCTAAAGATGGTAATGAAACCTTCTGTATGGCACCTTGGTCTCATACATATGTCTCTCCTCAAGGTGAGAGAAGGTTATGTTGTGCCTCTAGAGAAAAGTCTTCTTGGATAAAGCAATATATAGATGTAGAGAACGATGATAAAAGTACTGAATTTGTACCTTCTAAACTAGACGAACATTGGAACAGCGAATATATGAAAGATATTCGTAAGAGTTTAATGGCAGGAGAAGAAATAGAACAGTGTCAAGTATGTAACCATAAACTACTTAACTTACATACTTACAGAGGGTACTTCAATCATCAACTATTCCCAGATAAGATAGAAGAAGCATTTGAAAAAACTAGAGACGACGGTTATACTGAAATGAAACCTATATCTTACGACTATCGTATATCTAATCTTTGTAATTTTAAATGCAGAATGTGCGGAGATCAGCTATCTTCCTCATGGGAAGCTGAAAGACGTCAAATGAAGAACTGGACTCCGGAAGGAGATCCTTGGATGACTCCTGAAAATAGAACTAAGCTGCAAAACTTTACTAGAGAGGTTCTAGAAAAAGAATTATGGGCAGCAGTGCATGAAGAGAGAATAGAAGAGATATATTGGGTTGGTGGTGAACCTTTAATGTTTCAAATACATTGGGACATAATGGAACATTTAGTTAAGACCGGGCAATCTAAAAATGTAGTTGTTAGGTATAATACTAATCTATCTAGAGTAAGTTGGAAAGGAATAAATTTATACGACTTACTAAAACATTTCAAACATGTTAACATATCAGCATCTATAGACGGAACTGGTCCTATAGTAGAATACGTAAGGCACGGAATTAAGTGGGATAAATGGCTACAGAATTTCAAAGATGGTTTATTCCTAAAGGAGATGTACGGAGATGCAGGCATAGTTTTAGACGTTACTATTACTTCCCCAGGATTATTTGCTATGAAAGATTTATTCGATTTAGCTTTAGAATTAGATGTTATTTCATATATTAAAAAGACGTTCGAATTTGATCCTGCTATAGTTATGTCTCCATCTATGATACCAAGACCTATATTAGAACCTTTAGTAGATGATATTTTAAATTATATGAGACCTAAAGTAACTGATAAAACAGAAATTTATATAGAAGCATTAGAAGATGTAAGAAATATAAAAACTTTTGAAGAAAAATACCCTAATTGGTTAGAAGGGCTTCAAAGAGGAAAAACTAGCCTTTACGAAGTAGACAAATTTAGAAACTGTAAATATAACATAGAAGATATATTTAAACAATACAACACAGATTTATATAAGTGGTGGAAAACTATACCTTATGAAACTTTTATTTAGAAACAAACAAAACGAAACAATCGATGTAGATTGTACTATATTTGAATCTCCATTAACTGACAAATGGGGCAGACTACTTGAAGGAGTTATACAGAATGATTTTATTGCATACGTAAAAAACTTTTCTCTTGTAGGTAACTTAGCACAGAATAGACCTCCAGAACAAATTATTAAAGAGTTAGTAGAGGGAGTAAGAATAATTAAAGCAGCATCTTGGTACCCAGAGTATAACAAGATTAACGAAGACTTTGAATCATTACTTACTACTTACGATCAAGATATGTTAAATGATCTTCATCATCATTTTGATCAATTGCAAGGACAAATCTGGAACCCTACTCATTTTCTAGCTGCTGCTACTGGAGAAGAAAGATTTGCTATCTCTAAATTAAATTTAAGCTGTCATGAACTTGAAGCTTATCATGATTCTAAGGAAAAGCAAGAAGCTGGGCATCCTCATAGTGTATACTTTTACTACTCTATATCTGGTACTCCAGTATTTGAAGGTATAACGTTAGAAGAAAAAATGCAGTTTAGTAAAACTGTAGGAAATGGAATGATATACTTACATTATGCTCAAACAGGAAAAACTTGGTACGAAGCATACTGTGATAATGACGAAACAGTACCTACTGAAAACATTACTGAACATAGAACTATATCAGGTGAGTTTTCCGCTCATATTGGTAAACCATTCGATTTTATAGTAGATGAAGGATTCAAAGACTATATAAAAGCTAGAGGTAAAGACCCAGAAGATCCAGATTTAGCAATAGGATATTGCCCGATAGGTCAAATAAACTCTGTTAACGGTATAGATATATCAGATTATGAAGCATGTCAAAAAGTATTAGAAGAGTATGATGATTTTTACGCTATAGAATATAAAGGACTTAGAAATGAGTACGATTATAGAGCAGACGATAGTACTTACCTTGCTAAAATAGAAGGTGTGATGGATACTTGGGAAGTAAACGATGATTTAAAAGAATTTGCATAATGAGTAAAGACAATTTCTGTATAGCACCTTGGCTGCATACTCACGTATGGCCTGATGGCTCAGTATTCCCTTGTTGTACTTGGGATAATACTAAGGGTAAAATGGGTTCTATGAAAGAAGATAGTCTTGAAAATATATGGAATAGTCATCAGTACAAAGATTTACGTAAACAGTTTATTAATAATGAACAGCCCGAAGGTTGTTCAAGGTGTTTTAAGTTAGAAGAACAAGACATAAAAGGTTCATACAGATTTCATCTTAACGATACATATAAAAAGCATTTTTCTGATGTAGATAAGACTCTACCAGATGGTACTTTAAACGATATGAATCTTAGAATGTGGGATTTTAGACTTTCTAATTACTGTAATTTTAAATGTAGAAGTTGTGGACATTCACTAAGTTCTTCCTGGTTTGAAGATGCTAAGGCAATTGGTAACGTTCAAGGAGATAAAGCATTGATAAGTATAAATGATAATGTTGACTTTTTAAAGTTACTTGAACCTCATTTTGACTGTGTAGAAGAAATCTACTTTGCCGGAGGTGAACCTTTAATGATGGAAGATCATTATATTATCTTAGAAGAACTTATCAAGAGAGGTAGAACAGACGTTACATTAAGATACTCTACTAACTTCAGCATACTTAAATTTAAAAAATGGAAGATTATTGAGTTATGGGAAAATTTCAATAATATTGATTTGTTTATTAGTGTAGATGGATTTGGTGATATAGGTGAGTATGTAAGAAAAGGATTTAATAGTGAAAAGTTTGTTAGTAATGTAACTACAATAATGGAAAGTAAAGTAAAAATCAAGACATTAATCTATATGATTACTTTTGGTACTCTTAATTTTTTACATCTACCAGAAATGATGAAAGCTTTTGTTGAGTTTGGTCTTATTCCTAAAAAAGATAGAGTACTTAAAAATGGCGCTCCAGTAAAAGTTGACGTAGGTCCAATATACATGCCTGACCATTATAACTGCGTACATCTACCAGATAGGTATAAAAATAAGTTCTTAAATTTTATGGAAAACTTTCAACAAGATATTATTAAGTTAGGAGGTAGCGAAGACACAGCATCATACTTACATAATGCTTTAATGAAAGCCCATGAATTTAGTACTAACGGAGAAAGACAAAAGAATTCTATACATAAATTATCTAAAATAACTAAAATACTCGATACTAGAAGAGTTGAAAAATTCGAAGATACACTTTGGTATTTTGACTCAGTAGAGGACCTATATTTAGACTAATGGAAATAAATAACAAACCAGCATATAAGTTTTATCCTGCTTTTGAAGTTAGCGTTGAAGAACCTGACTTTGATAGAGAGTTATTATCTGATGATAAAAACTGGATTCAGAATAAAACTAAAGATGATGATATTCATTACTTTGACAATAAGAGAAAATTACTCGAACCTCAAACTGCTGATTATAGAATATGGCAATGGGTAAATAAAGTAGTAGATAAAGAAGTAATTTATAAAGCTATTGCTAAAGTATGGGAAGAAAGTTTTGATATTTTTTATAAACCTTGGCCGTATAGAACCAATCACTTTAAATCTCCAGAAGAATTTATAAGATACTGGGTAATGCCTATGAAGTCCGTTTATAAAGACGCACCTGGGTATAGTATGCACCCACATTTTGATAATAGAGCTATATTTGGTAACATATTCATTAATATGGTAGACAATGACTGTAGTACTACATTTTATGAACATGGAAAACCTTCTTGGTATGGACCTACTAAGAAAGGATCAGGTATATTCTTCTTAAATGATGAAAATTTATTTCATACTATTAATCATGAAGGAGTTCAAGATAGGTACATTTTAGTAGTACCGTTAACTCTTAAAAAAATGTTTGAACTTTGTCAATGAGAAATTTATTTATATTTGGTGATTCTTTTTTAGCTCCTTATACACCTAACGAATTAGCTAGGTTTAATTGGAAAAGAGAGTATGTAAGTGCAGAAGATGGAGACAAAGTTAGAAACACAGTAAAGGATTTAAATTACTGGTTAAAAGAATATAGAGAGAGAAATTCTTATAGACTTATCAACACAGCTGTCTCTGGAACTAATAATGATTATATTTTTGAACAGTTTCATAGATTTAGCAGATACTTCAATTACGGAGATTACGTAGTTTTATTAGTTACTAAACTAGGTCGTACTAGACTCATAAATAGATTTTATAATACGGATAAAAGAATGAGAAAACAAGACAAATACTTAAATGTAGTATTTCCTCTTGATGACAATGCAAATGCTGCTATTAAACAGCAGACATATTTTACTCCTGATGAAATAGAAAAGTTAGCTTTAGAATCATCTTCTCGTCAACACGAACTTAAAATACAAAGATATTTAAGAGGTATACAGAATTTATGTTTTATATCTAAAGTTAACCTATTAACTATTACTATAGATGAGAAAATGAGAGGACTAGTAAATGAACCCGACTTCTTTCAAGACATACCCAGAATTCAGGAAAAGTTTTCTTATATTGATGATAGACATCCTACTTATGAAGGTAATCATTTAATTGCTTCTAGGATATTAAAGTATTTCAACATTAAAAATAAATTATAATGCTAAAACAAGTACCTATAAAACAGGAATATATAGAAGAATTAAATAATCTAGAAAAAGCTAAAAAGAATTTAGTAGATGAACTAGGTAAAATAGGTTTACAGGAGCTACTTATAGAAAAGAGACGAGATAAAGCTGAATCTTACTTAGATCAAATCAATAATGAAGAAGCTAGATTAAGTAAAGCTCTTGAAGAAGAATACGGTCAAGGAACTTTAGATTTAAATAATAAAGTTTTTATTCCCAAAGAATAATTTTTTGCAAAGATTTTGTCTATTTATTAAAGAGGACATACTCTAAACAGGTGTCACGGTTTAGAATATTAGACGATATTTATAAAAGTACTCAATAATATAACATAAGTAAAATGGCAGAAACTTTATTATCCCCAGGTGTACTAGCACGAGAAAACGATAATTCTTTTATCGCACCTGCACCTTTAGAAGCCGGAGCGGCAATACTTGGTCCAACTGTAAAAGGACCAGTAGAAGAGCCTATTCTAGTGACTTCTTACGGTGAATACCAAAACGTGTTCGGTACAACATTCACATCAGGGTCAACTAAACAGGAATTTTTAACATCATTAGCAGTTAAGTCATACTTCAACAACGGAGGAAACACCGTTCTTGTAACTAGAATCGTAACAGGTTCATTTACTGCTGCTGATAATACAGACGTAGCCGCAGCTGATGCAGGAGCAGTACCATTTACTCTACAATCTTTAGGTAAAGGTTCAATCTTTAATAACGCTACAGGTTCTGGAGATACAGGTTTAGAAAACTCCGACGGATCGTTACAATCAGGTTCACAAGATAACTTTAGATATGAAGTAACGAACGTAAACAATTCAACAGGAACATTTTCTCTTCTTATTCGTAGAGGAGATGATAACAGTAAAAATAAAATCGTTCTTGAAACATGGAATGATTTATCTTTAGATCCTGAATCACCTAACTATATTGAATCAGTAATTGGTAACCAATCTAAGACTTTAGATACTGCCGAGTCTACTTACTATATTAAGACAACTGGTGAATATACTAATAAATCTAGATTCGTAAGAGTTGCTTCAGTAGGAAGACAGACTTTAACTTATTTAGCTAACGATGGATTAACTGTTAAAAACGATGGTTCTGGTAATTCATACTCTGGATCACTTCCAACTGCACAGTCTGGTTCATTCTATAATGCTAACGGATCTAATGTAATAGGAACTGCAGGCAGAGATAACTATTTCGAAAATATTAATTCAACTGATACTCAAGGTCTAACAGGAGCTTGTTACGATAATGTAATTTCTTTACTAGGAAATGCAGACGAGTACGTATTTAACATCGTATCAGCACCAGGTCTATTTAAAGCTGACCACAGTACTCAAGTTGATAGCATAATCTCTTTAGCAGAGTCTAGAGGAGATACTATTGCAGTAGTAGATCTAGATGGATACGGTACTACAATTGCTACAGCTACTGAAAAAGCAGCAACACTTAATAGTTCTTATGCTGCTACTTACTGGCCTTGGCTACAAACTTTATCTTCAACAGGTAAAAATGTTTGGATCCCAGCATCAGTAGTTATTCCAGGTATATATGCATTCACAGATGGAGCAGCTGCACCATGGTTTGCACCTGCTGGTTTAACTAGAGGTGGTATTTCTGACGTTATTCAAGCAGAAAGAAAACTTACTAGAACTAACAGAGATACATTATACAATGCTAACATTAACCCAATTGCTACATTCCCAGGAAGCGGAATATCAGTATTCGGTCAAAAGACATTGCAAAAGAAAAAATCTGCTCTTGATAGAGTAAACGTTCGTAGATTATTAATTGATCTTAAGAAATTCTTAGGTGATACAGCTAAAACATTAGTGTTTGAACAAAATACTAACGCTACTAGAAATAATTTCTTAGCTACTGTAAATCCATTCTTAGAATCAGTAGTACAAAGACAGGGACTTTATGCTTACAGAGTAGTAATGGATGACACTAATAACACAGCTGACGTAATTGATAGAAATCAGCTTATTGGTCAAGTATTCATTCAACCAGCGAAAACAGTAGAATTTGTAGTACTCGACTTTACTATCGAGCCAACAGGAGCTACTTTTACAGCATAATTTAAATTTAAGATATTTATAATAAAGAAATAAAATGGCAGTATTAGATCCAAACGAAATAATGTTTAGAGCCTTTGAACCAAAGGTACAGAATAGATTTATCATGTATATTGATGCTATTCCATCCTTCATGATCAAAAACGTCACGGCTCCAAACTTCACAGACGAAGAAGTCAAATTAGACCACATGAACACTTATCGTAAGATAAGAGGAAAAAGAGAGTGGGGTAATATGGATATGACTTTATATGATCCAATCACACCATCTGGTGCACAAGCAGTAATGGATTGGGCAAGATTATCCTACGAATCAGTAACAGGTAGAGCTGGATACTCAGATTTCTACAAAAAAGACTTAACTCTTAATGTATTAGGTCCTGTAGGGGACGTAGTAAGTGAGTGGGTTGTTAAAGGAGCCTTTATAGTCGATATGGCACAAGGTTCATTTGATTGGGCTACTTCTGACGTTGCAGAGCTTCAAATCACAGTAGCAATGGATTATTGCGTACTTAATTACTAATACCGCTATACTACATATTCTAAATCTAACCCGGCCTCGCCGGGTTTTTTTTTGTTTAAAGGGTTGGTAGTATAATTTTTATTTCATATATTTATATAAGAACTAGTTTTAACAAATAAAGTATATGGAAAAAGAAAATAAATTCCCTAGCGAACTTGTAGAATTACCTTCTGGAGGAAAACTTTATCCAAAGGAATCCCCTCTATCTTCTGGTAAGATTGAGATGAAATACATGTCAGCTAAAGAGGAAGACATTTTAACTAATCAAAACTACATCGATAAAGGAGTAGTTATTGATAAACTCCTACAAGCTCTTATTGTAGATAAGGAAATAAAATACAGTGAAATTTTAGTAGGAGATAAAAATGCTATGCTTGTAGCAGCTAGAATCTTAGGATATGGTAAAGATTATGAATTTTCATACCTAGGAGAAAAGCAAACAATTGACTTATCATTGCTTGATACTAAAAAGACAGATTTACCAGAAGGTAAAAATGAATTCTCTTTTGATTTACCAGCTTCTGGTAGAAATATTACATTCAAGCTATTAACTCATGGAGATGAGACTAAAATCGATCAAGAACTTAAAGGATTAAAGAAAATTAACAAGGATAATATTCCTGAGCTCACTACTAGATTAAAATATATGATCTTATCAGTAGACGGTAACGAAGATAGAAAGACCGTAAGAGACTTTGTAGATAAGGAATTATTATCATTAGATAGTAGGGCAATAAGAAAAGAGATTAATAGAATTCAACCAGATATTGATCTTACCTTTTATCCAGAAGGAGTTGAGGAGGGGGTTAGTATCCCAATAGGGGTTAACTTTCTTTACCCTGACGCCCGAATATAGAGCAGCTCTATTTACTCAAATACATGAAATAGTATTCCACGGTAAAGGTGGGTACGATTATGATACAGTTTACAGTATGCCTATATGGCTACGAAGATTTACTTTCCAGAAAATGAATGAATTTTATGAGGAGGAATCTAAGGCAGCTAAAAAGGCAGGAGGTAAGTCTAAGTCAATGCCGAAAGGTCCAAATATTAGAAAACCTTCTTATACAACAAAGGCTCGCAAATAGGCGGGCCTTAACTATTTATATGAAAGACTTTCCGTGAACGAGGAACTTAAAAAACTTATTGACCAGTTACAAGCACTCAAAGTACCTGCAGCACAGGTAGAGGCTATGGCTAAATCTGTACGTAATGCTAAAGAAGGTACAGATGAACATAATGCTGCTCTAGAAAATATGAAAGCTAGAGTTATGGCTGTAAAAGAAGCAGCTGAATTCGCTGGTGAATCATTCAGAGATCTTACTAAAATTTTAATTCAAAATAATGATGAATTAGACGGTAAGGCTGACTTTCTTAAAAAAGCTTTAAAAGGAGCTAAAGCTGTTGCTGATGTTTCTCGTCAAATGATGTTCGATGAGGAAGAAATAACTGAATATACTGAAAAGCAACTTGCAGCTAAAATAAAAAAAGCTAAACAAGGTAAAGAAGAAATGGGCTTAAATGCCCAAGCTTTAATAGATGCTAAAGGAATACAAACTTTAGATAAAAATGGTAATGAATTACAAGGAGCAGCTTTAACACAAAAATTAAAAAGCCTAGTAATATCTGGAAAGATTACTGCCGAAGAAGCAAGCTTAGTAGCTCAGTATAAAGATGGTTTTAAAGCTTATCAAGGAGTAATAGATAGATCAGAAGAATACTTAGATACTCAAAAACACGTAAACGAAACATTAGGAGTTACCGGAGGACTTATAAAAGGTCTTGGTAATATGTTTTCTAAGATCGGTATAGAAGGTACAGCACTTCAACATGGTATAGATGATGCTAATTCTGCCATGAAAAAAGCTGCCAAGGATGGTGCAGGAAAACTTAAAACTGCTTTAGTTGGTGCAGGTCATGTACTAGGAGGTGTAGTTAGACAGCTTAATGATCCTGTATTTATTGCTGGATTTTTAGGTAAAATAGCCTTTGGAGCAGCTGATCATATAAATGAAATAGAAAGATCGTTAAGTTTATCTGTTGATTCGGCTACCGGTGTAGTAGCAGAGCTAGAAGAAATGGCTCTTAAATCTGGAGATGCTTTTATTACTACTGCTAAATTAACTCATGCTGTAGCTGCTCTTTCAGATGAAATGGGTATTTTTGCTACTACTGCTGACCCATCTAATTTAGAAGGATTTGTACATTTAACTGAAAATTTAGGTTATGCTACTAAAGAAGCAGCCAGTCTTATAGGTACTTTAGAGCTCCATGGTCAGACTATGGAAAGCTTTAACCAAGGAGTAGAAGATTCTGTAAATAACTTTAATAAAGCTACACATTCTAACGTTACTTTAAAACAAGTAATGGATGATGTAGTTAATGCATCTACAGCACTAAAGGTAACATTAGGAGATACACCTAATGGATTAGCAGAAGCAGCAACAGCAGCAAGAGGTTTAGGTGTTAGTTTATCTCAAGTAGAAAAAATTGCAGATACTCTATTAGATTTTAACTCATCTATAGAATCAGAAATGGAAGCCCAGCTTATGACCGGTAAGTCATTGAATTTAGCTAAAGCTAGAGAAGCTGCCTTAATGGGTGATATGAAAACTGTAGCTACTGAAATAGGTAATCAAGAAGCTGTAAGAGAAGCATTCGCAAGTAAGAACGTATTAGCACAAAATGCAGTAGCTAAATCTTTAGGTATGTCTAGAGAAGAATTAGCTGGAATGTATAAACAACAGCAGTTAACTAGTTTAGGTGCTGATAAATTTAAAGCGATTTACGGTGAACAGTCTTTAGCAGCAACAAAAGCAAGAAAAGCTTCAGAAGAATTTGCTGAAACATTCAATAAACTAAAGGATGCAGCAACTATGGCATTCTTACCATTAGGTCAAGTTTTACTTAAAATAACTGATGGTATTCAATATCTAGTAGCCTTACCAGGATTTGGTAAATTTATTAAAGGTTTTTCTCTGGTAGCAGTCTCAGGACTTCTGCTTGGTAAAACAGTTTTAAGTATATCGGGTGGTATAAAATCTATTAGTAAAGGATTTTCTGAACTAAGAAGTATAGGTAAAAGCGCAATGGGCTTTTTCAGTAAGATGTTCGGAGCAGCATCTACAGCAGCTGAATCAACAGCAAGTGTAGTATCTAATACAGCATCTCAAGCAAGTCAAGGTGTTAGTGAAATGAAAGAACCTAAAACTTCTGGTTCTAAAGTAAAAGAGTTTTTAACTAATTTAGCTGCCGGTCTTAAAGAAATGGCCAGTATGAAAGTATTAGGAGGAGCATTAAACCTCATTCCTGCATCATTAGGATTCATAGCATTTATTCCTGGTATGATAGGAGCAAAATTAATGGAAAAACTTGATGGAGCTAAACTTCAAGAGAGTTTATATGGTCTAGCAATGGGTCTAGAAGAAATGGGTAAAGGTAAAGTAGCTTTAGGAGCAGGAGCTTTACTATTATCAGCTATTGGATTTACAGCTATGATACCAGCCACAGCAGGAATGGCATTATTTAACTTAGTTGCTCCTATGACTAATAAATTATTACCTAAATTTGGTCAGGCATTAGCATCATTTGGATCTTTAATGATGACCGGTGTAGGGGCTATAGGACTTATAGCTTTAGGAGCTGCAGCAATTGCTTTAGGATATGCTTTAGGACTAGCAGGACCAGCTATCGAATCAGCAGGAACCGCAATAGCTTCTATTCTTGGAGGCTTAACACCTATTATAAAGATTATTGGTGATACAATAATAGGAGTATTCGAAGGTATACCCGCAATCATTACAGCTGTAGCAGATGGATTTGTTAATATGTTTAGTGCTATAAGTATGGATAATATTATACCTATACTAGCATTAGGTCCAGCATTATTAGGAGCTTCAATTGGTATAGCAGCATTTGCTGCTGCTTTAACAGGAGGTAGTATACTTTCAGGAGTTAGTAGTTTAATGGGCGGAGGTATAATGAGTGACTTGGAGGCACTAGCAGCAATGAGTCAACCGTTAGCTACTGTAGGAGTTTCATTAACTGCCATAGCTTCAGGTATAGCTGCATTATCATCAGCTTTAGCTACATTAGAATTAGAAAAAATAGATGAATTAAAAGACTTAGTAATGACTACAGCATTTGCTGCACCAATGGTAGCTGCTTCAGGTGCTATTACTGAACTCTTAGGTGGAATAACAGGCGGCGGAGGAGGAGAAGACTCTAACAAAGCGTTGTTAGCCGAAATAAAAGCATTGAGAGCTGCTGTAGAAGCAGGAGGAGATGTATACATTGACGGCAATAAAGCAGGTAGAGCGATTAATATTGCTACTTATAAATCTGCATAATATTTATAATAAATTAAAACAACTAAAAATTTAAATTATGGCTTACACTAATTTAGGACTTAAAGACATTTTTAACGGACCAAACAAAAGTCCATTATCAACTCATGGTCAAAACGGATTTTACAGAGATTCAGCTCCTGGAACTAAGTATCCAAGAAAAGATGCATTTGCTTATGTAAACCCAGAAACTGGTAAATCAGAAACTCGTATCCCGCCTTTAAAGTAATTAATGGGACTTTTAGAGTTAAAGACTAATCTTAAGTCCTTGAGATATCAGGGACCAGAAAAACCGCTTATAACAAAGGATATAAATGATCCTCCAAAGACGGACAGTTTTTCTATGCAAATTAATCATCGATTAGATGATGTTGTAAGATTAGGTAAACTTTTAACTAAAAAACAAGGATTAAAATTTATAGGTAATCAAGCTTTATTAAACTTAACTAATGTCAAACAAGATATTGAGAAAGTTAAAACTAAAGTTAGTAAAGCTAAAAAAGATCCTAACAGTTTAAAAACTGTAGCTGGAATTGTAGCCCAAGCAGCGCTAGATAAACTTAAAGATACTGCTATTAACACAGTACTAGCAACAGCTTCTATCTTAGCTCAGGCTCCTGCAAACGGTACTGGATTACATATACCTAGAGGATTAAAACCTAACGCGTACTTAAAATCTGGTCCTGCTTATGGTATAGCTACCCTTAAAGGTAGTGATGGATCTATTATACCGAATACTATAGCTAGTAAAGACCTAGATGATAATAATCTTCAAGGAGGAGAGTTTAAAATAGCCGAGGAGAAGCTAGTAACTATTGCTTCAGATGCTCTTAATAAAGTAGCTGAAGGAGATGAATACCTTAAAGGTAAAGGTCCTTTATCAGTACAACAAAGACAAGTTCAAGCTACATCGGGTGAACTTCAAGTCGCATTAGATAATACAGGAGATACAGGATACAATGATCAAGAAATTGTAGAGGATAAAAAATCAGAGCAATATAAAGAAACTTATAGAATATTTTCTAAACCTAGAAAAAATGCAGATAAAGCTATAGCTTACGTACATCCTTTAGAAAATAATAAAAACCTTCAAAACTTTAATCCTGATGGAGGAGATGATTATGATAATATAAGGTATGCTAAAAAATCTAGTCCCTTTGGTGATCCTTCTAACTCTAAACCTAAAGAATATAGAGATGAAATTATTAGTAGTTTAGGCCTAGAAGATAAACCAGATTCAGTTCAAGCATTAGGAGAAAAGACACAAACTATTTTAGGTACTGAAGAACAAGATATTATTCCTTTTGAATTTAATACATATTATCCTGGCGATACTAATGGAAAGTTCATATATTTTAGAGCATTCCTTGATTCGTTAAATGATAATTTTTCAGGAGAATGGAATGAAACAGATTATGTAGGTAGAGGAGATGGATTTTATTCGTATAATGGATTTAGTAGAGATATATCTTTTGGATTTAAAATTGCAGCATTTTCAAAAAGCGATTTAGTCCCTTTGTATGATAAACTTAACTTGTTAGTAGGGTCTACAGCACCAACATACTCTACTAATGGAGAATTTATGAAAGGTACATTAACTAAAATAACAATAGGTGACTATGTAGTAGGATTAAGTGGATTTATAGAGTCAATTGGTTTAACTTGGAATACAAACTATCCATGGGAGCTAGGAGTAGATGATGAAACAGCACTCAAAGTGCCTCATATATTAGATGCTTCTATTACATTTAAACCTATTCACGATTTTGCACCTCAAGCTACTTCAACATTTATAGCCAACGTATAATGCCAGATAGATATAAAAATATTGAACCTTCTAAAGCACCTTCTGGAAAACGTTTCAGACGTAATGCTGTATATCCTGATATCAAATTAGATGAAAACGATACTTACATCATAGCGACAGGATCAGACAGGTATGATACATTAGCAAAAGAGTTTTATGGTGATAGTTCATTATGGTGGATTATTGCATCAGCTAATAATTTAAAAAAAGACGGGTTGATACCAACAGCAGGTGCACAACTAAGAATACCTGCTAACGGTCAAGATATTAAAGCAGACTTTTATGAGTTCAACCAAAAAAGATAAAAAGTGGCTAAGTTATTTACATCTATTCCTAAAACAGTTGAAAAACAACTAATAGCTCGACAGGAAGCTTATTCTGCTGTTGAAAGAACTAAGGACCTTAAATTATATCAAAATTCAAATACCGGTTGGGTAAGATTAAGATCTGGAGTAAATATTCTAGATAATGCCTCAGCAAAAGAGTATTTTAAAAATGGAGGAGCTCCACCATCAGGAGATTCTACTTTAGCTCGTTCTATGGTTCTCTCTAGTGGAACTTTAAATTATAATGAAAATCCTAACAGAGGTTCAGCATTTCCAAGAGGAGGAGTTCAGTTTGGAGAAAGTACTTCTGCTGTAACTGGAGCATATCATAATTCTCCTTCTACAGGCTTCAGACCTATGCCCGGTATAACTAGTGTTGATATTTCTACAGAAGGTAATTACGGTGTAATACGTAAAGCTAATGTTTCCTTCAAAGTATTTTCAAAAGAAGATCTTGATGATATAGAACTTTTATATTTTAGATTAGGCTATATGTGTTTATTAGAATGGGGTCATTCAGTATATGTAAATAATTCATCTAAAGTTAGTTTTGCTTCTAAAGGTAATTATATTTCTAATGGTTTATGGTTTGGCTATAATAATGATTCTTCAATTAATAGCGAGTGTGCAAAGCTAAGAAATTCTACAGACCATAATTACGAGGCAATGTATGGTAAGATACAGAATTTTAGTTGGAAGTTACAAACTGATGGAAGTTATGATTGCTCAATAGACATAATTTCAAAAGGTATTATAGTAGAAGGTTTACTTATAGCAGCCCCTTCCGATGGTGCCAAGAAAGAAGAATTAGATAAAGAAAAGGATAAGTTAGAAAAAACTTTAGATGAAAATAGAAGTATTTTTCATTTTATTCTTAAAAATCTAGAAAAAAAGAAAACAGTTGAAAAAATTACTTTAAGCTCTGAACTTAAAACTGATGATGAAAAACCTTTATCAGCAGCAAGTTACTTTAATAGTAAGGATATTGGATTAAGAACATCTTTATCTCTAGGACCTGGTAAAAGTATGCTAGGTAAATTTTTTAGAAATACTCAACTTAATCCTGTTTACATTTCTCTAAGAACTTTTCTTAAAATAATTAATGAAATAGGTTTTCCAAAAAAAGATAATAAACAACAGATAGTAAAGTTTGATCTAGATTCAGAAAACACATATAGAACCTTTCCAGAGCACTTTTCTTTACAACCAGATTCAGTATGGTTACCTAAAAAACCTTCTGGTCAAACTCCCGATAATTACTATTTTAACAAAAAAGATCAAGAGACTATATTCTCTGATATGACTTCCTATGCTGGTAGTAATGGAGGGGATGATAATATCTTAAATATTTTTTTATCTCATTTAGCTATTATGGGGGTTGTTGAAACTATAGTAGATGGTCCAACAGAAGGAGGCGTAGGAATAATGGATCTCGTGAAAGCTATTCTTGCAAAAATAAAAGATGCATTAGGTGACATAAATGATTTCTACATACATTTTGATGAAGAAACTTCTTTATATAGCATATCAGACGATTATGGACCTAAAGAAACTAAAAAAAATAAAATAGCTGAAATAAAAATATCTGGTTTAGGTTCTACAGTACTGGATATAAATACCGAATGTAAAGTATCAGGAGACATGATGTCTTCTATAGCTATTGCATCTCAAGGTACCCAAACTGCTTATGCTGACCCTTTGAGTAATCTTATTAGATTTAACAGAGGAGCTAGAGATAGACATTTCCCTTCAATGCAACAAGGAGATGAAAAACCAAAAACTACTGCAGACCTAGCAAAAGAGTTTACAACTATTTTTAAACGATATAAAGTTGCATGGGATGACTATAATGAAAATGATGTAATGGACCCTGAGCTTTGGCTTCAAATGAAAGCTGAAGGTAAAAAATTATTTACTTTTTATTCTAACAAAAATGAAATAGATAAAGATTTACCTCCGCCTATGTCAGTACCTGTCTATTTAAACTTAACCTTAAAAGGTATAAGTGGTTTTGCTATAGGATATGTATTTACAGTAAGTAAAGGTTTACTCCCAGATGCTTATGGTGACAAAGCATTTGTTGTACGTTCTGTAGAACATACTATAGATAAGAGCGGTTGGATAACAACTGTAGGAGCTTCAATGTATGGATTAACTGCATAATTATGTTTATACCAAAAATTAGAACTAAAGTCGAAAAAAAATTACTAGGTACTCTTGTAGATACTAAATCTAAAAGAGCATATAATGGTAAGTACGTAAAAGACTACAGAGGTAATTATTATAAAGGAGAAACTATCAACCGTAACTCAGAAAAATTAGAGTTTATACCAGATCAAAATGCTATAGATAAAGAAGTAGGTTTAAAGCATACTTATGTAAAACCTACTCCTAATGATTACAAAAATGGATTTTTCATTAGGTATTTTGTTAAAGATTCTAGAGTTGGTAAAGTTTACGAAATAACCAAACAAGAGTATACTGTGCTTGTTAAACAGAAAAAACCTTATAGACGTACTGCTAAAATGGAATGGTTACTTAAAGGACCAGCAGAAAGTCAAACTATAAATAACTATGTTTATCCTGGTACATCTGCTAAAAACGAAAACTCTACTAAAAAAATTGAAAGAATTCTCTCTGGTATTCAAGAGCAAATATTAAAAAAACCAGCTGAGTTTGTAATCTAGTATATTTTTACTATATTATTAAAAAAGGTTATATAAGTGTTTTATATCGTTGAACAAGAATCTAAGCTTGAAAGCCTAGAAAAGTTATCTAAATTAGGAATGTATGTAGATGTTATTTCATCTAACGACAACTATCATCCTAAACTTACTTCTACAGTAGCAGTCTATATTAGACTATTAGATTCTACTCATGGATATATAATTCCTATAGAACATGACGAAGGGTTAAACGTTTCTAAAGAACGTGTCTCTGAGATTCTTTCTAAATGTAGTAAACTATATACATTAGACAAAAAGAAACTTACATACCACTTTAATTTACAGGGAGCAATAGATTTATCTTTACTTTATTCGTTGCATAAATACGAAAGATTAGAGTATTATCATGACTTAAATTATTTTTACAATAAGTATAGAGATTTTAAGAATATAAATCAAATTATTCCTCTTAGTAAGTTATTTGAATCTTGTGAAAAAGTTTATGATAAAGTAAAAAGTACTATTAAACTTAAGATACCTGAATGCTTTGATTTTTATAACAATACTGCTACTAATGTATTTTTTCTATTAGAACAAGCTGGTTTAGGTATATACTATGAACCGTTTAATAATATGTTCAAACCTAAAGATCCTCTATTCAATATAGAAAATAACTCAGTACTAACATCTTATAATTTATATAATGCTACTTCTAGACCTACTAATGCTTTCAATAGCGTTAATTTCGCTGCTATTCCTAAGAGTGAACAACACAGGAAATGTTTCCGTCCCACCAATGATTATTTTGTTGAGCTGGATTTCGATGGTTACCATTTGCGGTTACTTTGTGAGCAGATTGGATACCCTTTATCAAGTGAATCAGCTCATACTCAATTAGCAAAACAATACTTTAATAAAGAAGAAATAACAGAAGAAGAATATGACAAAGCTAAACAGATTAACTTTCATGCAATTTACGGAAAAATACCAGAGAAATACGCTTTTCTCGAAGTGTTTACAAAAATCGATGAATTTATCAAAGGTCTATGGACCGAATACGAAACTAACGGAAGAGTCTTGGCGCCAATTAGTAATAAACCGTTCACTAAAGCGTTAAAAGATATGAATCCTCAAAAATTAATGAATTATATTATGCAATCCTTAGAAACTTCCAGAAATATTCTTATATTAAAAGATGTACTAAGGTATTTGCAAAGTAAAAAGACCAAGTTAGTATTATATACGTACGATGCATTACTTTTTGATTTTCATAAAGAGGATGGTAAAGAAACATTAGAAGAACTACAGGAGATATTAGAATCTGGGGGAAAATACCCAATAAAATTTAAATACTCTAAAGATTTATGTTTATAACAACAAAAGATATTTATAAATGAACAGCATAGTTATACAAAACAGATTTAGTTACGACCTAGATCCTATAGATATAAATGAAGATATGAGCAACAAACTTTTCTGTACATTCTCCACGGAAGAAACTTTAGAAAGTGTACTTCAGGAGATTCAAGAAAGATATAAGATTATTTATAATAAAATTTTCGTCCTTTACTCTAAAAGTCAAGATGAGTACATCTGTACTTATAACGTTGATTTTGGTAATGTAGGAGCGTTTATGGAAAATACTATATTAGTACATCGTAAAAAAGATTCTAACACCCTTTACACTATTAATGCTTTAAATACTTTAATTAAAGAATTAAACGGCGGAGTATTAGATACTACCTATAGAATCAACTGGCCTGATTATAGAAACTGTATACTACTTACAAAAGGTCCTGCTCTAAAAAGAGTTAACACTAAATTATTCAAAATTATAGAGGTGTAATGATCTCGCAAATTAGGTTATTAGAGCTAGAACTATTTTCGTTCTGCAACAGAACCTGTAACTTTTGTCCTAACCACTATATCGATAGATTATCAGATAATAAAATATTAGATATAGATGTATTCAAAAAATTAATTGCAGAACTTAAAGCTGAGAACTATAAAGGTGTAATATCTTTCAGTAGATATTGTGAACCTTTTGCTTTCAGAGAGATATTAGAAGATCGTATAAAATATATTCGTAAGGTACTACCTAATACTAAATTAGTATGTAACACTAATGGGGATTATGATTGGGAAGGTATCGATTTAGATGAGCTAACAATTATGGACTACGACTTTAAAATGTCTAAAGAAGAGTTAGGTTATTATGAAAGAGATACTAAACCATATATTGTAAGAAAGATGCGTCTAGGCAAAATAAATAACAGAGCAGGAGCATTAGAGGTACGTAAAAAGTTTGTTAGAGATTTTGCTTGCTATGAACCTTCTTATTTTGTAGGTGTAGATTTTAACGGCTCAGTAAACCCTTGTTGTAATATTAGATCAGATGTTAATTCTCATGAGGAATATGTTTTAGGTAACTTAGCAAATGATACTCTTACAGATATTCTTTTAGCTGATAAATCAGTTAGATTTAGAAATAGAACAAAAAGTTGCGACTTCGATAAAATTTGCTTATCTTGTAGTAAGAAGGCTGGTAGATATACTGCAGATGAACCAAGTATAATGAATTTTACTACATAGTTGTATATTTACTTTTTACTTCGTATATTATAAAATAAATAATAAGTTATATGGATTTAAATGCTATACGCGCAAAGCTGGATACGTTAAATAATAACGGCCAGCAAAGAGAGAAAACTGACTATTCCAAGATTTTTTGGAAACCGGAGCTTGGAAAGCAAACGATTAGAATCGTACCTTCTGCTTTCGATCCAACATTCCCGTTTAAAGAACTTAAGTTCCATTACGGTGTAGGAAAGTATCCGATGGTAGCCTTATCAAACTTTGGTAAGCAAGACCCTATTGAAGAGTTCGTTAAAGAACTAAGAAAGACAAATGATAAAGACAACTGGTCTCTATCAGGTAAACTTAACCCTAAGACTAGAATCTTTGCTCCTGTTGTTGTAAGAGGAGAAGAAGATAAAGGTGTAAGACTATGGGGATTCGGTATTACTATCTATAAAGCATTACTTGCTTTAGCAGAAGATGAAGATATCGGAGACTTTACAGACGTTATTAATGGATGGGATATGGTTGTAGAGCAGGTTCAAGGTAATCCTTACCCTGAGACTACTGTAAGAATTAAACCTAAACAAACTCCTTTATCTGATAATAATGATTTAGTTGATGCATGGTTAAAGACTCAACCTAATCCTACTGAAGTACATACTCAGTACGATTATGACTTTATTAAGAAGCAACTTCAAAACTACTTAAACCCAGGAGCAGCAGAAGAGGCAGCACCAGCTGCAGGAGCAGAAACTCCAGCTACACCAGCTACTCCAGCTAAGTCAGACTTTACTTTAGAA
>Ga0228615_1000337_pt1 | contig 26221 bp, 23 predicted proteins | sample 16DmetaG_FD_190530 | JGI IMG/M metagenome (GOLD analysis project Ga0228615, IMG submission 190530) | Seawater microbial communities from Monterey Bay, California, United States - 16D | ecosystem: Environmental > Aquatic > Marine > Coastal | place: USA: California | collected 2016-10-17
TTATATAACCATAAATAAACCAATACCATGTCATGGAGGTCTTAATAATAGCAAAAGGCTGAAGAGCTCCAATACATAATGCTACCATCCCAATTGCTATAAACCGTCCTAAAACTCTGTTAAATAGATAAATTAAAAAAATAACCTTGTAAACTTTTGTTTGGGGTTTTTTATATATAAAACCTAAAAAGACTTCTAAAAATAAAAGTAAAGGAATAATGGGTAGAATAAGCGCCACAATTCCATCATAGGTAAGTAATAATGAATAGTCTTGTTTTTGAAGTATCTCAATAAATTGATTTACACCAAAAAAGCCTATTATTTCATTCCACAAAGAATTAAAAAACGACATTGATCAAATTTATTCATAAAAGATAAAAATAATTTAAACTTAAGGAATTATTTACTGTCTAATTTTTAATAATTAAAACAAGGTAAGCTTTGACTAGGTATAAATGAAATTATATTTTAGCTTCGCAAAAAAATTTATAACCACAATAGGCTATTAATTTCATTTTAAAAATTGCAACAAAGTTTTTCAAAAAAGAGTGTTCGAATAAATAAGCCTTAATTTTAAAAAAATGTCAAAAAACACTTCGCTCAAAGGTGCCCGGAAATGGATCTTATTCGTTTTAGGATTTGTTATTATAGCTCTCTCATTTCAACTTTCAAAAACAATTATTGATAGTAATCCCCCACCAAGAAAAAAAGCAGAAAACTCCATTAAAGAGGTTTTCACTCTAAAGGTGAAAAATGGACCTTATCAAGTGCAAATTCCATCTAAAGGAGTTCTTCAAGCGTATAAACGAGTAAGAATTACAGCCAGGGTTCAAGGGGTAATGCAAACCATCGCTCCACTATTTAAATCAGGTCAAGAATATAGATCAGGACAAACTTTAACTAAGATTGAGCCCTCTGAATACCGTGCAAATGTTATTTCTCAACGTGCATCACTTTATAATTTGATTACTTCTGTATTACCAGATTTACAATTAGATTTTCCTGAATCTTATATACAATGGAATAATTATCTAAAGGGATTTGATTTAGAAAAACCTGTTCCTAAATTACCTGTTATGGAAGAAAAAGTTCGATTATTTGTATCAGGTCGTGGAATTATTTCCTCGTATTATTCTCTACAAAACGTAGAAAAAACTTTAACTTTTTATGAGATTAAAGCGCCTTTTAGTGGAGTATTAGTAAGTGCTAATGTTACCGAAGGCTCCCTAATAAGACCTGGACAAGAATTAGGTGAGTTTATCGCTCCAGGAGACTATGAATTAATGGTAGCACTTCCAAAATCTTATGTATCAAAGATAGCCAAGGGTGCACCAGTTAAAGTAAAATCGATAGATACTAATCAAATTTATACCGGGATAGTTTCCCGAATAAATGCTAGGGTAAACACCAAAACTCAATCAGTTGAGGTCTATATTAGAATGCGCGATTCCAGTCTCAAGGAAGGAATGTATATGGAAGCTGATATTAATGCAATGGAATTCACCAATGTCTTTGCTTTAGATAGAGGATTACTTAATGGATCTGAAGAAATATTTGTTGTTAAAGACAATAAATTAAGCTTGCGCAAGGTAAGCTCCATTCATTTTACAGAGACGCTTGCGATAATAAGAGGACTAAATGATGGAGAAGAAATTATTGCTCAACCAATGATAGGTGCTTATTCAGGTATGGAGATAAATCCAATCCCATATAATAAATCCAAGTAATCAATTTTTATGAAAAGTATCATAAATTATTTTATAAAATATCATGTTGCCGTAAACGTAATTATCATTGCATTTCTTCTTTTCGGAACCTTAGGATTAAGGTCATTAAAATCATCATATTTTCCACTTACTGAATCTCATATTGTTCAAATTTCAGCAATTTATCCGGGAGCTTCTCCAGCAGAGATAGAAGAAGGAGTGATTCTAAAAATCGAAGATAATTTGAAAGGCTTAAGGGGGGTTGAAAGAGTAACCTCAATTTCAAGAGAGAATTCAGGATCAATTACTGTTGAAGTTGAAGAAGATTTAGATATTAACTTTATGCTTTTGGAGGTTAAAAATGCCGTAGACAGAGTTCCGAGTTATCCCACAGGAATGGAACCTTTAGTAGTTTCTAAACGTGAACCAATTCGCTCTACAATTAATTTTGCTTTAACTGCTTTAAATACAAGTCTTTTAGATCTTAAAAAAATTGGACGACAAGTGGAGAATGACCTAAGGGCTTTACCGGGGATATCTCAAATAAACGTTTCGGGTTATCCAGATGAAGAAATTGAAATAGCTGTAAATGAAAATAAACTTTTAGCATATGGACTAAGTTTTAGTCAAGTAGCTCAAGCTGTTGCTAAAACAAATATCATTGTAACTGGAGGACGAGTTAAGACAAATGCTGAAGAATTTTTAATTCGTGCTAATAATAAGTTTTATTATGCAGATGAGCTTTCTAACATAGAAGTTTTATCTCTTAATGATGGAACCCAGATTTTATTGAAAGATGTGGCTGAAGTTCAGGATCGTTTTTCAGAAACACCAAATCGAAGCTACCTAGAAGATGAAGTCTTAATTAATATTAGTGTAAGTTCAACTAATTCAGAAGACGTAATTTCTTCAGCAGAAACGATTCGTAATTATATTCAAGAATTCAATCAAACAAATAAAAATATAAAATTAGAGGTCCTAAATGATGCTTCGATAACCCTAACAGAGCGAACAGAACTATTGGCAAAAAATATATTCCAAGGGATGCTTTTAGTGCTATTATTTCTTTCCATTTTTTTAAATTCTAGAATGGCTTTTTGGGTTGCTTTTGGCCTTCCAGTCTCTTTTTTAGGGATGTTTATATTTGCACCAATTTTAGGACTCACTATTAATGTTTTGTCAACCTTTGGGATGATTATTGTTATTGGAATTTTAGTTGATGACGCTATCGTTATTGCTGAAAACATATATCAACATTATGAAAAAGGAAAGTCTCCCTATCGTGCAGCTATAGATGGAGTTCTTGAAGTGCTTCCCCCAGTAGTTTCAGCAATTATAACTACAATTTTAGCATTTTCACTCTTCTTGTTCTTAGATGGAAGAATTGGTGAATTCTTTGGTGAGTTATCGGTTGTAGTAATGTTAACTCTATTTATTTCTTTAATAGAGGCATTAATTATACTTCCAGCGCATTTAGCCCATTCAAAAGCTTTATTAAAAAATAGAAAAGAGCCAAAGAATTTAGTGTCCTTAGCTTTTTCTAAACTTAGGGAAGTAAATAAACTTGGAGACCGATTTATGAAGTCAATGCGAGATAACATTTACGAACCTTTTTTAAAGTTTTCATTAAATAATCGTTTTTTGGTAATATCAATTTTTATTTGCACGCTTTTGCTTACTTTCGGCTCTTTTGGTGGAGGAATAATAAGAACAGCCTTCTTTCCTTCAATCGCTTCAGATCGAATATCTATTGATTTGGTTATGCCCAATGGGACAAACGAAAGAATTACCGATTCTATTATTTCGCATATTGAAAAGAGTTCTAAAATCGTAAATAAAGAGTTTTCAGATAAATATCTTAAAGACACTGATAATACTCTTTTTGTAAATACTATTAAAACTCTTGGGAATGGTGCTTCAAAAGCCAACTTAACAATTAACCTGTTGCCAGGAGAACAGCGTCCGGATATAATTAGATCAAGAATGGTGTCTTCTCGAATAGCGGAGCTTGTAGGCCCCCTTGTTGGAGTTGAAAGTGTTGTTTATGGTTCAGGATCAAATTTTGGTGGAAAACCAGTTTCGGTCTCATTATTATCTAATAATATTAAAGAACTAAAAAAAGCAAAGACTGAGCTTAAAGAAGCACTAAACTCTAATGCCTTACTCAAGGATATTGAGGATAACGATCCTGCTGGAATTAAAGAGATCACTCTAGAGCTAAAAGAAAATGCCTATTCTTTAGGTTTGGATCTTCAATATCTAATGAGTCGAGTCCGAGCAGGATTTTTTGGAGTCCAAGCACAACGTTTCCAAAGAGGTCAAGATGAAATAAGAGTTTGGGTTCGTTATAAAAAAGAAGATCGCTCTTCCATTACCCAACTAGAGGACATGAAGATTGACTTACCCAATGGAAATTTGGTTGCTTTAAAAGAGGTTGCGACGTATTCTATCAAAAGAGGAGATGTATCCATCAATCATCTTGATGGCAGAAGAGAGATTCAAGTTTCTGCAGACCTTAAAAATTCTGAAGAATCCTCTGCGACAGATATAATGACAGACATTAGATCAAATATTATGCCTTCAATTCAAGAGAAATATACCTCGGTAAGTGCATCTTATGAAGGACAAAATAGAGAAGCTTTTAAATTAATCAATTCTCTATCAGGAGCAGGGATACCTATTTTAATTCTAATCTATATCACCATTGCTTTTGCTTTTAGAAGCTTTTCACAACCAATTTTACTTTTCTTGTTGATTCCTGTAAGTTTAGTAGGTGTTGCATGGGGACATTGGATCCATAACTTTTCTGTTTCAATTATTTCTTTACTTGGAGTAATTGCACTTATTGGAATCATGGTAAACGACGGCTTAGTCTTTATAGGGAAATTTAATATAAACATTAAGGATGGATATAAATTTAAAGAATCACTAATCTTAGCCGGAAGATCAAGATTCAGGGCTATTTTTCTGACATCAGTAACTACTGTTGCTGGTTTAACACCGTTACTACTTGAAAAGAGCAGGCAAGCTCAATGGTTAAAACCTATGGCGATTACCGTCTCTTATGGGATTGCTTTTGCTACTGTATTGACTCTAATTCTATTACCAATTTTTATATCACTGAATAATCAGGCTAAAGTAATTTTCAAATGGTTGGTTTCCGGATATTTTCCAACCCAAGAATCTGTAGAAAGAGCGATGATTGAAAAAGAAGAAGAAGAAAAAATGGCAGTAACTGAAAAATCAAAAAATACTTAATTATGAAAACGAGATATATTTTTACTCTTTTATTCTTAGGTCTAATTTTTAAAATTGAAGGTCAAGAAAATCTAACAAAAGAACAAGCTCTAGCTATAGCATTAGAACAAAATTTCGGAATAAAAGTTTCAAGGAATGTAACTGAGATTGTAAAAAATAATAGTAGTGTTCTTAATTCTGGATATCTTCCTACAGTATCTGTATTAGGCGGTAGTAATTATACCGGTTCTGATGCTGAAATTGCATTTCCTGGACAAGTAGATGAAGATGGAGTACCGATTCCTAACCGTATCTTTGAAGATCAGGAATCTCAACGCTTTAATGCGGGAGTTAATTTAAATTACACACTATTCGATGGATTAGGAAGAAAGTATAACTATAAGCGACTGAAAGAGCAATATGCTTTGAGTGAATTACAGCTTAGAGAAACTATAGAGTTTACTATTTTACAACTGTTTGAAGTTTATTTTAATATTGCTCAACTTACAGAGTCAAATGTAATTTTTAAAGAAAATTTATCCATATCTAAAGAGAGGCAAAAGCGATCAGAAGTGGCCTTTATTCACGGACAAGGGAATAAATTGGCAGTTTTAAATGCTGAAGTAGATGTAACTAATGATAGCATTAATTTAATTCAAATAAAGCAACAATTAGATAATTCAAAGAGAGATTTGAACCTCCTTTTAAATCGACCTATTGAAAAGGTTTTTGGAGTTGACTTGAATGTGGATTTTGTTTCTCCTATTTTAATAGAATCTTGGGTGGAAACTGCAGCAGAAAATAATGTAGAGCTATTAAAGCAAAAAAGTAACAGTCAGATTAACTCATACGATATTAAAATCAGTCAATCTGGTTATTTACCAACATTGGGTCTTGTAGGATCATATGGTTGGAATTTAAACAAAAGCCCAGCTTCTGCGTTTTTTCCTGGAACCAATAATACATCCTATTCTGTTGGAGTTGGTGCAAGCTTAAGTTGGAATCTTTTTGACGGTGGAAGAACTCTAACCAGGGTTAAGAATGCAAAGCTAACTTTTGAAAATCAAGATTTATTAGAGCAGGAGTCCAAGCTAAGCTTTTCGCGTGACTTAACAAACAGTATTCAAAATTTTAAAAATGCAAAAGAAATTTTCAATATTCAAAAAAAGCAGGTTGAAACAGCGACATATAATTTTGATCGTTCTAAGGCACAATATAAGTTGGGTTCAATAACTGCTATTGAGTTTAGACAGGCTCAGATTAATTTAACTAATGCCCAAAATCAAAGGACTATTGCAAAATATCAAGCAAAACTTGCAGAGTTACAATTGATTCAAATTACTGGACAATTATTAAATGTAAATCTTTAATTTTTTTAAGCTAGATAATTAAAACAATTAATATACTTATGAAAGCTTTAAGTTAAAGTATATTAGTATTATTTTTAATTAAGAGTTGTTCAAAAAACCCACCAATTTTCTTTTCTTGATCTATAAAATGAATTTCTAATATCCAGTGTCTAAGCCCCCCACTTCTGTCTGGCATATTCATATTTATTAGATTTTCAGGGTGTATATAATTGGTTTTGTCCTCTTTTTCCAATTTTTCATGAGGAAAATGTCCAATTAAGTGGCCAGCAATAGGGCCCCCAAATTCCCAACCCATTTCTTTAGCTAAATTACAGCAATAAGAATATAGTTGTGCTCCAGTGATATTTTCTTGTGAGTGATAAAATTTATTTGCATTCTGCCATGCTTTTTCAATGTCCTCTGCTAATTTATGTTTTAGAGGGTCTTCACCAAGCACAAAGGTTCTTCCATAATCGGCTTCCCAAGCTTCGAAAATAGGGCCAAAATCAATAAAGAGAATGTCGTCCTCTTTAACTAATAAATTTTTTGGATTTTCATCATAGGGTAATAAAGTATTAGCTCCTGATCTAACGATACGTTTATGCCAATATTTTTTTATACCAAATAAATCGAATGCTAAGGAATAGATACTATCATTAATCTCTTTTTCTGTTTTTCCTGCGGAAATAAGATTCATGTTTTCTATCTCCTGAAAAAGTTTTGCTGCATTATTTTCAGCATCTATTAATTCTTTTAACATATACATCAAATATATTTAAAAGTAGAAAATAGTCTGAATAGTTAATAAATAAATAATTAAAATATAGATTACAGACTTAGAAGCTGAGTCTTAAAATCTTTATATGAAGCGATATCATTTCTGATACTCTGGTTTCGATCAAGTTTTTCATTTTTTTGATACCAGTCAACTGCTATTGGATGAAATTTCATATCAAGGTGTTCTTTGCTCCAATCCTGCAAATCATAAAGTAGTGGACAAAGATCAATTCCTGATTCGGTAAGATAATACTGTTTTATCTTTCGATTATTTGGGTGGACCCTATATTCGATCAATTTATACTTTCGGAGTTTATTTATCCTATCCGTAAGTATATTACTTGAAATTCTTTCAGGAGAATTCATGAATTCTGAAAAAGTTGTGCGCTCTAAAAAAAGATCTCGAATTAATACTAGCGACCAATTATCTCCTATAATTTCCAGGCAAGTACTAATAGGACACGAAGATCGATTATCTCGAACTTTCATCTTCGATTTTTGATCTGTTAGAATCTCCATTTTTTTTTAATTATTAAATAACAAACTAATAATCAGTTTCCTTTCAGAGCTTTAGCAAGGCTTAAAACGGTATAATAAAATTTTTTTGAGTCTAGCTGGCATTGTAAATGTAAGAAATCTAATTTAAATATTAAAAATAAGTAAGAGAAGAGTCTTAAAAAGACACTTTTTAAGTACTATATTTAATCATGAAAAAAATTAAATTCTATTTATTATTTTGCTTTACATGTGCCTCGCTTTTTTCTCAAAAAATTGATGGTAATAAAATTTCTGAAGTCTATGAAGTAAGAGGGGTTGATGCAAAACAAATATTCTCAAAATTAAATTATGCAATTGCTTTAATTTATGAAGATGCGGTAGATGTGATTAAATTTAAAGATGATCAGTCTAAGCTCTTGGTCATTAAAGCTATGGCATTAGTCCCAGTGCTTGACGCATATAAACTGATGAATCCAAATAATTCAGAACTTACAGATTATATTGATTATAGGCATAATTACACACTTATTATTGAGGCTAGAGATGAGAAATATCGTATTCAAATGATATATCAGGATGGTAAATATTCAGATTCTCAACTTACGCAATATAAACTCCCTTTTTCATCTAAAATGGATTACGAAATGGCTGAAATTGAGGAAATTATGGAGAAAGCAAGAGAAGAGATGAATCAGGATTACTATGACATGACAAGCAGAAAGAAGAAAGAAATCTATATCCTATCCCAGCCAAAAGTTGTCCGTGAATACCAACAAACCTTAAAAGAATATTCGACTCTTTTTTTTCAGTCTATTTATAAGAAAGTTCTTGAAGACATAAAGCAGGAAGACTGGTAAACACTTATTTTATTTTCTTAGTAATCCTCGCAAAACGAGATGAGGCAATTAAACCTATAATTGAAAAAAGTCCAAGAAAAGCATAAACATATTGATGACCTTCAACCCCTGGAAATTTGTCCAAAAAATACCCCATAAGAGGGCCAGCAAAAATATCAGGAGTATATCCAGACAAAGAAATTACTCCTACTGCAGTTCCAGTTAATGCAAGAGAAATATCACCTTCCTTGAGAATAGCGAAATAAAGTGCTCTAATAGCATAAGTGCCAAGAGCTAAAATGATTAAAGAAATAAAAAATAGGATATATTGATCTGCGACTAATATTCCACTGGCGAAAAGTATGGATCCAGCAAGCATCACAAAAAAGCCTTTTATGATCCAAGAAATTCCATTTGTTTTATCTGCTAGAAAACCAATAGCAAAACAAGCAATTGGCCTAAGGTAAAGTTGAAGTGAGCCAATATTTGCAGAGTTTACTTCATCGTATCCCATAACATCTGAGGCATACAATGAGTAAATATCTGTAACTTTATATCCAAAATAAGCACAAAGAATGATTATCATCAATAACCAAACTGTTTCTAGTTTTAAAACAGCTAAAATATTATTTAAAGAATGTGTATTATCAGACTGAAAGACACCCTTTTCTGTTTTAGTTTTCATAAAAAAATACACCAATACCCCAATAAGTGCTACCATAATTGAAGAAAATAAAATGACACTTTGAAAAGCATCCTGGCGCTCCTTAATACTTGAAGATATAACATCTTCCGGAAGAAAAAATGAAAAAATAAAAACTCCTACACTACCCATTAGAGCTGCGGTAAGCCCTCTTCCTCCATCTAAAAAACCGAAAGCTTGCCCTTGATTCTGACTACCTCCCCAAATTCGTGTTCCCTTGATCATTGCACCCCAAAAAAGAAAAACAGTAGTAAACCCCCAATAACCATAAAGAATTTGTAAAATCATAAAGCTTGGATAATACATAAGAACAAAACCCCCAAGTGAAGTCAGTATAAGAGAAGTTGCAATAAGCTTTCTAGGCAAAAATTTATCTGCAAAAGTACCCCCAAAAATATATGAAAAAAAAGCTACTGATCCATAGACTGAAAACAAACTCCCCAATTCAAGATTGTTTAAATCAAAAACCGCTAAAAATGTTGGACGAAATACCCTAGGTAAAAAATAAGGGAGAATATAAATTAATTCTCCTGAAAGAATCAAAAGTAAAATGTTGGTATATGAACCTTTTGAGGGAGTATCTTGGATAATTTAAAATTATACTACAATATAAAAAAACATATCAATACTGAGAAGGAATTGAATATGTCTTTATTAGTGATAGATTGACATTTGAAAATAATATCTTTAAGCTTTCAAAAGTTAGTATAGTTTTAAAAAAAAGTTCAATGAAATATAACTCTTTTATCATAAGTCTTTTTATACTGTTGAACTTTCTCTTTTCAGGATGTTCTAAATCTGATAATATAGGATCAATTAACATAAGTAATCTTGAGAGTGTTCTGGGAGTAGCTGAAAGTGAGGTCCCTTTTGAAGGAGATTATCTTTTTTTTAAAGATGTTAGCTATGGAGTTAAAGAAAGAAATCAACTTGATATTTTGCTTCCAAAAAACGATCAAATCCTAGGGACTGTTATCTTTTTTCATGGGGGAGCCTTTTTGTTTGGAACTAAAGAAGACCTTTATGAAGGAGAAACACAGGACATAATTTTATCATTATTAGAACAAAAAATTGCTGTGATAAATTCAGAATACACGTTTATTAACGATTCAGATTCTCAAGGCGTAATAACTTCATTGGAAGATGGTGCAGCAGTAATAGATTTTATTTCAAATAGCACGGGACCCTTAAATCTTCCTCAGAATAAATTAATTTTAGCTGGAGTATCTGCTGGAGCAGGAATTGCTCAATGGAATGGTTTCAGAGAAGCTAGTAATAGCCAAGTAAAAGGGGTGTTTGCTTCTATTGCACAGAGTAGTTATGATTTATATCAATGGGAGCAACTTTTTCCAGATTTTTCTTTAGATGAATTAAGATTAACCTATTCTGAACTTGAAGATCTTTTTGTAAAGTTTTATAATGGAACACCAACAAAAGAAAAATCAGAGCTTTTGGATTATAGAAGTCAAATAGATGCTGATGATCCCCCTTTATATATTTACAATCCTGTATATGAAGACGTCATTATAGGCGAAGATGATAGTATTGATTTTAATGTTTTATTCCACAGTTATAAGCATGCTGATTTTTTGCGAAAAAAAGCTATAGAAGTAGGTTTAGAATTTTCAGGTGCTTATCAAGAATCTCCCTTGGAATTTATAAAAAGGGTTCTTGAAAAATAATTTAATGCTATTAAAATGGAATTAGGATAACTCCTGCTCAATATATTATAAATTTATTAAAATCACTTTTTTATTTATCAGCCACTTTATTAAAAACATAAAAAAACTCTGATGCAATTTGAATTGATCGTTCATCATATTTTTTCGTTTCTTGAGGAGTGTCATCAAAGCCTTTGGGATCGTTATATTGAATAGAAATCCGTTTCTCCGCTCCTGTTATAAATGGACAATTTTTGTCTGCATGAGCACAAGTCATAATTGCAGCAAATGCCTCACTTTTATTTACAGTGTCGTCATATAATTTTGAAAAACACTTGATCACATTTCTCATATTCTTTTCATATAAAACAGAATAAATAGGATTATAACCACCCTCTGACGAAATTTCAAATCCACTTCTTACTATTGAAGCTACAGCACGTTCATTGAAAGCGGTAACTTCAACTCCTCCAGAATAACAATAAACTTTTATGTTATAATAAGCTGCAGCCGTATGTGCCCAGATTTGTGCAAATTGACTCCTTCGTGAATTGTGAGTACATATAAAGTTTAGATGAACTTCTCGATTTTCTAAACATTTATTTTTAATATAATCAATTAGAATTTGTAAAACAGCTTTTCTTTCTTTTGGGATTTTTTGCTTTAGTATTTTATTTATACTTTTTTTTAAATTGGGAAGCACAGTCTAGATAATAAATTTTAAATAACTTTAATTAGGCCCTCAAAGGATTTAATTTCTAATTTAATATTTTGCTTTTGATCTGAGCACATATAAAATAATTTTTCATTAATGAGATTAAAAATATTTGATAAGAATTAAAAATCAATGAAAAAGAAAATGAAGACAAAGTAAACTTAGAGCTAATAAAAGCCCAAAATTTCTGCTCATCTGATTTGCTGGTTGAAATAATTCTAATAACCTATGAAGCTTACCTTTACTCCCTGAAAACCCAATTATTAAACCACAAATTATAACCCAAAAGGCTCTTACAAAATAATTCATCTCTGGTAAGAGTAATTGGAGTAAGATGTTAATTGGAAGAGTAGCAATAAAGGCCAATAAAATGACTTTAATATTTGGTTTTCTTAGCAAAACTGCACAACATATTAATACTACAATTCCACAGTTGATAAAATATCTCAAATTATTTAGAGTGTGGGTAAAAGCAGAATTGGGGTTATCAAATTTCAAGTAAAGTAATATCAAACCCGTGATCAAAGATGTTCCAAGACTAAAAAGTATAGCCTTTCTTCCAGCTCTAATTTTTTGTTGATCATTAGAACTTTTGTTTAGATAAACAGAATAAATATCTGTTGACCACAGTGTTGCCAGTGAATTGAATGTGGAATCTACTGTGCTCATTAAGGAAGCAAACAAACCACATAAAATGATTCCCTTTATACCTGAAGGTAAATAGGTTTTTACAAGATAAGGAAAAGCCAAATCAGGCTCGCTTAGGTTATCTCCTAGAATTCCATATAGGGCTATGCCTGGAACAATAATTATTACTGCCATTAAAAATTTAATTAAACCACCCATCATTAAACCGGTTTGTGCATGTGTAATACTTTTTGCCGCGAGAGCCCTTTGCATTACTGTTTGATTTGCACACCAGTAGTTTATGTTTAAAAAAAATAATCCAAATAAATGTGTCCAAGGCAATGTAGGATGGCTTGCTGGAAGATGAAGATGCATTTTATCAGGAGTTTTAATATATAATTGTTCCCATCCCCCAAGTTGATTTATAGCTGTAAAACAAACTACAATTCCTCCAATAAGTAAAACACTAAATTGAATAATATCAGTTTTAACTACCGCTGTTAAGCCACCAAAATATGTATATGTCGCCGAGAAAATTCCTAAAATAATTATTAGAATAGCGATGCGTATTATACGATTACTATTTAAAAAAGATAGCTGTTCTCCAAAAACCATGTCAGCTGCATAGGCACCCCAAAAAAGTGCTGCTCCCAATGTTACAGTTGCAAATAAAGAGATATTTGCTAAGGAATAAAACAATGCAATGCGTTTACCTAGTTTTTTAGCAATAAATTGGGTTATAGTGATAATTTTCTCTTTCAAAAAGATAGGGACAAATACAAAAGCCCCTAATAAAATACCCTGTACTGCATTAATCTCAAGGTTTGCTTGTGCAAGACCATATAGATAAGCAGAACCCATCATCCCTAAAAATTGATAACCCTGAATATTAGTTGCTATTGTTGACAATGCAATTGAATACCAAGGGAGGCTACGAGAACTTAAAAAGTATTCATCTGCAGAATTATGAATATTAGTTTTACCTCTTAAAGCAACAATCAAAATAACAGCAAAATAGGTAAATACAATTAAAAAATCTATCATAATTTATTCTCTTTCCCCTCTTCCTAACGGACTGTTAGGTGTAGTTTTTGGTATTCTCCCAAAAACTTCGGGAAGTGAAATAGTTTTAATTCTTGGAAGAACATGTTTAGCAAATAATTCACATTCTTGTTTATGAGGATAGCCAGATAGAATAAAGGATCGAATACCCATTTCCATATAGTTTTCTAATTTCTTAACTACTTGGTCTGGATTCCCAACTATAGCAGCACCACATCCAGATCGAGCAAGACCAATACCTGTCCATAAGTTCGGTTCAACATAATATTTTTCATCTGCTTCTTCCCTTAACTGCGATTGTCTTGCTACACCTAAAGAATTTGAATCTTGAGATCGATTTCGAATATTAGTGCCTAGATCAAGATTTAGTTTTGAAATTAATCCGTCTGCATAAGCACGAGCTTCTTTTTCAGTTTCTCTTACAATAACATGAACACGTAAACCAAATTGGACTTCACGATCATAACTTGAAGCTTTATTTCTCATTCCGTCCATCAGAACCTGTAATTTATTTTCTGTTTCAGGCCACATAAGATAAACATCGCAATACTCCGCGCAAAGGTCTAACCCATCAGGAGAATACCCGCCAAAGTATAGTAGTGGTCCATCTTTTTGATAAGTTTTTACAGGATTAGAAGACAATTTAAGTTGGTAATATTTTCCTTGAAAATCAATAAAATCTTTTGTCCAAGCCTGTTTTAAAATTTTTATTACTTCTCGCGAACGTAAATATCGTTCTGAAGAAGATAATTGAGTACCAGGTAAATCCGATGAAATAATATTTATTGTTAGTCTACCTTTCAACATATGGTCAAGTGTAGCAATAGTTCGAGCTAACATTGGTGGATGAATTTCTCCACAACGAATTGCTGCTAAGAAATTAATTTTTTTAGTTAAAGGAGCCATGCCTGCAATAAAGGAAAGGGTATCTTGGCCGACTTGATAAGACGATGGACACAATACATTACGAAAACCAAAATTATCTGCAGTCTTTACAATTTCAGAGGTATTTTTCCAATCACTCTTATAAGAGGGATTTCGATTACCTAAAAAATCATCATCTCCATCACAAAGAGGAGCAAACCATGATATTTCAGCACCCTTAATATTAATTAGATTGGTTTCTTTCATATTTATAAAAAGGGTGAAATATTTTTGCTATCCAAAAACTTTTCGGTGTTGAACTTAAAAAACGGATTTTTAAATTATATAACCTCCAACCGCGAATTTATAATTTATCTCAGCCCTCACAGGATAATTAAAATTATAAATTTAATTTAAAAGTGTACTAAAAATATATTAAAAACGATATCCTTTAAAAAAGCATCTCTTCTTTAAATATTCACTAGTTTTATAGAATAAAAAATTTATACATATTATGTATTTACTCAATTTTGTAACGGTATTATTTTTTAGTTTTTTAATTAATTCTGAAGGGAGATTAGATGTCATTCAAGAATTCCAAGGAAAGGCATATTATTTTTCTAAGACCAATATGAAGCTTGGGGCATGGGGAGCCAGAATGAGTGAAGCTCAAAAAAAACAAATTAAGAACAGGTTAAAAAATCGATTAGAAAAAACGTTTGTTTTAATTTTCAATAAGAATGAATCTTTATTTTATGAAGAAGAAAAGGTAGATGCAATTTCAGGTGCAACGGACTCTTGGGGTAGTAATTTTGCTAGAGGTAAACAATATAAAAATGTTAAGGATAATAGACTAATACAAGCTCAGGAATTTTATGGTAAACGTTTTCTGGTAAAAGATGAATTACAACCTATCAAATGGAAAATGGAGTCTGAATCAAAACAAGTAGGAAATTACTTGTGCTTTAAAGCAACAGCCGTTGTTCCAGAAAAAGAATTAACGTGGTATAATTTCTCCTGGGGTGATTTAAATGTTGATAAAGATAACCCTGAAGTAAAATTAACTCAGATTGAGGCGTGGTATACACTTCAGATACCACTTAAACAAGGACCTGCTGAATATTGGGGACTTCCAGGATTAATTCTTGAAGTAAGTGCAGGTGATACAACTATGTTATGTTCTCAAGTAGTTATTAATCCAAAAGATAAAGTAGAAATTAAAACTCCTGATAAGGGTAAAGAGACAAACAAATTGGATTATAATAATATAATTCAAAGTAAAATGTTAGAGATGAGAAATAATCGTGGGAGAAGAAGAGGGTAATTATTAAACTTTTTCATAAAATAAAAGTCAAATAGTCAAAACATCCCTGAATTGTTATTTAATAATTTAATCTCTATGCGTTTTAAAATATCTTTTATTCTATTTCTCACCATCACTATTTCTTTCGGTCAGATCAAAATAAAAGGTATAGTTTCTGATAGCTTAGAAATCCCCCTAGAAGCTGCAAGTATTGTAGCTATAAATAAAATATCAAATGCATTAGAAACTTACGCACTCACTGATGAAAAAGGATACTATAAACTAGATGTGAAAGAATCTACTTCTTATAAGATTCAAGTAAGTTCTTTAGGTCTAATTACAATAAATGATATCATTGAAACTTCTAAAGAGGATATTACGAAGAATTATTCTCTTCGTGCAGATATCATATTAGATGAGGTTATTGTAAAATTACCTATTGAGGTAAGAGGAGATACTTTGATATATAATGCTGATTCTTTTAAAAGTGGTTCAGAAAGAAAATTAGAAGATATCATTGATAAATTACCTGGTGTTGAGATCAACGATAGTGGTCAGATTGAGGTAGAAGGGAAGGTGGTCAATAAGCTAATGGTCAATGGGAAAGATTTCTTTGATGGAGATACAAAGGTTGGGACAAAAAACATACCCTCAAGTGCTGTTGATAAAATTCAAGTGTTACGAAATTATTCAGAAGTAGGACAGCTTAGCGGGGTAAGAAGCAGTCAAGATAATTTTGCAATTAACATAAAGTTAAAAGAAGGGAAAGAAAGTTTTTGGTTTGGGAATGTAACAGCTGGCGCCGGTGACGCCCCTGAAGATAAACTTTATTTACTTCAGCCTAAATTATTTTATTACAATCCAAAGTATAGTATTAATATCATAAGTGATATCAATAATATAGGAGAAGTGGCTCTAACCCGTCGAGACATTAGAGGTTTTGGAGGTGGCTTTCAGTCTCCCAGTTCTAGAAGTGGTACAAGCATAAATCTGGGAGATAACAGTCTAAATTTTCTTACAAATGAAAGGAATGCTCTAAAAATAGAAAACAAACTTTTTTCTGCAAATTTTAGTTATTCTCCAAAGAAGACATTAGATATTAGTGGTTTTTTGATTTATAACAATAGTCGAATTCTTTCAAACGAGATTAGCAGTATCCGTTATACAAATGCAGATATAGAAATTCCCGATGAATCAACTGAGCAATCAAATACTGAGCTTTCAAGTCAAGGGTTAATAAAATTGAGCGCATCATATAAGCCAAATTTTAGCAACCAAATTGACTATGATATCTTAGCACGGACTTCTGATGATTCCCAACAGAAAAATAATTTATCGTCAGTATTAGGGACAACCAATCAATTTGACGAGGTCACCCCCTTTAATGTTAATCAAAATCTTAAATATTATTACACTCTAAATGAAAATAATATTTTTGCATTTGAGGCTCAGAGTGTAATAAAAGATGAAGATCCTTTTTACAACGCTATGTTGGAAAATAACCCACAGGATATAGATCCTTTTGATTCAACAGCAAGTGCTTTGGGATTAGATACATCCCAGGCGTCATATAATCTAGGACAAAACCGAAGAATTCAAACTAATCAGCTAGATGCAAAATTAGATTATTATAACATTATTGGGTCTAAAAGTAATATCAATTTTACATTGGGAACAATTTTAAGTAGACAGCAATTCAATTCTAATATTTTTCAATTCTTGGAAAATAATTCAAAACTCCAGCCAACACCATTATTTAACCAAGGTTTAGCTGTGAATGATATTGATTATAATTTTAATGATATGTATTTAGGGGTTCATTATAGATTTAAAGCTGGAAAGTTTACAATTACACCAGGTTTTTCAGTTCACGCGTACGGGAATAAAAATACTCAGATTGGAACAATCGTCGAAAATAATTTTGTAAAGCTTTTACCAGATTTTGAGACCCGCATCCAATTAAAGAAAGGAGAATCACTAACCTTTAATTATAATATGCGGAATCAATTTACTGATGTAACTCGACTTGCAAGAGGTTTAGTATTTAATAGTTTCAACAATATTCAATTTGGAGAACCTGACTTACAGAATGCTTTATCACATAATATAAGTATGCTTTACAGAAGCTTTAATCTTTTTAACTATACAAATGTATTTGCTAGAGCAGCATATTCAAGCAATATCGATCAGATTCGTGGTTTAACAAATTTTGAAAATGTAATTAGAACAAGTTCTTATTTCAACTCTAATTTTGCTGACGAAAACTTTAATCTATTTGGGCGTGTCCAAAGAACCTTTGGAAAGGTTAGAGCTAGTCTTAGAACAAATTTTAATTACAGTAAAATAAACCAATTTATTCAAAATCAGCGGTCTATTAATGAAGGCTTTACCCAGGTCTATACTCCCGAAATTAGAACGAATTTTAGAGTAGCACCAAACATAAGCTTACAATACCGTTATAGTATTTCAAATAATATACAAGGAACGCGTGAAACAAAATTTATTACAAAGGCACCATCTATTGATTTTGATGCTTACATTATTGAAAAATTTACTTTCAAGACCAATTACAGTTATAATATTCAAGAACAGGTTGGGGGAGAGTCACAGTCTTTTCAGCTTTGGGATTTCTCGTTGGCTTACAGAAAAGATAAGGATGCTAAATGGGAATATGAATTAAAAGCATCCAATATATTAAATATAAGTTCCCGAATTCAAAATAGTGCTAATAGCGTTTCGGTATTAAATTCCTCTACTTTTATTCAGCCTAGGTTTTTAACTTTTCGAATTATTTATAAGCTATAAGAAGATTAATTAAAACTTCAAATATAAAAACCCCTCTAAGTGAGGGGTTTTTATAAAATCATGATTTAATTTTCTTGGGAAGTTTGTGACTGATATAGTGCGACTTCTTCCATTAGCTCTGTTGGGTCAAGATAACATTTTGTAGAAATGATTTTATCTCCTTCCCATTGCCACCAGCAATGAAATGTATTTTTTTGAACTTCACCAGTGATTTTTGACTTGCCTGACCAATCTGACCAATGATTGGTAAATACATCTCCATTATTGTAATACATAGTAGTAATATGGGGTTCAACATGCTTTAAGTCATCAAAAAGGATGGAATGAAAATTATAGCCTTCTATAATTCCTTCTGTAGTATATTCTACATTATTGAAATAATGGACACCATCTTCTGTGAAATAATCTTTTGCAATGTCAAAATTTCCATCTTGATATGCTTGAGCAAGTTTTTTTACAACTTTAGTTTTTTCATCGCTTTCATCAATAATTCCACTCATTGGTGCGGGATCTATTTTAACACCTTGGCATGATAAAGTCATAAAAGCTACAATTAAACTTAATATTTGTTTCATTTTATATTGATTTTAATATTAATAATCAATATACAAAAAAACTGACTGAACTTAATAAATGGAACCTATTGGTAAATTGAATCTGGAAAACAGGACTTTAATCTACACAGTATGTATCTCCAATTTCATATTGATTGAATATATCTTCAGTTACTGCACCCGATGGGATTGCACCATATTCATCAACCACGGTATTATTGCTATAATTTTGATTTTGCCAAAAAAACAAAAAGTTACCACCGCTTTTCTCTTTCCTTGTAATTTCAATACAGCCTGTTTCTTTAGAACAACTAATGGCAATAAATAAAAATAAAAAAATTGTTTTTTTCATTAATTTTCAATTTACTATTTCTATACCGAGAATAAAGATATATTCCCTTAACTTATTTTTAAATGATTTTTTGTAAATTAATTTGATGGATAATTTTACAAAAACTCAAAAACTATTAATTGCTTCTATGCTATGGATTGCCACAGGTATCTTTGTATATCTGTACTTTACTCGATAGTTTTTATTTTATACTTTTCTTCCAATGGCATAAAATCAATATCTAGGTATGCTCCATTAGCGTTATCGTCTGAAACTATTTGAGGTTTTCCTTTAATAATTTCAATAGAATTTTGATGTATATGCCCAGCAAAAATACCCATTACATTAGATGAATTAAAAACTTTTTTATAAAATTCAAATGTTGTTTTGGTATGACCACTTTCTGGCCATTTAGGACGTCTTTCTAATTCAAAATTAAGATCAGTTGATGCACCCCAAAATGGATTTCCACAGCCAAAAGAAATTTTCTTCCCAGGAGCGTACATTGGAATATGAATTAATAAAACAAGAGGTAATCCAGAAGCAACTTGCTCAGAAAAAAAAATCAATTGTTCATGATTTATTTCATACGTTGAATTATCGATAGCTAAAAATCTAATTCCTTTTATGTCATATGCTGCCATTAAAGGATTGTTTCCTTGATACAAGGGCATTAATCTTTTTTCTATCCATTTATCACGTAGCAACCCTAATTCACCTGTCATGCCCTCATAATGCCAATCATGATTTCCTGCAATATAAATATACGGAATACCGGTAGCTTCTATTTTGGATAGCACCCATTCAATTGCAAGTTCAGATGGGAAACTGAATATATCCCCAACTAATGTAATAACATCAGCATTTAATCCTTTGGCAAATTCGAGTGCTTCCTCAAAGGACTTTTTAGGATTTGTTTTTTCTCTTGTTTTAAAATGTATTGTTTCGTTATATGCTTTAGCCATCCGATTGCTATAATTTAGAAAAGGTATTCCTCTATCATCATCCATATACAAATGAGTATCTGCAATGTGGATTATTTTTATTTTCTCATTGATAGCATCACTATAAAAAGAGACTTTTTCCTGTTCCATTGTTACGTAAGTATCAAAAGTTTGCTCAGCTTTCTTTATTTGAGTAGAGGAAATGGCTGAAAGTCCAAGTCCTGAAAATATGGTTGTTGTTCCCTTTATAAATGTTCTACGTTTCATTAAATTTTAATTAATTTTTTAATATAATTATTATCTGAAAACTATTACGTTACCATATTGAAAAGGATATGACTATGATATAAAAAAACCCTCCACGAGGGAAGGTTTTAATTAACTTGTTTCAAGATGGTTTTTAATATTATTCTAAAATACTTGCGTCAAAATTTAATGTTTTCTTTGCGAAATTTAGTATTCCCCTTGCGATAATTGTATTGCCGTCTGTAGCTTGGTCAAGAGTTACAATTTCAAAAACTTGTCCTTTTCGTCTCCATATACCCTGTAGCGTTACATTTAAAAAGTTTTCTCCATTTTGAGCCCAAACATATCCGGTAAACTCTCCTCTATCTTCTAAATTTAAGTTATTTGTCATTTCATATGTAAGATATACAGTGTTATAGTTTCCCTCTACATAATCACTTGCATCACCTGAAGCATTCAGTGTTGCCCCATCTTTTTTTAATGTAATTGCATCAATATTAAATTTTGCTTGAAAAACGTCCTTTCCAAATTTTAAGTCTTGTGCAAATGTGTGATTGACAAAGAAAATTAAGGCTACTAAAAATAATTTTTTCATTTTTACTTGATTTATGATCAGTATTCAAATATAAAAAAAACTCTACAATATCTCTACTCCGTATTTTTCTTCCTGAACTTAATGAAGAGAATATGACAATGATATAACAAAATATTAAATAGTTATATTGCTGTAAAAAAGTATAATATATGTTAAAAAGAAAGTTTTTCTTTAAACTTGGTTTTGATATTATAGCTATTATTATTGGTATATCAGCTTCTTTTTGGATTAGCGAAATATCTATTGAAAGAGAAGAAAAAAATCAAAGAGAAAGGGTTTTAAATAGCATTTTAATTGAATCAGATGATATTAAAAACTATTGTGATGAAAGAATGAAGATATGGGGACAAGATATAGAAATATATAACCTTCTTTTAAATGATGAATTAAACATAAACAAAATAAAAAAAGTAGCTATAAGCAAAAACAGGGTTGAGTATAATTTAATTTATTATAGAGATTTTGATCCTCCAATGAATAGGTACACCTCTATTATCAATACTGGTGATTTGAAATATATACAATCTGAAAACATCAAAGAAACTCTTACTCGTTTGCATAATCTGAACTTCACTAAAGTTGCATCAACAGTTAATTATGAAAAAAAAATAATTGAACTTATAATTGAGTTAATAACAGAGGAAAACCCAAGCCTTTTCCTAAAGGCTAATAATTCTAAAATAGATTTTGAAAGTTATTTAAAGTCTTTACACAAGTTTATTCAAAAAAATGACAAACTTAAATCCAATTTAGTTGTTCAGCTTAAGTACTTCAAGACAAGAATTTCTTCATTAAAATATTATATGTCAACTCTAGAAGAGCTACAATACGATCTTAAAAAATTGTGAGGATTGTTAATTAATAGGTTGGTACTCATCGACCGTAAGATCACCTTCTGATTTTAAGAGTTGATCAAGCATTGATTTCATATCAAAAAAATCGTGTTCTTTAGCAATTCTTCCATTACGCATTGTAACAATTGTAGTACCAGAAAGATTTAGCATATTTCCTGTAGCTGGAATTCCGAAGAAATCTCCTGTATGTTTACCTTTAAAATTCCAATGTTTAGTGAGCTTACTTCCCTGACCAAAAGCATCAACAATAGTCCATTCAATTTCTGTAAAACCTGTTAAATAATTAGTGTAATATTCTTTACAAGCTTCAATACCAACTAGATTACCATCTGAAGTAACTATAATAATATCCTCTGTAAAGTTTTTATCATTCACTACACTTGTGTCTCCAGCTAAAAATGAATTCCATACGTTTTTATACATTTCAAGATCTTTTTCAAGTTGAAGTGAAGAATCAGTTTCTTTTTTATTTTTTGGTTGATCATTACACCCTGCAATAAGAATTAAAAATAAAAGTATAAGTGTCTTTTTCATTGATTTATGATTAATACTCTAATATAAAAAAAACTCTTCAATATCTCTATTCTGTGTTTTTCTTCCTGAACTTAATGAAGAGGATATGAAAACCCCCTCGATATAAAGGAGGTATATAGACAGAAAACGATTAAAATACTAATCTCCACCCCAACTATCTTGAAAAAAGATACCTACTCCTAACTCTGCCCACATATATAGAAAGAATAAAATTATCATAACAATCAGGATATGTTTTTTTTTCATTTATTCAAACTTTCTTCTCTATAATTTCTTTTTCTTTTCTTTTCTAACCGATATAATAGCTACAGGGATAAGAACAACAATAATTAAAAATGGGATTCCAAGTTGAACTAAATTTTCCCATAAAATATACATTTTTAAGTCAATCATTAGGGTAAGTATTTAAGATTGAATTATTATTTGCAAGAGGATAAATTGATTATTTATTTGATTTTTGTATTTATTGAGTCTAACAGATAAATCATTTCATCATATTTTACTTGTTCATTAAAATGCTGCTGAATATGCTGTTGCCTTATGTCAGTAGGAGGATTCTTATAATCCCTTATAAACGATGAAACTATTCCAATAGTAGCTAAAGTTCCAAAGAAAAGACATCCTGCAATAAAAATAGTAGTATTTACAGCAATAGTAGATAAAGGGTCTTTTAGATAATTTTTTAGCAATTGTTTCATATACCTAAATTTACTAATTCCATCTCAAAGTATTAGGGAGGGAGTTAGGTCTTTAATTAGTTTTTAAATTTTGGAAAGAAGTATTCTAAAAAGAAAGCCATTAGACAACAGATTCCAATAGCTAATAAATAACCCTCTTCATCACTTATACCCATATAATTATCCCCTAAATGGGAAGTTGAAAGTATCATACCTGTAAAGAGAAGGAAGTAAAAAAACAGTTTTTTTAACAGGTTTTTCATTTTCCTAAATATACTTATAATATCTCTACTCCGTGTTTTTCTTCCTGAACTTAATGAAGAAAGTATGGCATTGGTTTAGGCTATGTAAAATTGTTTTTTGTTTTAACAAGGGAATAATTGGACCCCTGAATTAGATGTTTTGAAATCTTTGGGAAATGATTAAATATCCAGCAGGATATTTTTAATTCTATATTCCATAAAAAATCACGTCTTAATTTCAAATAACTTTCATTATCAGAATATCTATAGTGAAAGCAATATGGTTTAAAATATGAGTCAATGATTTTATAATGTCTTCTCAAAAATGATTGAGAAGATGTAAAAGAAAAAAAATGGATATGTCCCCACCTTTTCTCTTGTCTTTTATAATACCTAAAATATGACTTTAAATATTTTAAAATGTCAAAAAAATTAATTTCTATGGGGATGTTATAAATAATATTTTTTCCAAGTTTATTTAGAATTTTAGCTGTATCCTCTTTTCCTTCTATATGCTCTATTACATCAATCATTAAAACCAAATCATAATTTAATTCAGTACATTCATTAATAGAACAATTAATTATTTTTTTAATTTGAGGGTTATTTTTTAATTGAATTTTGAGCATTTGCGTTGACAAATCTAGAGAATGAAACGTAACAATAATTCCACTTTCTTGAAAATATTCTAGAACTAATTTCCCAATTATACCTGCGCCTCCACCAATATCTAGAATTTTTATCCTATTATTTTTTACTTCAATAGAACTCAAAAACCTCTTTATGTTTTGAAATTTAAATTCTGAATCTTCAGTATGAAGGGATGGGTTTTTTTCTAGGTAGCTGTTATCATTATAAATATCTGTCATTAATTTTTATGGTTCATTGGCTGCTAATGTAAGAAACCTTACAATATCTCTACTCCGTGTTTTTCTTCCTGAACTTAATGAAGAGGATATGCCGATGATTTAGGCTATATAGCATTATAGGCGCTCCCGCTCTAAAAGAAAAGTGGGTTTAATTTTGTCGCCTAATAAATTGACTGCCCGTATTTTCCCAATATAAATTGTTATTGTAATAATAGTAGTTGTTGTTATAATAAGAGCCTCTGTTTAAAATTGCAGCACCTCTTGGGAAAATATCAAAATCCCCGTCTTGGTCAATATCTACAGTTGCAAAATCATAAAAATCAATGAATTTTGTTCTGTCTGTTTCCTTTTGACCATTTATTTTTTGCTTTGAAACGTCTATAAAAGTTTTATCTCCATTATTCTCATATAGAAATATTACATAAGAATTATAATAAGACGCATCTGTATTTAATGTTCCTCCCTCTTCATTTAGGGTTGTTGTAGCTAGTAAATCAATATCTCCATCGGAATCATAATCTGTAAATCCAAATCCTAAAACAATCCCTTTATTAAAAAGTTCTTCAGTATTTGAATTTAAAACTGTCTTTCTATTGATACTAAATTTTGATGTTTCATCTCCCCAGAAAATTATTGGGTCTGTATTTTGGTATTCGTAGCAACAATCCTGATTTTGATACTCATTCCCGTCTCCAATGTCTCTTGCAGCAACTAGGTCCAGATAACCATCATCATTTAAATCAAATAATGAAAGTGTATAAAAATACATTCTATAAAAGCTATTTAGTGATGAATCAAATAAATCTCCAACAGTAAAATTTCCAACACCATCATTGATTAAAAGCTTAGGCTTCAAATTATAATCATTGTTCCTTATTGAGCCAACAACAATATCTAAATCACCGTCGTTATCTATGTCTCCAACACTTCCTCCGCCATGTGAATTTATTTCCGTGCCTATCTCTCTTCTTTCAAAACCCTCTCCATTAAGGTTAAAAAGTATTTCTCCTTTTATATGAGGATTGTTAGCACTTCCTCCAAAAAATTCTGATTCTAAATAAGTATTCGGCTTTTCATTGTCAGAAAAAATTAAAATATCATCTAGTCCATCATTATCAAAATCACCAACATGTGACCTCCCTGAATTCCAACTTATATCGGAGTCAATTACTAATCTATTACTCTTATCATCAGAGAAATAATCATAAATGATTAAGTGCTTCCCTTCAACCCCTCCATAATTACTTGGTTCATTAGGTGGAAAATGAATAAGAAAAGTATACAAGTCCACGAATCCGTCGTTATTAAAATCTCCAAGATTTGTGGTGTTATTAAATGAAGACCAATATTCTGATGAAGCCTGACCAGAAGAATTTTCTTCATATCCTTCAATCAAAAAATCCCTATTATCTAAACCATGGGTATATCTAACAAAATTTTTATGCCCATTATAATAAGATGTTGACATATTAACAGAAGAAAATGTTTCTGACTTAGATATAAATAAAAGTCTTTGAAATAAGGCTTGTAAGGTAGTATTAGAATTTAATGTTATTGAAAGATTACTTGAACCGGTGTCATCCCCTTCCCATCCAATAAACTCATAACCTTCTGATGGTGTTGCGGTAACAGTAACATTTGTCCCTTCATCGTATGTCCCACCTTCAGTAGATACAGTTCCTCCTTCACCGGCACTAACAGTTAGAGTATATTGAGTGGGTGCGGGAGGTTCAGGTTCAGGTGTTTTAACTAAGGCTGGAGGAATTGCGTTATCTTCTTCAGTTGAACAGCTGTACAGGATTAGGAATGCTGATAGGGTAAATACTAAAGGGTAGATGAGTTTTTTCATGAAATAAATTTATTTAAATATTTTGAACTTACAGGCTATATATCATTATAACTGCTTTACCCTTAAAATAAAAGTGGATTTAATTTTAGGTATGGGGGTCTAATTTGAAAGTTTTTGGTTGGAATTTTTTGGGGATTTAACTGTCTATTTACTGGCAGTAATGAGCCAGTTGAGATGATTTTGGGTATATTTGAGTGTCTAGATACTAGGTAAGAAAAAACCCCCGCTTTACGCGAGGGCTTTAGTTTACTAGTGTAGTGTAGCGGTTAAGCTAGCTCCCCCTCTAAGACTCGAACTTAGGACCCTCTGATTAACAGTCAGATGCTCTAACCAACTGAGCTAAGGAGGAATGTCAATGCCTGTATGGGTTTCAAGAGTTTTTC
>Ga0228615_1000349_pt1 | contig 25699 bp, 13 predicted proteins | sample 16DmetaG_FD_190530 | JGI IMG/M metagenome (GOLD analysis project Ga0228615, IMG submission 190530) | Seawater microbial communities from Monterey Bay, California, United States - 16D | ecosystem: Environmental > Aquatic > Marine > Coastal | place: USA: California | collected 2016-10-17
TTCTTTTGATATGTCTCTTTTTTGAGCTGGAGTAGTAGTATTTAAAGTTTTTTCAGTAGATACAAAATTACCATCACCATCTACAAAACCTTGGTCTGGTTGTTTCAAAGGAACTATAGCGCCATCACTGAATACTATATCAGTAGCTATCCAGCTTGGATTTTTACCTTTAGTAAAATAACCTTTTATTTCTTTTACACCAGGTATTGTAGATAAATTATTATCTGCAAAGTCTTTTTTGTTATCATATGTTTGATACCTTTTATATCTACTAGAAGCACCTGCAGAAGACTGATGACCTGTCATCCACTTAAGACTAATAGTAATAGCGTCTATTGCTGCTGATTTTTCATCAAAACCATTTTTTAAATTTTTATCATATATATTATTAGTAAATCCAGTAGATAATTCTCTTTGTTTCTTTTGACCTTTAGATCCTTTAGAAAACAACTGTGTAAAAGCTTTAGTCAAATTAAATATTTTACTTAAAGTAGTAGAAGAACTATTTAAACCAATACCTTGAAATAAAAACTCTGCTGTATTAACATCTAGCAATAAACTTTCTTTATACAAATATCTTTTTAAAGGTTGGCTAATTTCATTAGCAAACTTTTTTAGTGTTTTTAATCCTTCTTCACCAGTAAAATTAACATTGTTAGGACTGTTATAAATTGTTTTCTTTAAAGCATTAAATATATTTGCTGGTGTAGGGTTGACATCTAAATCTTTAAAGTCTTTAATAAAATCATCTGCTTTAGAACTAAATTCTGATCTTTGATCTGTATCTAAAGCTTCACTAAATTTAACAATATCTTGAGATCTTTGCTCTCCAGCTGTTTGATCAAGCACATCTTGCATATTACTCATTACATTATCTATGTAAAACGATGTAACTTCATTACTAGTCATACCTGTTCTATCAGATAAGTCAGCTATAAAATCTGGATCAGTACTTAATTTAAACAATTCTGTTTTAGCAAGTTCTTTAGCTATAGGCTTAATTAAAGATCTTTGTCTTTCTATTAATGTAGTATAACCTCCTCTAGTAAAGTACTTAGCAAATTCTTGTGGATCTGGTTTTTGAACTTCAAATATTTGTTTTCTATAATTAGTTACTTTACCTTCATCACTGACTTTCTTAATATCTTCTCTACCTACTTCTTTTAATTTGAATATATTACTCCAAGCTTTACTTTTAGCTTTTTGCTTTATTAAGTCAATAGGCATAGCTCCTATTATAGTATCCCTGTTGGCATTTATAAAATCAACATATTGTTTTGGAGCAAAACCTAATACGCTTCTAGTTATAGGACCCATCTCAGCTTTAATAACTTTAGTTATTTCAGTTTCTATAGCATTATTAATTTCTTGAGTTACTGTTGTAGCTGTAACACCTTTTGTTATAGCTAATTTTTTCAATCTTTTAGAAACAATACTTCTAACTTCATCAAATATTTCAGGAGTAACTATAGACAACTCTTTAAATGATTTTAAATCTCTACCTTCTGTAGCTACATCAGCATCTTTAACAACACCTCTTCTAAAACTAGTGACATCCATTTCCACGTCAAACTTGCCGGCTTTAGCGTCTTCTATTTGCTTGGCTGTTTCACTGTCTATAGACATATCGTTAGTTATAAGATCATTTGGTAAATAACCTAATATTCTTTGGTTAAGCTTAGCATTTATCCATTGAGCCAATTCTATATCTTTAAACTTAGACATGTCTCTATTTTCATAAGCTTTAACTAATCCAGGTATACCAGATCCACCAGTAGCCATATCAGAAACAACATCTTCCAATATCTCAGTGCTAAATCCATCAAAATCTCTTGGTCTTATAATTGTTTTACCAACCCTAAACCCTTTGTTAAGTCTTGAAGTTATAAAGTTTCTATATAAATTACCAATCTCAAGACCTTTGTCTTTTATTGATTTATCACTATTATACACGTTGTCAACTTCAGTAAATAATTTCCTATCTGTATTTGATAAATTACTTGTTTCTGAAGCTTTAACCTTAGATGCTGCTATTCTATTTTGAGTTGTAGTTTCGCTAATAGATATAACTTTACCTTTTTTATTTACTACACTAAATTTATCTTGAGCTTGAGCTAAGTCGGTGATACTTAAATCTCCTTCCGCTATCTTCTTACCAAAACCTAAGAAAAACTCTAATATATCTTTTTGCCCTTTAAACTCTATATTATAATCACCATCAGACGCATTCATAAGACCATCATTCATTAGCTTACCCATTATAGCTTTAAAATTGTCCATCTTATCTAAATCGACTTTACCTTCAGGAATTAACTCTATGAAAGAAGATATAACTTCGTCATAATCAAAATCTCCGTCTAACTCTAAGTTAGCGTTACTAGCACCCATAGCTTTTAAAGCGCTCTCTTGACCGGTGTAAACTAAATATTTTATAATTTGATCTCCTAAATTTTTAAATGCTTCAGGATTATTTTTTAATAATTTTCTACTAATAGTATGAGTGTTTTCGTGAAGTCCACTAGTAAATCTTTTGTTTTTTGTCATATTCTCTCTAACAACAAAATCTAAATTAAATCCTCCTCCAGATATAGATCCACCATTCATTTTCCCTTTATATATAGAATTTAAAACATCTCTTCTATTATTTTGCAGATTAGCTTTTGCATCAGCGTTATTTTCTAGTTCTATAGCAACATCAAAAGCATCTCCAACTTGTTGAGCAGCTTCTTCTTTAGATTCAAAATCAATAAATGTATGACCTAATTTTTCTGACTGTTTTCTATCTTTAGCTAACTGCTTATCCATTTGTTGCTCGAAAATTATATTATCAGCTTCTATTGCTATTTCAGAACCACTAGGATTATAATTTTGTTTAGGATTTTTTGAGTTTATATTGTTTGTTAAAAGATTTTGAGTTGCTTGATCAGTTATTTCTGTATATTTTTTTCTATTAGAATCATTTACATCTTTACCAGCTGCACTCATCATTAAAGCTCCATATGGACTTCCAAATGTTTCTGTATTATTAAACATTTCCATACCTTTTGAAGCCATATTATAAACAGAACCTATAGTTTCTAGTTCTTGCTGTTTTTGTATGTCTGTTTTATTACTATTAGCTACTTGATAAGCCTCATTTCTTATATTATATAAATTAGTTTGACCTTCTATAAAATCTGTTGCAGCATCAGGTGTCATACCTTGTTCTCTAACATTATTCTCAACAGTTAAATAAGCATCTACAGCGTTAGCTTCATAAGTTTCTATTAAACTTATATTTGAATTTATTTCAGCTTTAACTTCTTCAACATTTACAGTGTTATCATTTTTAATACTGTTTACTAATTCAGAGTTAGCTCTTCTTAGTTCATTAGCTTTTCTTGTGTTAGTATTTATAGTATTTAAATCAGCATTGTTTGTGAAATTCTTAGTTCCTGCTACATATAAGCTTGGCGCTCCACTCATTCCAGCACCCCAAAACCCAGAAGAAACTATAGTTTCCTTCATGTTTTCAAAGAAAGGTTTTCCATCTATCAAGTTTTGACCACCAGTTGTTAATCCTTCAAAAAACATTTCACCTAGCGTTTCTGGTATAATATCTTTTCTTAAGTGTTTAGATATTTCTTGAGAAAATCCCTCAGCTAATTCTCTTTCTAATAAATCATCACTGTTACCCGCTATTTTACCTACGCCTTTGTTTAACATTGGAGCCGTACTAAAATAAGCTAAAGTACCTTCAACTAAGCCATAACCTAGTGATTTTAACACAATCTCAGCTTCACTATATAATTTTTTTCCACTCTTAAATTCTTCGTATTCCATTTCTGAAAACTTACCTCCAAAACTAGACATACCAACAAAAGCAGAACTTGATACATTAGATATAGTTTGAAGAGCTTTCCCTGTAATACCAGCACTTTTAGCAGCTACACCAGTTAAACCACCAGTAGCCATCATTGAAACAATTAAAGGAGCTTGACTAGCTATACTTTGATAAGTATATTGACCAACATCTTGCCATGAGTCTATATTATTAAAGCTAATATCATCTTTATAATCATCTCTAACATCTTCTGTCCAGTTTTTCAAAGCCATCATAGCTTGCTCTACAGGATCTTCAATGCCTAAATTTTCTCTCATTAAGCTTCCAGCTATGCCGCTTATGCTTGCATATTTACCGAGCTGATAAATACCATATGCTGTATTGCTAATTAAATCTATTGTAGCTAAACCTAAGCCTACTCCAAACTTAGACATATCATTATAGTTTTTTCTAACTATATCTAACTGCTGAGCTTTGTCTTTACTTTTAGATATATCCTCGTTAAGCTCTAATGTTTCTTTCTTTATAGATTCACTTAAGAATTCAAATCTATTTATTTCTCCAACAAAACCATCATATAACCAAACTGGTATTTTTCTACCATCTTCTGTTTGATAATACTTTTCTCCAGGTTTTATTTCATATTGAATACTTTTATCTTTTTTAAATTCATTAAATAAATTGTTATAATAAAAACCTCCTGACTCTTTGCCGTTAATATCTTTTTTTAAACTACCATCTTTATCTATTCCAAAATTATCTAATTCATTAACATAGACTTCTAGTAACTTTGATTTTTTCTCTATATCACTATCAGTTTTATCTAAAGATACTTTAGATTTAAATTTAATTTCATTTCTTTCTGTTTCTGTTAAATCTTTATTTCCTTTATCATCCCCTTGTTCAATATATTTTTCATATTGCTTAGCTGCTGCGTTTTTTAAATAATTTCTTTTAATTATTTTTCTAACTTCTTCTTCTACTATAGGTAATTCTTCTCCATTTTCATCAATAAAATTTATGCCAGATCTAGACAACTGGTTTCTAGCTTCATTAAACTCACTTTCGTAGCCAAGCTCTTTACTTACTTCCTTCGTTCTAAAAGCTTGACCAGTAAATTTAGTTGCACTTGATTCTGAAGACGGAACATAAGGTTCAAACGCATTTCCATTATCTCTTTCTATTTGTTCTAAAGAGTAAGTTGAGCCGCTAAATAAATCTGGAGCATAAGCCATGTCATCAGCATACTTTATAATATCATCAGGTATACCTGAGTACATGCTGTTACTATTTTGTATATCGTAAGAGCTTAAATTAGCAAAGTCTTTTTCATTTGATTCTACGCTTTTTGCTAGCTCTTCTAAAGTATAATTACCGTTTTCATCTAAATTTAATAATATATCTGCTAATTGAGCTTGAACTATACTAGGGTCTTGAGAAAGATCTAAAACTACCTCTTCAGATGACAATCCATTTATAAATATTTTATCTTCGTCTGTTTGTCCAAAAGTACCTGTTCTACCAGCACCAGCAGTAACTCCTAGCACTTCACTTAAGTAAGTTGAAAGCCCTGAAGCTTGTTCTTCAGTTGATAAAACATCTTCGTCTACCTCAAAAAGACTAACTGGTATTAGTCTATTAACTTTATCTCTTTTAGTTGATACAACTTCTTCTTTAACTTCTACAGGTTGTTTTTCTTGGCTAGCTATGCCAGATTGTCCTCCAGCAGTAGACTGTCCAATTAACATTTCGTCAATAACCTTGTTTACTTCAGGGGTGCTATTATTATAAAGAGAATTTATAGTACCTACAGTAAACTCGGGATCACTAGCTATCTTTGCGTTAAACTCTTCTAAAGTTATATTTTCTCCTGTATATTCTATATAGGCGTTATATAATATTTCTTCTGGATTCATATAAATATGTTAAGGTGTTGGAGCTAAGGGTGTTGGAGTGCTGGGTGTTGAAGTGCCGGCAAACGGGTTGTTTAATAGAGGATTAGTAAATCCTGTGTTTGGATTTCCGTTAGTTGTGGCCGTTACATAATTAACCGTAGGAGTAACAGCCGTTACTGCTGATGGGTTTGGTTGTGCAACTACTACTGTTGGGTCTTCAAGTTTGTATAAATTTATAAAATTTTCAATTAATAGATCATCAACTTTTTCTAAGCTATAATCCGCCTCGTTAAAACCACTAGCAACCCACAACTGTTGAGGAGTTACTCCAGCTGCTTTGTAATACCCGTTTAAGTATGCTTTACCTTGATCAGTTTCCATTGCTTTTCTAAAAGCAGGAGTATTTAAAATAGTAACATTTCCACCATTTTTTACAGACATTGCGCTAGTATTCACGTTTGGATCATACTCCATTGCTGGTAGACCACTTTGAGTTAACACTTTACGTTTCCTAAGTTCTCCAAAATCATTTTCACCACCTTGAAATATTTTAAAACCTTTATTTAAGTACTCTTTTCTTTGATCTAAACTATCTGTTTTACTAAAATCAAAATAACCTTTTTTATCTTTTAATCTTTGATCTATTTCTCTCCTATATTCTGTTAAATTAACTGGCGCTACAGCTTTAGGTGTGTCAGTATCTAAATCTTTATATTCACTAACAACAAAACTTCCATCTTTACCAGGGAAAATACCCACACTACCATCGCCTTTGTCGTAAGCTTCGTATATACTAATAACCTCTGGTCTAAACGTAGTCATTAAATAATTAGGATCAGTTGGATCAATATCGGCTTTTTTAGCTTCTTGATAAAGTCTATATCCTTCAACAAACGTTGCAAGATCTTTTTTTAAAGTTACCACCTGTGAAGAATATCTAGCTCTAATTTGATTTATATCTCTTAATGAAGCGTCTTGCCCGCCAGCTTGTCTAATCTCAGCTTCCATGTTTTCTCTTATAATTAAAAGATTATCTTCTAAAGCGTTTTTTTGAAAAACATCATCACCATCTAAATCTTTAAGTTTTGAAAGTATTTTATTTTCTTCAACTATAGAGTTAATACCAGTATCTATGTCTGAATAAGTATTTTTGTAAAATTCTTTTTCTTTTTTTCTATCAATAGTTAGCTGTTTGTTTGCTCTTTCTCTGTTTAACGCAAATTGATTAGCAACATTAGCAAAACTACTAGAAATTGTTTTTTGGAAATTATCTAAAGCTCTGGTAGATAGCTCTACTCTTGTTTGTATTTGTTGCGGATTACTGTATGCTCCCATATTTTTAATTTTAAAACTTTACGCCATGTTATTGTTTTCAAACATCTCTATAGCGTCGTTATACATGTCATCTGATGCTGATTGAGCAGTCCTGTCTTCTATGAAATTTCTTTCATCTTTTTTCTTTGTTCTTTCAATTTTATTTTTTGCTCTTTTATCTTGTCTAGCTATTTTTTTTGGGCTTGGTCCAGGTGTTGGGGCTGGTAACATATCAGCAGCTGCGCCAGCTCCAGCTATAAGAGTGCTAGAGGCTCCTGCAACTGCACCCAACATAGCGTTACTAGAAGCAACGCCATAATCCATTCCCATTTGTCCAGCATTAGTGGCTAATCCAGCTAACCTATCTAATCGAGCTATAGTTCTACCTTCTTGTCTACCATAAACATTTATTTCTTCTTTTAATGCAGCTTGTTCTAGAGACATTATTGTATTTAATTTTTGTGCTTCACCAGCTAGGTATTGTTTTTGATTAGCTAGTTCTTGATTCTCTAATTGAGCGGCAACTTTTAACTTACTAGCAGCGGCAGATCTAGCTAATTGAGTAGCAGCCCCAGCCCCAACACCAGCTCTATTCATATTGTTTAATATATTAGCTAGAGCTTCATCAGTTTCTTCCATTTGAAGTTCTATACCAGACATTGCAACTCCTAGATTTTGATATGGGTTTAGTACATCATCTTTCATGTCTCTAATTTCATCAGACATATCTACAACCTCTTGTCTACTCATTTCTAACTCGGCTATCTCAGCATTTCTTCTTCTTTGCTCTTTCATAGCGTCTTCTTGAAGTTGTGCTAGTCTTTGTGATTCTTTGCTACCTGCAAATAACTGTGCTCCTGTTGTAAGCAGAGTTACACCACCCATTATTATTGCTGCTACTGCTCCCATATTATTGTTTTTTTAATTTTAAATGTTTTTTATATTCTTCTTTATTTATAGAGAATAATCTTTTTTCAATAGCTTTTATATCTCTACCATTATCTGGGTTTGAATGAGTGTTTACCCATATAGCGTCTTCTAACACTTCTATAATTCTTTGATCACCTTCGTTAGACTTTGTATAATAAGGTGCTTTAAAGCACTTTAAGCCATTTTTATCAGCAACTAGAACAGTTCCATGAATTAAAAACCATGAATGAGATTCATTATGTATACAGCCTGATACAATTGTACCTTTTTTTACATCCATACGTCTAATATATACACCATTAGTAAAGTCATCAATGATTTCCATTTCTTCACTTTCTCTAAGCATATTTTTGCCATCTCCTTTAATTAAGTCATGGTCAATGTTTTCTAGTATTTTTTCTGACAACTTTCTTATAAAGTTTTCTCTTTTGTTTATTAAATTTAATTCCATTTTTTTTGTTATTGTTTTTAAATTAGTAAAGTAATTTACCAACAATTCTGTACTTTTTTTTATATTTTTTAAAGCAAAAAATTTATTATCTTTTAAATAAACGTTAGGATCTGATGAATGATTAACATATCTACCTAATTCTGTTTTATAGTTATTATTTAAAACTTTACCTATTAAAGAATTTTTAACATAGTTCTTAGTAGTAAAACAACCAACGCCGTGTATAGAAGATTTTTTTAACTCTATTTCCTTGTTTTCATGTTTTACTTCATGAGAATTTACAACTTCTTTAATAAATCTATCTTCAGTATAACCTATAATATTTAAAAAATCTTCGTAAGTTTTCAAGGCATGGACGATAATACGTAATTAGAAGAAACTGAAAATAATTGCTTTGTTCCTCCGGAGTCTGTGCTATCATCTATAGATAATTTAACTGTCATTATATAACCTTTAACACCACTCATTTTAACACCACCAATAATCTCACCTGGTCTAACAAAGCTGTTATTTATTAAATTAGCTACATAGTGATTTTCTTTTCTGTCAAAACCAACTCTAAATATTGGTTGTGTGGCTGTAGGATCTAAAGCTGTAGCTCCTGTCAATGGTGGATTAGAAGAATCATACGCACCTTCTACATAGCTTTTTATTGATTTAGTTGAGTCTTGAAATTCTGAATAAATACCAGTTCCGTTTATATCGTCAAAACCTTCAATATCTGATAAATAAGTGTCTACTTCCCATCCATTACTTCCTTCATAACCTATTGTATTAAAGTTTTTAACCACAGTAGGGCTAGGATTGAATATAAATTCTACAAAAGCCTCTGCTGGTTTTGAAGCTCCATAGAATTTAGTTCTATTATTAGGTGTTGTTTCGTCGTAGTGTTGGTATATTTCTGAATCAATAAATGTAAAGAAATTATTTTTTAAACTACCAAACGCATTTGGTTTGTAACTATAGAAACTTGTCCATCCATTAACTCCTTCATCAAAACCTAAAGTATCAAAATTACCGCCAGAAGAATTTAAAGGCGTGACTGGGGTTGCTATTGATCTTGGTATATTTTGTAAGGACACGGTGTAAGAAGATTGATGAGCATCCCAACCACCTAATATTTGACCTCTTTTAAACGTGACAAAATTAATTTTATTATATACACCACCAGCTCCAAAGTCAATAGCTGGAAAAAAGTTAAAATCTTGACCAATTGCAAAATCAGTTTCAAAACTAGTAACCCTAGAGTTAGTAGCCACAACTGTCCCATCTGCTTTAACTAGTTCCATTAAAGCGCCAATATCAACTCCAGAAATACCTCCTGAAAGAGTTCCAGCACCACCACTTAGAATACGAGCTTCAGTACGCACACCAGTCATAAGTGCAGTATTAATAACTCCAGTGTAAACTTGTCTTTGATAGGTGTCAGATATAAGAGCTAAGTTGTCTCTAAAATAATCTTTCATACCATATCCTGATATTTCAGTTATACCATCTCTAGACAGTCTAAGAATTGCAGCCCTGTCTTTATCTGCAAAGTATTTCCTATAACCATAAAAAGCAAAAGACTCTGGGTTTCTACTTATACCATACTCACCTAAGTAAGGAACATCTTGGCCAAGTACATTGACTTCACCACCAGTTTCTAATGAGCCTTGCTCACCTGAATATATAGCATTTTTGTTTACTAAGACTTTACTTATTTTATTTTCTTGAAGAACCATTAAGTTAGAATCTTCTGCAAAAAGCTTTTGTATAGAGCCATTTAAAGGATCTAAATCTCTTACCAATGGATCAGCTATTGAAAAAACATTAGTTTCAATAAAGCTTGTTCTAGTATTTAATAGTCCGGAATATATTAAACTATGCTTTTTGTCTGTAGCATCTAAACTTTCATTGACAACATAGGCTCTAACTCCATTTGTTATATTAGCATTGTTAAATCCACCCTTAATTCTAGACTCTTCAATAAAAAACATATTATTGTTTAGATTTTTAAAACTACCAGGTGTATTAGGTGATAAACTACTCGCAAAAGGATATGCTGGGTAACCTAGACTATTATTAGCTCTAAACCACGGTAACCCAGGCCACTGTGGTGGAAGAGGTACGGGATCAGGGCTAGCAGGAGCCGGAATTACTTTTTTCAACAAAAAGCAATTAAAATATTTTACACCAATTTTATAGCTCATATTATAATTATTACTTGTTTATTTTAAAATTTCCTATAAATAATGTCATTATGATCATGGTTCAATAATTTTTAAACGCGCAGTACATACTGGAGAAGATAATCCACCTCCATCAGTAGCAACAATACTCAAGTTAAAAATATCGCCGGCGCTAGCTGCAGGACCATATAAGCTTGAATATGCGGCTTTGTTAAAATTCATTGTTTGACTTTGTCCAAAAGTACCGCTAGAAGTAAAACTAAGGAATTGTTGAATATTTCTTGCTCCAGTAGCAACAATATCACCAGAATTAAGTACTATTACCAAATTTGTTGATGAACCAATTTCACTAGAAGGAAATGATAGTACATCACCTACAGAATATCCACTACCAGAAACACTAGCTGTGGCTACAATAACAATTCCATCGTCAACTGTTTCTGCTGCACCTACTGTTATATCTACTTCACCAGATGAACCACTTAAAGATCCACCATTCAATTGAAATGGTGCATCGGCGGTAAATCCTGAGGGAGCGTCTGTTGTGTTTTGTGTTATAGAACTAGTTAAACCTCCTGTAGTAGTGTCTAAACCACCTCCTCCAGATCCTCCACTAACTTGAGTAGCTGTAACAGACATAGTAATTTCAGAAAAGCTAGAACTATTCGTCGAATCACCTCCATTTCTAACATTAACCCAAGTTGCTATAGGTTCTGAAGTTCCACTTCCATCAAATTCCCAGTCTGTTTGTCCACAAGAAGCTGTGCCAGTCACATCAGTGCCTAAAGTATCCAGCTGTAAAGCAGGTGGCGTTACATTAAACAAAGGAAAAGTAGGTTGTGGTATAAGATTACCATTAGGAAAAGTTAGTCCAGGTGCTAAGCTTAATGTTAAAGCAGTATTTGTTGTTGTTTGATCAAGTGCATAAGTAGTACTAGCAGAGTTGACGTTTAAATTAAAAGTAAAAACATCTCTAGAGGCTGAACTAGCCCCAAAAAATCTATTAGTTAGATTCCTAATAATGTATGGTTGGCTAATTTGAACTGTAGGTCCAGGCACTACAGAAAAAGTAGATGTAACATCATTACCAAGAGCATCTACTGCACTTACCAATGTTATTATAGGATTAAAAGGAGCTCCGTTATTCTGGTGAATAGCTAATCCATTACTATTAGTAGCATAAAAAGGCGTTGGAGTTAATTGATTATTTATTGGTAAATACTCAGGATAAAACCAAACTATAGAATTAGTAGCTTGATTTGTAAAATCATAACTAGAAAACCCAGCTGGAGTTGTGTTGTCACTAGCAGTTATTTGTGTATTTAATTCTGATATTAATCCAGCTGTAGATGATTCCCAATATATATCTAGTTTTGATTCTAATGGTGTAGTTTCAAAAACAGTAAATATTGGTAGTAAACCAGTTTCAGTGTTTTCATAAGGTATTCTAGTAACTTTTACACTAAAAGTGCAGTCTGCGTTTCCAGCAGCTGATATTGTAGCTGTAGAACTTTTACTTGGAACAGCATCTGATAAACCTATATCTTGCCATCCTTCGCCTGGGTTAGATAAAGTAACACTTGTAACCGCACCATTGTTTACTGTGAAGTTACATCTAATACCTTTATTTTTAAACAAATCTGAATAAATATCAGAACCAGCAGCACCTCTAAAAACAACCGGAATACTGTTACCACCAGTTGCTGGGTAATTAGTGCCTCCAGCTAATGTTCCATTTGGTATCTCTACTTCAAATTCAGCAGCATTAGGGCTTGGCCCAGGTTGCCCATACTTATTTATAACATTACTAGTGGTTGCACTGTAAACATTCATTCTAGCTATAAATGGATTTGATTGAAAGTTATAAAATCCTGGAGCTGTATCAAAAGGATATTCTACTAAATTACCTACTGCAAAAAGTCCTAAATCATTTCCTGTACCTATAGCTGTTACTACTTCTTTTACTGTTCCTGGATAATACTGTCTTGTTCTAGGACCAGCTGCAACAGCGGGAATTGTGTCGTAATAATTGACAACTCTTGTAGCTAATTTGACAGAAGCGTTCTCTACTTGACTACCTGAGTCAAAATCTCTTTCTCTATCTCTAGTTTTTAATAATTGTTCTCCTTCTTCAGTGTAAGGGTCTGCTTGGAAAAATACTCCATCAGTATTTGTAAACTGATAGTAAGAAGGATCTTCATTAAAAGAAGGTCTACCTGTTCTAAATATGTTTTGATTAGGACCTACTGAAGTAACGTCTTTTGGTATTTTACTTAAATTATCTGACTGAACAGCAAAGTGAAATATAGGCTCATCAACACTTGCAGGTAAAGGACCTTCAGACTCTCCATCTATGTAGCCATTTAGAATACCAGCTGTGTATGTATTATAATAGTCTGTTTGATCTTGCTTTACAACTATCTTATATGAATACCATCCAAGAGGGTTTGTATCCCTGTCATATAACCCAGGCGTGCCTAAGACACTATTGAATGTTGAATCTATTGTGTTAAAAAAATTAACCACCAAAGAATCACCAGGCCAAGTGTCAGTTGAATTAACTAAATGATTTGTTAAACCAGAAGGATATAGGCCAGTATCTAAAGCAGAATTGTAGTAACTAAAGTTATCATCAAAATCTTGGCTTAAATCATCCGTACCTGACTTATAAGGATTGAAAATAGTAGAAGCTTTGTTTTGGCTACTTTGAGAATCTAAGATAATGCTAGATAATATAACATCAGACTGTCTGCCATACCTATCAGAAAGAACAATACCAACTTGATAATTCCTATCTTGTTTTAAACTGTGGTTCTGATATTCTTTTCTTACTTCTGAATACTGTAAATTAGGATTTCCTCCAGACTCTTCTTCTTTAAAAGCGACTTCTGTTGCATAAGAAATTGATTCAGGTGGTGTATGTTTGTCTAAAAAATTACCAAATATTATTCTATTACCAGCAGCTTCTTGAGCTAATGCTCTTACTGGAGTTTGATCATAAACACGTAGTAAATCTCTAAGTGGTAAAGTTTTGTAAGGTTTTGCTGATTGATAATTGTATCTTAGTTTACCAGTGGTTATATTAGAAATTTGAGCTGTTTTTATAGTATCTAAAACTTTTAAAGTTACCGAACTAGAATCTTTGTATATAATATCTATAGAGTCTATTTTAAAATCAGAAACAGCACTTGACCAACTAGAACTAGTTGAAGGAACTGGAATTATTAATTCTATATCGTTTATTTTATTTTGCATAAACTCTACCTCTGTACTTTTAAAAGTTCTACTTTCGTCATCGCCTACAAAATAACCATCTTGTTCAGGAACAAAACAAGCTTGAGTAAATGGTGATATTAAAGAATATTCACCATCGTCAAATTGAAATCTATAAGCAAATCTTATAAATTTCTTTTTTAAATAATCTTTATCACCTGGCCAATTACTTTTATAAAACGGATTTATACTACCATTAGGTAAAGACGTTGATACAACGTCTTTCATGGTTGATTCAGCTGCTGCTGAAAGAGTTATAGTTCCTCCTGTTCCAGACAGTGGATTAAGAGTTAACACATCCCCATCGCTGTAATCTTCTCCAAATTGATTAATATCAACACTAGCAGCAGTTCCAGAAGCTCCACTCGCGGCTGTTACAGTGTACTCTGCAGTTATGTTTGAACCACCTTGTCTTAATGGTAATTCAACGGTGTCTCCTGTCGTGTAACCAGAGCCGGGGTTTGATATAGTAGCAGAGCCAGATGTTGATTGTATTGTTAATTGTAGACCACTACCAGAGCCAGTTACGTTAGTTGCGGTCATTGTTGAACCAATAACGTATCCATTACCAAGAACAGATTGCTGTATGCTGATAGCCTCATTAACACCAGCGGTTATAAAAACATTAACAGTTAAACCAGTACCATTACCACCTGTAGTTGGCACATTAAACGCAGTCCCACCAGCAGGCTGAAGGCCTGATCCTGTTGTAAAAGCTGTAATTCCAGTAACTTGAAAATCAATTAAGCTAATAGGATCATATGGATAATATTTAGCTAAAGAAATTTGATCTTCATTGGTATAGTAGTTGGGATTTGCTATAGCTCTAGTTACATTTATCTTACGTGGTTGATTTCTATTATCTGTAAAAAAAAGTCTATCATTTATTAAGTTTACACCATATATTGGTTGTGTTTTTGAAAAATTCAAAAAACTACCACTAACTATTAATGTTGATGTTTGAGTATTAACATCGTAGCACCCGATATGACATTCTGAACCATTGGCGCCAGCAATAGCGGCAAAAGCAGGTGCAAAATTAGATAGTCTATCTGCCGATGTATCAGAGAAATTAGTTATAAACACGAATATTCTATCACTATTAACGTCCATAAAGAACCCAATTATTGAGCAACTTTGTTGTGATAGTGTTGTTAGTCCAAAGTCAGTTAGCTTAATATTCCCTAATATGTTTTCTAAAGAACCTACATCTGATCCTTCAGACTTACTTACAGACACATTCATTGCATCTCTATATTCTCCAGACGGTACAATTCTAGAGTCTAAGTCTTTATTCATCTTAGACTTTATAAAACTATTTCTTGCTTCTGCCATTTAATTTAACTTTTAATCCATTTAGACTTACCTCTCATAACTTGAACAACTTCTTGTAATTTAATATTTGATAGTCTTATTTTAGCATTTCTAAGAGCTGCTCTTTTTTCAATTTTATATCTATTTATTACGTACTCAGGAATACCCATCCTAGTAGATAAAATAGCATGAAGCATGTACATATACAGAGCTTGCTCTGCCATTTTTGGTATTTTCATGTCTTCATCTACTGATAATCCATCAGATATGTAATTCAATATTATTAACTGATTAGCTAAATTGCTACTAAACATTATCTTGCCTTCTCTTTCATTAAAATTAAACCAACCATTAGATTGGGAAGTTTCTGGATTTAAACCATATCTCTGCCCGTAACTAAGTTTATCCCAAGCCCAGTCATAAACACCTTCGTTGAACATTTGATCTGAAAAAGCTCCAGATATAGTGTAGTCTTCAGCACCTTGCCATCTGTCATTGGTAATAGAAGTTCCCTCAAGATTGTCAGCCGCGTCATCTTGTGTTGGTATTCCAGAGCCATCTTGCACTGGAACTTGTTGAGGGCTTTGGTGAAGTAAATTACTTGGATATATTGGATGCTGAACACCTGCTCCATCTATTCTAAATAGACTAACATAATTAACATAATCTTGAGGTATTAATAGAGATAAATTACTAGGTATAGTTAATTCCTGAGATCTAGTACTCTTCAAGGTGTCATAACTAAATTCTTGCAACCCTCTTTTAGCATGGAAAATTATATCAGCTCTATTAACTCTACTTATTAGTTTACCATCTCCAACATAAGCCAGTCGAAAATTATTTATAATATTCCTAATGCTTACATATTGATAAGTGTCGTGGTTGTTCCATTTACCAGCTTTTATATCTCTTAGTAATATTTTTACAACATCATTTAAAGTAGATCCAGTACCTAAAGTTATAGTATTTGTAGATGATAATTGATATTCACCTGCGCCAACACCTTGATTTATTTTTACATTATTTATGTATACTTCAAAGTTTGTCATACTAACACCATCAACAAAAGGTATTAAATTAACTCCATAAGCACTATTGCTTTTATCTGCGCCACCTGTCCACTTAAATTCTGTTTGAGCAGCCGTTGCCGTAAAAACTTGTTGACTTCCGTAGTATTGTTCGTTTGATTGAGTTAATAATCCCATTTTTTATTATCTTTTTGTGTTTGCTTCTTCTGATACAATTAATTGAGAAGCAGCTTGTACAACGCTTGGGTCTCTTATTATTATACCTGAATATTTTAATATTTCTAAAATAACTTCTGTTTGTTGACTGTCACTTATTTCAAAATCTTGTGAATAAGCACTTGAAGCTGTGTTTAACACAGTGTTATCGATTGTTATAATTACATCAGAAAGAGCAGCGCCGCTAGCAGCGAATAAAGACTTATCTATAGTTATTGTATCTCCTGGCTCTAGTCGATTACCTGTATCAACAACAGTCAGTGTGGTTAGCACAGGGTTACCTATAGGAGGTAGTGTTGTTATAACTCTAATAGAGAAATCGGTACCTAAACCATCTGTTGTTACTAGAGGATTATCGGATTTTGCTAAAAAATTACTAACACTTCCACCACTAAAACTAGGCATTTGAGTTACCAAAGGTAACAAATTAGCACTAGTAATAAATTTATATAAAATATTAAACTCACCACTGTAGACGTATTGACCTAGAGTGCCAACTGTGTAACCCCAGACGACGTCCTTAGGTTTTCTAATGTAATTAAATGTTACATCGCTACTAGAGTATGTGTTTGTAACTGTTGGAAATACAGTTATTTTATTTTCCTTGTATTTAGCTATAGGAAAATCTGATGTAGGAGTTGTTAAAGGCGATAATGTTTGTTCAGTATAGTCTCTCGCACTCACTATCTCTATCTCTGGACTATTAAAACCTTTATTATAATTTACTGAACCAAATCTATGTAGATCTGTTGGTTGGAGATACACGTTATCTGTTTGAGAACTACCAGCTGGTATAGTTACTGAAGGACCGCTTTTTTGAAAAATTTCAAATTCGTTCCTTATGTGTTCTATCCTAGAAGCAAACTCAACGTTAGTTCTTGGCATACGTAAGTATTGATTGTAATCTTCAAAAAATCTTTCAAATATTTCTAGTTGAACTTGAGTAGCTAATTGATTAAATTCATACGGAGTTATATATCCACGTTGTTCTTTATTAAGAATACTTAATACTGTAGTATATACTGTGTTTACATTTATTGCCATTTTAATTTTTTTTTAAAATAAAAAAAGGTACTACCTTTGTTAACAGTTCATTACCTCTGTAAAGAGTACACGCTGTTTTTTGATATTCAACATTTATCCATCAACTTAGAATCTGTCCAATAGTAAAAAAAAGTAAAATAAATTCTAATTTCGTCTAATATCTTCTTGATGATAAATTAATTTCTAAAAGTCTCATAGAAAAAAACTTGCGCACTAGAAACTTGAGTAGCAAACTGGAAACTTTAGTAGCACCTTTCTTTTTGGGCATAGTATTGAATGAAGAACTATCATAAAGCTTCTCCAACGATAGAATAAACGCCTGGAGCTGCGTTTAAGATTATCATATTACAATAATTCCGCACTTTTATACTATGCTTAGTTATAAGATCACTTGTTTATTTTATTTCTTACTTGTTTATTTAAGTTTTTTATCTATAGACTTATATACTTCAAGTCCTTCATCTGTCTTAAACCACGCAGCCATTGCTGAGTAAGGATTTTCTTCAAAAGGAGTTACCATTAGTTTTTTGCCGTTACTCGCCCATTTAATAGTTCTTTGATCTGACGCTAAAGTTATAATACCTGCTTCTTTTGCGTTAATAGCAAAGTTTCTAAGCACAACATTTTCATCATTGGCTAATTCTAAAACTAAAGCTGGATTATGTTTAGCAAACAATAATATATCTCTTTTTAATTCTTTGCTTGACAAAGAAGATACATCAGAACCAAGTTCTACCCTTAATATAGCTTCAGCTTGATCTATATCCATATTTTTAGCCGTATTAAGCGCTTCTAATTGAAGGTCTAACATTGCTAATTCATCGACCGCTTCAACTTGTCTATCTAATTCTTTAAATATTACATTGCTATGTGGGTGATGTTTTAAAAACTCTTGAAGAGTTCTTTTTTCTTTTGCTACATTCAATACACCTTTTTCAAAAACAATATGACTAAGTGTCACGGGTCCTTTTTGTTCATCTACAAAAATGCTTCTTTGGTTAGTAGCGTATCTTAACTCTCTTTCATAACCTTTTTCTGGATCAAACCAAACTAAAGGATATCTTCTACTATGCTTACTAGGTATGGTATAAGTTAAAGGTTCTTTATTTCCTGTTAAGTAATAATTTCTATTTTTATATTCCCAAGTGTCTTTTTTAACCTCTTGCTTGGGAGCAGGAGCTTTTTTTTCTTTTGTTTCCATAATATAATATAATATAATAATTAAAAAAGATCCTACCTAAGTAGGACCTTGTATTTGTTTTTTTATTTTATCTAATCTTAACTAGCTACACTTGCTTGAACGTCCGCAATCGGTGAAGATAATTCCACGTCTAATGACGAGCCAGAAGCTCCATTAAGAATGTTTACACCTTTGATAACGGCATTAACATCATCTTGAGTCATAGTACCATTGGCGTCTTCTAATTGAAGTAAAATCCCAGTACTATAAGCAATCTCTAAGACTCCACTATCTTCTCTAACTGTATCAACGTTTTCAGTGGAAATCAAACCACCGAAACCTGGAACTAAAGCGGTAGCTCCAGTTGTTTTATATTTTAAATATCCCATAATTTATTTTTTTAAGTTATTTTACTTTTAGAAACACTCGTTATAGGCACGCTTAACTTTTCTGGAGCAATACCTTCTCCTGAAGCTCCCTCAATTTTTAAAGCAGCTTTCATTATTTTTTCAGCATCTTTACTTTCAACACTTGACATAGCTACAGTGAGTATAGTCCCAGTTGAGTATTTAAACACAATGGTTGTAGCAGTTGTCGCAACGCTTATTATGTCATCTGCAGGTAATAGATCAAAAGTTCTATCAGCCTTGAATAATTTTACAAATCCCATTTTTCTTATTTTTTAAATGTTAATAAAGTGGAGAGCGTTAACCCTCCACATTTATATAATAATTATACAGTTTTAAATAACACGAAGTTATTTGCTGCTTGTGTAACTAAACATCTTTCAGTTAAGAAATGTACAGACATAGAATCTGAACCGTCAGTATAAGCACCACCTACAGAACCTGTAATCCAGTTTTTATATCTTCGATCTTCAGTTTCAGAAGCTCTGTATCTTACGTGTAAGAAAGGACGTCTAATGTTAGATCCTAACATTTGATCATACACTGTAGATGTTCCAGCTGGTATCATAACACCATCAATGGCATTAGATAAACCTCTAGTAGAAGCATCGTTTAAGTATTTCCAGTCAGTTTTATAAAAGTCATAAGAACCTCTTCTAAAACCAGTGAAACCAAAGTTAAGAGCCATTTCAGCCTCATTATCAAATAGACCATAAGAAGCAGCTTGAGTAGAAGCAAATCCACCGTTCATAGCAGCAATCATATCATCAAAATCAAGAGCAGTAGCTCTAGACAAAAATAACATGTTTTCTTCTATAGCACCTTGCTTGTCTAACTGCTTAAGGATAGCATCAAAGTCACCCATTGCACCTGAACCAGGAGCAGCAGCACCAGCAAAACCAGAATATACATTACCTCTTGTTTCAATAGCATCAAATAAACCTTGAGTACCTTTTAAATTAACAGCTGTAGCATTAGGCATTACAGGAGCGTAACCAGTAGCTACTTTCTCACCTTCAACTAATGCCATTTCCATATAGTCTTCGAATCTTAATCTAGTTTCAGACTCAGCTTTTAGATACCATAAGTATCCAGAAGTACCATCTTCAGTAGAAACTTCAATCCAACCAATTTGAGCAGCGTCAGAACCGTTTACACGATACTTGTCTCTAATTATAATTGGAGAGTTGTTAAACTCAGTAAATCCAGGCTCTATAGATGTCATACTAGCATCATCAGATCCTTTTTCAAATTCTGAACCATACACGAATAAATTTAACGCGTCAACACCAGTGTTTTGTAATCCTGTTGTAATAGTAGCTTTATCATAAGGTACAACAACTATTTCAGCCTTAGTACCAGTACCAGTACCAACACCACCAACATCAATAGGCTGTGTTACAGTAGATACAATAACTTTTTGAGTTATTAAACCTGTTGCATTATCAGCTATCAATAAAGTTTGATTTGCTTTTATAGCAACAGTGTTATTACCACCATCAGCTACTGCGTTAGCTTCGTCTAGTTGAATTTCAAAAGTAGTTCCACTTTTCCATTGAACTTGGTTGTAAGAAACGTGTAATCTATTTTGTTCAGACCAAATTACTTGATCAGACGTCATAGGCATTTCAGCGCCTACCATTCTCAAGAAACCAGACAAAGTCCTGTTTCCGTATCTTTCCACCTCTTGCTCATAAAGCTCAGGTAGATATTGTTGTGACCAGTCAGAAGTTCCGTCAGCAAAATTTAAATAATTATCTTGCAACGCCATTTTTTTCTGTGCTGGAATAAGTGAAGCTGGAAAAGCTCCTCCGGATAATCCCATAATATATGTTTTATTTTTTAGTTTTAGTTATGTTTTTTTATTCTTAACTTCGAACTATCTACACCACTAATTGCTTTAATCTTCATACCATTAATAAACATTTCGCCAGAGCTTGTAGCTCTAACTTCGTTTGTCATGTTTTTAGATTTAGCACTAACATCTCTAATTGCATCAGTTTTACCCTGCTCATAAAAATGTTTTGCTATTTTATCGGCATTAGAAGCGGTATATAAGGCTTTATGATATTTTTTGTAATCTTTGATTTCACCTTTTTTATCTAGGAACTTCCCAACAAAATTATTTAAATCAGATTGATCTTTAACCACACCACTAGTGTCATTCACATTATATCTAAAAGACTTTTCTCCTACGTTATATTCAAAACCTTTGAATTCATCAGAGAAAAATTTATTAGTATTGTTTGTAAATACTTCGTGACGTTTTTTAACAACCTCTTGTTCTTCGTTGTATCTATTGAAAAAGTCATCAGCTTTTGACGGTTCTTTTGATATAGAAGATTTCAACTTGATCTCTTCATAATATTTATCTCTTGAACTCTGCAAAAAACCTTTGGCTTTGGCAATTTCTTCTTTGTAAGCTAGCTTTTTCTTTTTAATTGCTCTCTCTTCATCGTCTTCGTTCCACGAAAAATTATCATCCATTAGAAAATTTATTTCTTCTGAATTCAAATGTGGCTTGCTTACACTATAATATTCTTTAAGTAATTTTTCTCCACTTAACTTGCTGTAATCTCTGTTTAAATTAACGTAATCTTCTACAGTACCACCAGTATCTTTCATAAAGTCTACTAACTTTTCAATGTTTTCTGGTAATTGTATTTGTGGATTTTCTACTACTTGTTGCTTAATTTCTTCAACAACCTCTTTAGTTTCTTCAACTTCCTCTTTCTTATCATCTACTTTTATTTCTTCAATGATCGGAGATTCTTCTACTTTAGTTTCTTCAACTATAGGTTGTTCAGCTTTAACTTCTTCTACTTTAGTTTCTTCAACTTTTGGTATTTCTATTTTAGCTTCTACTTTTGGCTCTTCTTTTTGAGCCATATTGACTTTAACTACCTCTTTATTTGTAGTTAATTTTTTCATTTTCTTTTTAATTTTAAAATCACCTTGGGCTAACTCGCCACTGGGTGTTTCTTTTATCTCTTCTGACATAATATAATATAATAGTTATTAAAAATTATCTAGGCATAAATTGCTCCATGCCAATTCCACCTAGATTATCGTTGCCCTTTGATTCGAAGTTTATTGGTAAACCATCTTCTTTTCTTTGGGTTATCATTTCGCTTTGTTGTGTACCTTGTATTTTAACTCTTTTATCTTTTCTATCTTCAATATCTTGCTCTTTTTGTTTTATAACCCCAGCTTGCTCTTTAGCTAATTGAATGTTAAATTGGAATTCAGCTTGCATAAGATCTTTTTTAATAGCAGCTTCTGTCTGTAACCTTTGTATTTCAAATTGAGATTTAGCTTGCTCTACTTGCACCTTACTATTTACCATGCTTTCTTGCTTTTGCAATTCAGCTAGCGTTGCCTTTTCATTTGCTTCTATTTGAGATTGAGACTGAGCTTGTATTTGTTGTAATTTTAATTCCTGATCTTTTTGTTGTTTTTCTACTCTTCTTTTTTTAATCATAGTGTTAGCAAGTTTTAAATTACTAACCTCTCTTATATCTATAGCATCTTCTAAATTTATAGATTGCGTTTGTAGAGCTATTTGTATATTTTTTTCTAAATTAGCTTTTTCTTCTTCATCTGGCTCAAGTTCTATAAATATACCAAAGTCATGTATATTAACTTGTGATAATTCAGCTAGTGTTTCAGTATTAAAATTAGATATACTATTTATTAATGACATTCTAGTTAGAGGAAACATTAAAGAGTCAGCAACTCTTAATGATATATTCTCACATGTTTTTAATGTTAAATATAGACTCGCTTGTAGTATGTGTCTTGTTGCTACATTTGAATTAGCAGCTGCTAGTTTTTGCAAACCTACTAAAGCATTAGAGTCGGGCTGACTACCATCCCTAGCCTCATTAAGGCCTGTAGTATCTCTTATCATTTGTAAATAATATTGATAAGCATTTATTAAAGCTGATATTTTACCACCACCTGAAGATGATTGTAATTCTTGTATAGGAACTTTGCCCCTGTTAGCCTCACCATCTTGAGTCAAAGATCTACCAACTACAGAACCAGTTTGAAAATACATATTTAAAGCTTCTGCTGGGTTGTAGTTAGTTCCATTACCTAGATCAACTTCTGCTAAACCGTCCATGTCTAAGTAAACTCCATCAGGAACCATTCTTGACATTACCTGTTGTAATTTTAAATGAGTTAATTGAATCATATCAGCAAAACCGGTTATCCTACTCACTAAACTTTCTATTCTGCCTTGATACATTCTAGGAGCAGTTATATTATAGCTTAAGTTTACTCTTGAGGTATCAGCATAAGGCCTTGTCATGTTCTCTGCCATTCTCCAGTCTAGCATCATTTCTAAACCAAGAACTTTAGCTCCAGAATATAAAGTTTCAATAGATCTTGAAGCTTTATCAAAATTGTCTGTTAAATCTACTTGTAAAAAAGTATCTTGTTTTTCTATAGTTTTTTCTAAACCACTAGTTGTTTTTTTAATTTTAAATACTTGATCAATATAACTTTTCCATTCAAAGTAAAGCACTTGAACAGTGTTTTGATCATATCTACCATTAAAATTAGAAGAATAAGCAGTGTTACCGTTATAGTTTTGAAGTTTTTTTACTTGCTCAGGAGTTAAGCTTGGAAATTGTTTTTTTAACTCTACTATAGGAACATTTTTTACTTCACCAACGTAGTATACGTCTTCAAAGTTAGGATCATTAGTGTAAGAATATACTAAATTAGCTGGATCTACGTATTCTACAACTATACCTTCAGAAGGATTCCAACTAGTTTTAACACAAGATATTCCTAAAACTGTTAAATCATAATTTAATCTTTTTCTAATTAAATGATATTTATTTTTATTTAAAACTTGATCTATAACTTCCTCCTCCGCAACTTCAATAGCTTGCTTGTAGTTCATTTGCATGTGTAGAGGTATATCGTCTAGATTTTCTGGAGTATTTTTATCTCTCGATTCTTTCATACTAATACCAAATTCTTGCATTACAACATCGTTGAAAGCTTTATTCTCTATATCCATAATAATACGCTGAGCATATTCAGTTCTTTTCTTTAAAGAAGTTGGATCTTGAGCCATTGCTTTAACATCATAAGATCTTTGACCCATACCATTAACGACGATGTCTACAAATTTAGGTATAATAGGAACTGGTTTCCAGTCTAAGTTAAGATAAGATAAATCACCATTTATTGCTAATTCATCTTTGTATTTTTGAACTGGCTGTTCTGCTCTAGCATAAAGTCTTAAATTGTGAAAATTATTTGCATTAGTCATATATCTATAGCCGTTGCCTTGAGAGTTTCTAAACCACTCGCCTTCTACCGCTCTTGCAACTTTTAAACCATATTCGTAAGTAGCTTTTTCTGCAGCAGGTACTACCTGATCCGGAAATGTACTATATGTTGTTGTAGCTTGCATATATTTAGTTAATTTTTGATATTGTGCCTGTATTGTCGTAAGTCTTCATACTAATGCTTATTTTATTGGTATTTTTGTTAGCTGTTGGTCTATATAAATTTTTATTACAAGCCATTATTGCTAGTCCAGAACTTATAGTAGCATCGTGCTTGGTTCTATTATTTATGTTAAAAACAGCCCAGTCTTCTAATGTTTTTTGATGATACATATCTCCATAGCTATTATCCCTTGCTCCAACAAAATTTTCTATATAAGTCTCTATAGCTGCTGCGTGAGCTTGTTTTATATCTTCGCTAGAATTAGGTATTCCTCCAATTTCTTTCTCTGTTACTGATAGTTTATTTATTAATTTATCAGGCCTATTCATTGAAAACCCTCTATAACCTCTACGTTTGAAATAGTAAAGTAATCTAGGTTTATTATTTTCACATAATAATGGCATGCCATAAAATACACAAGCCATTAATACATCTTCAAAAAATATCTCAGCTGTTTGTGGTCTAGCTATATATTCTAAGAAAAAATGATTTGGAGGTGAGTTTTCCATAGAAAACTTAGTTAAACCATGTAAAGAACCATTAGACCCTTTACCATCTACAGTACCACTAATGTCGTAACTATCACATCCAAAAGCTCCCATGTGTTCATTTGCTGGATACTTAATACTATTTCTAATAATAACTCTATTTTGTAATTCTAATGGAGGAACCCAGCTAATTTTAAACCTACCGTTTTTATCTGGATAAAAAGTTACATTAGAGTCTTGTATACCATTGTTCCATCTAAAACTACCTTGAGTTACACTTAGAGCATTACCTGCTGAATCATTGTAATCTATTTGTTGATATATTTTAGTTAGATTAAATAAACTCTGTTTAGACTCATCTCTGAATGCGTGCTGCTCTGTTCTTGGAAACTGTCTATAGTATTCGTTTAAACTATCTTGATCAGACTTTAAGCCGTCGACCTCGTTTTCCCAGTGTTCAATAACGCCTGTTGTAATTTCAAAACCGTCAACTCCTTTGATTGTATCTTTTTCTCTAACGAAAACAGGTGATCCGTAAGAATCCATGAATCCTTCGTAGTTCCATTCCATAGGGACGAACAAAGAATAGAGTCCAGAAGAAGTTTGTCCGTTACGATTTCTTTTTGTAACGTCTGAATTATAGTATAACTTTTTGAAGTTGTTTCCACCTTTATCTAACGCGTTTGAAGTTGA
>Ga0228615_1000353_pt1 | contig 25607 bp, 9 predicted proteins | sample 16DmetaG_FD_190530 | JGI IMG/M metagenome (GOLD analysis project Ga0228615, IMG submission 190530) | Seawater microbial communities from Monterey Bay, California, United States - 16D | ecosystem: Environmental > Aquatic > Marine > Coastal | place: USA: California | collected 2016-10-17
AACTTGATGTGGTAATCCTGTTTTATCTAAATATAATTGTAAACGTTTGTTTAGGAATGCTAGGTTCTGATCAATAATACGTTTACGAATAAATGAATCTTTACTTGTAAGTAGTTTGTACAAGAAGTCCATATGCTCTTTCATTTCTGTTAGAGCATTTATACTATCCCAATTAATTTGTTGCAGTGCTTGATCACGTAATTCATCCATTTGTTCTGTGTATGGATTTACTTCTGCATCTTTTTCTACTTTACGTTCTTCTAAACTTGCTAGGTTATTTTTATGATTATATGCTTCTTCGCTACTATCATAAAATGTTTTAGGACATCCTTTTAAATCTCCTATAGCATCTAATTTTTCTTGCACTTCGTTTAATTGTAATGTAATACCATCAATGTATGTTTGACTTTCAGTTACATCATTTTGCTTTTCAGCAAGAATTTTTTCATGTGCTTCGTCGTGCAGTTCTTGACCGCATGTAAAACATTTTTTATTAGCAATGTCTTTTAGTTCTGTTTCATATTTAGAATGTGTGCGATCAGCACGTAACATACTACTTTCTAAACTTGCTTTTTCTTTGTTAAGATTTGCTTGTTCAGTATCTTGTACTAGCCATTCTTTCTTATCTTTATGTGATTGAATCTCTGCTTCAATATCAACAGTAATTAATTGACTAATTGCTTTTGTTGTTCTAGCAATTTCTTCTGCTTGGTTTGCGTCCCATGCTTTAGATTTAATTTCTAAATTATCAATTGATTCTTGAACTTTTTGATTTGCTGTTTCGATACCTTTAATTGTTGCATCTTCTTCAGCAATAGCATCACGTATTCTTTTTTGTTCTTCTTTAAGACGTTCTGCTTTTTCAGATAAGATAGTGATGCCTAACAACTGCTCAATAATTTCTCTTTGATCATTGGCTTTGAGTGAAAGGAAAGGCTCTGTATATGTGTTAAGCGCCACTAAATGTTTGAACATTGTATGACTCATGTTCAATAACTTTGCAATATCTTCTTGTGTTTTACGACTATCACCTTGTGATTCATCAATATCATCTGCTGTGACGTCGACATTCTCTTTGTAAAATTTAAGAATGTTAGGCTTACGCCCTCGTTCAATTCTATAGTTTTGTCCGTTAGTTTCAAACTCAACAGTAACTAACATACCTTTGCCGTTAGTTTTGTTAATTAAGTTTTCTTTACGAATGTTTGTTAGTGCATTGCCATATAATGCATAACTTAATGCATTGATAATAGTAGTTTTACCTGTACCATTACGTGAACCTGCATCATCTCCTCCTAAATCTAAGTTTTCACCTAGTACAAGAGTAAGTAAATTTTTATCAAAGTCAACTGCTTGAGTTTGATTACCTACACTCATAAAGTTTTTTACTGTTAAGGTTTTAATTTTAAACATTACAATCCTCTATAGATATCTAACAACAAGTTTGGTTTGTATGTTTCTGTATCTAACTTCGTTATTTGATCGGTTACAATTTGGTCTACTGATTCAAAATCAATTTCACCAGGTTCCATTTTATTCATTTCGTCGTCTACGTTAGCATCAGGCAACAAACTTATTTCTCTTACATCATATTGTGCAGAAAAATTTTCTTTAATAAAGTTTGCTTCTTCGTAACTAATATCAATATCAAGTGTTACACGTAGATATAAATTTTTAGGAGCAAGTATTTCTTCTGTTTTGTCTAATAACCTGCTTAATGGAATAGTTCTATATTTAGGACAATCCTTCCAGTCGATGAACTCGGGCTCACCTCCCCATTCTAACGTCATCATACCACGTTCATCATCCCATGCATCGGCGTAATTGTGTGGAAAGGCATTACCGATGTAATAGATATTTTTACGTTGTTGACGTTTGTGGAAGTGGCCCGTGAACACCATTTCTTGATTAGCAAAGTCGTCTGCTTTGATTTCGCCTGTGTCGGGCATTTCAACCATTGCATTCATTTTAAAATTAGGAAGTTCAAAGTGTCCAAACATATATCGACACTTCATTTTTGAAACTTGTTTCCATTCTTCTCCTACTAACCAAGGAACCAAAGCAACATCATCAATTACTTGTGGTTCTGTAATCACAGTAACACCTGGTACGTGTTTACCAAATACTACACTGTGAATATCTCTTTTGTCTTTATAATATAAATCGTGATTGCCAGGAAAAAAGTAAAACTTATCAAATGCTTTACCTAATTTTTCTAGTGATCGCAAACTAGCATCCATAGTGGTTAAATTTAACGCACTTCTGTTGTGATGCCAATCTCCTGTAAAGATTCCTACATCACAGCCGTTTGCTTTGGCTTGTTCAATATACCAATCTACAAACCTTTCGCAATCATCGTTGTGAATTTTGCTGTTTGATTTTAGACCAAAGTGAATGTCTGTAAACACCGCGGCCTTTTTAAATAATTGTGTCATGCCTTCCCTTATACTATTGTTATTACATTATACGTGAAACCTTATAGGTTTGTCAACCTTAATAGTCTGCTTTTGGACGTCTAATGCTTTTATAGAATTCTGCAAGTTTTTCTTTATCTTCTTTAAACACATTTTCATTTTGTCTAGTAAATGAAGGATTAAGATTATTTTCTTGTAGAATGTCATCTCTAATATTTTGATTTTTCTTTTCTATGTTTAACACTCTTGTAAAACTGTTTGTAACTGCGGCAGTATAATATGCAAAAGGATTTTCACTTTTACTTTCGTCAAATTGTAAACCTATTTGTGAAAGTTGTAATACAGCCTGAGCCCTCATTTCATCGTTATATGTATAGCCACGCCAGTTAGATCGAGTACCGTATCTGTCAGCAAGTTTTAAAAACATTCTTCCTAGTTCTTCAGTAACACGACCATGTCCTTTACTAAAACTTCCGTTTTGCATACCACCTTCCCAGTGGCTTTTGCCTACACAAACTAGATTATCATTTTCATCAAATCTCCAATGCTGGAATGGAGGAAAATTACAGCGTTCATGTTCGTCTGCAATAGTTTTAGTTTTGCGTTTTCTACCTGGTGCTTTTGGAATATGATCAAATGTCATAATTCTAAATACCAACGATGTTTTTTCAATTTTACGCCAATCAGGTGTAACTTGTGCAAGTTTAGTCTTTTTGTCACCTGACATTCTAGCCGCTTCATATGCCGCTTTTCCAATCCTATCAGCCTGATTTCTTTTTGCTTCTGCTATTGTAAGTCTATTAACTTTTTCTAAACTTGGTAAAATGATATCAAATCTGTGGTAATCGTCGTCAGTATACGAACTAAAACTGTTTTTGCTTATATGGATCTGTTTAAGTAGATCTCTATTGTTTAAATATTTTACTTTTCTCATAAGATTCTCCGTATGTAACTTCTATTATAAACTACGTAGTTAATAAATGCAATAAATATTATTACCAAAAGGAGCCAAAATAATATGAATGACAAATTAACTAATGTGGGCGGTAAACTAGTTGACAACCTTATAGGTGCATCTGGCTTAGGCGGAAAACTAAAACGATTACAATCGTTGCTTGGAGATGAAGGTCCTAAACAAGGATCAGAACCACCAGTACAAACAATTTCATTCACAGGTGATAAGTTTGGCGAAGATCCTAGAATCAAAATTAAAGTCCCCAATAGTTATTTAGGTGGACCAGCAAAACATATAGCAGACACAAAAGATGGAGGAATAGTATTTCCTTATACTCCACAAATTGTTGTACAAACCAGAGCCAATTATAATAATTTAAATCCCACACATAGTAATTATACGTATTATGCTTACCAGAACTCGGCTCTGGACGCAATTTCAATTGTTGGAACATTTACAGCACAAAATCCAGATGATGCAAAATATATGCTAGGAGCAATACATGCATTGAGAGCAGTTACTAAAATGAACTTTGGTGGAGGACAAGATGCAGGTGCACCACCGCCGGTTTGTAGATTAAGCGGATATGGTGAATATCAATTTAACAATTTGCCAATTGTTATTTCAAGTTTCTTTTATACTCTTAATGAAGATGTTGATTATATCTCAGTTGGAGTACAAGGTCAAGCAACTGCGGTACCAACTAGAGCAGAATTTACTATTGAATGTTTACCTGCATTTTCAAGAAGAGACCAAGCACAGTTTAGTATTAAAAAGTTTATAAACGGTGATCTTACAATTAACAAAGGAATGTTATAATGCCAAGATATTCAAATTCAAGTTTATATGCTACAACTAGACAAAACAGTCTTGGTTTAGACATTCTTAACTATAGACAAATTCCAGCCAAACTAGGTGACAAATTATATGAACTTAAACCTCAATATAATTATCGTCCTGATTTATTAGCAAGTGATTTATTTGACGATCCTGATTTATGGTGGGTATTTAAATCAAGAAACCCTGAAGTCTTAGATGATCCTGTTTTTGATTTTGTTGCCGGAGTTAACATTTATATTCCAACAATAGATGTAATTAGGAGCACAATCGGAAATTAGTAATGGCAGATAATGTAAACGAAACAAGTAACATTGAACGAGTTGACAACAGCGATCCGTTTGAAAATTCAAGTAAAATGCCTGCATGGGAACTTGCCTATATCAGACAAGAATACCAAATATACGATGGGCCGTATAGCGACGACGATGATAGAAAGTGGACAGATTCTTCGAACTGGAAATCAAATCCAAACTATATTGACGACGAAGAAGAATTTAAAAAAGTATACTCCGGAGGAACTGATGATACAGAGTATAAGAGATCAACTAAAGTTTCTCCTAATGTTAATAACAACTCAGATACAGTTTCTGATAAAGGACCTGGACCATCTATTTACAAGGAAAAGTCTAGCAGTGAAATGTACAATGGTCCTGATGCAGGATTTGCTATAAATGCTAATGCGGAATGGGAAAATTTTTACCCAGAGGTTCAAGGAAGACATAATGCACTACATGATTTAAACAGTTACAACTATATTATTACTCTTGTTTCAGTGTCAACTGATCAAATAAACGATCCAGCAACATACAAAGGAAAAATTATAAATCCTAATGGTGTTGAAAATAAAGATTTTTATATAGTTGCAAAAAGTGGCGGATATTCACGTGAAAATGGTCAAACATATGAAGCAGGTTCCTACAAACGTGATGTAACACAAGGCGATTCTAGAGACAAAGATTTGTTTATAGAAAATTTAGATTTTGAAACTAGACCCGGTATTAATGACATGGGTAATAGTAACTTAACCACAGGATCGTTTGAAATTGTTGAACCTCACAGTGTATCGCAATTTTATAGAGAACTTTTTAACTCCTCTAGATTCAGCGGACATCCTGACTACATTGATGCTCCGTTTTTATTAGTAATTTCGTTTATAGGTAGAGATGCAGAAAGTGACAGAGCAGTAACTCCACCCTTTACAACTAGATACCTTCCAATCAAAATACAAAACAGTGAAATGGAAGTTACTGAAGCAGGTGCTAGATATACTGTAAAATTTTTAGGATTTAATTCTCAAGCAACTACAGCAGTTTATAATACATTGTTTGATGATGTAACTCCGCGTGTTAATAAGGTAGAGTCTGTTGAAAGTATTACTTCTAGTGTATTTTTAAAACATTCTATATTTGAAGCAAAAAGAATGTTACAACACAAGCAAGATGTTGACAATGATCCAGATCAAAAAGCGGCCATAGAAAAAAGACTGAATGACTCACAATTATGGGATCAAGTAGATCGAGGTGCGGGCGGAGTTACTGTTCCAATAGGCTATTGTATGCCTAACGAATATTATGTTTGGTTTGCAGACGGATACGGTGGAAATTTTCCATCAAACGGAAAAACACTTCACAGTTTATCATCAGGCTGGAAAAGTAAAGTAAAAACTTGGACAGACAACAGTGCATTTGAAGGACGCCCAACTGTTGGATTAGCAGGAGGAAATAGAATAGGAGGCTCAGGGCTAAATGATTCAGTATTGCCTTCTGGAGCACTTAAGATTAAATCATTTGAAGACGAAAAACAAGAACGAGAAGATCAAAAGAAAGCCGCAGAGGCAGTATTAAGAACAGCCAAATCAGCACTTGAGACTGAACTCAGTGCATTAGATAGTGCAAGACAAGCATTGTATAATATTGCTAAAACTAAACTAAAAGAAGATCAAGTTAAACCTGACAAGTTACAAGATCCTACAGCATCTTTATTAGAAAAGCCAGACGAAGTAAAGAAAAAAGTTGACGAACAGAAAAATTATGCAATTAGTATAGCAGATAAATTGAAAAACTTAGGTACTGGAAAATCAAGTGGCCAAAATGGCCCTCCTACTCAGGCTGTATTAACTGCGGCAGAAGCGGCAGAAGTAGCCGTACAAAGAGATAAAATTATAGAACTATCTCCAAAAATTGCTGGTTTGAATGAAGCAGTAGTCAAAGCAGAAAAAGAACTTGACACACTGGCAAAAGAATACGACAAATGGTTACAGAATGGCGGCAAAGAAGGTGGATACAATTTACAAAGTCGCGGCGAAGCATGGTCATTTAGAAAAGGTAGTAACTTGATGACTATTATTGATACTATGATTACAAATAGTGTATACATGGACATCTTTAAACAACCAGGAGAATTATCGAAAATACAATCTACAGAAATGATTCCATGGTTCAAAACAGAAGTAATAAGTTATGTAATTGGATATGATGTTTTAAGAATGAGATATGTATATGAATATCACTATGTTGTTTCACCGTTTGAGATACATTATAGTTCAATGCCGGGTATTAATATTCAATTTACAACAGAGCAGTTAAAAAAGAAAGCAATACGTGAATACAATTATATCTATACAGGAAAGAACCTAGATGTATTAAGTTACAACATACGATATAATAATTTATTTACAACCCCGTTATTGATAAATCCTCCTAAATTTAAACCTATAAAACAAGATGGTACAGAACAAACTACAAACACATTTTTAGAAACTATAGAAAATGCAATTCAAACAAATGTTAATGGACAATCTGGTTTTACTCCAACTCCTCCTGTTGGTAGATTAAATTATAGAGAAGGGCCAAATAATAGAAATGCAATAGGTGTAATATTTCAAGATTTTTTATATAATCCACCGTTTGAAAGACATCTAATTTTGAGTGATATCGATATTATAGGAGATCCTGTATATATTGTTGGAAGCGGAATAACAGATCGACCACAAGTTTCCGCAGGAGATATTCTAACCAAAGACGGCGAAATGAATACATTTACTCGTGAACCTCACGTAATATTAAATATTCGATACCCTGAAGATATACCAACAGCATCAGAACTTGGTGATAAAGAAAATTCAAAATTTGAAATGAAATTAAAAAGAGATCAATACAGTGGTGTATTTGAAATCTTTAATGTGCGTAATAACTTTAGTGAAGGAGTTTTTAAACAAACACTAAGATTAGCAAGAAAGAAAAATCAACCTGAAGACTATTATGAGTATGGTACTTTAGAAGGTGTAACAGGAAGTACATAAAATGCCAGAATTTTATAAACAAATAGTAAATGAAAACAGCAAGCCAGCATCAGAGGCTGAATTAGCAAAACACAACAAGCCTGTTATTGTTAAAATTCCTAGTAATGCTAGTGAAGTTGCAAATCGTATAGACTCTGCAAAAGCAACAGGAACAACTTCTGTTGGTGATGCAACTATTAGTGCAAGTAAATCTGTAGTAAAAGGAGTCAAACAATTCACTAGTGAAATATCAAATGCGGCTGGTAGAGTACAAAGTGGTATTGCACAAGCACAGTCAATTGCACAAGACCCTGTAAGTTTTGTTGTAGGATTAGCAGAACAAGCAAGTGGTGTTAGTGTACCAAGTAGTCCTCAAGGATTATTAGAATTGTTAAGTAAATTTAGTGAACCAAAAGTTTCAGGCGATGGTAGAACAGATATTTCAAAAAATAAAAGCGACGGAGAAGAAGTTATTAGCGAGATTGGTGATGTAGCATCGTTTTCTGCAGATGAGTTATCTTCAAAAATTACAAGTGTATCAAATGCAATTTCATCAGCAACAGAAGTTGTTGGAGCAGTAACAGAAGTAGCAAGTTTAGGTGGTGTTCCGGTTGACAACGTAATTACTCAATCTATTAGTAAAATATCAACTCCGGTGCAGAGTACACTTACAAAAGTTAAAAATACTACAGACGGAACACAAGGAATCATTACATGAGTGGAGTTTTTCTAAAAAGTCAAAAAACCAACAGGGTACAACGACCTAAAGATAGATCAGAACTTGAGTTTGGTTTATTTTCTAGCATATCTGAAGCAGAAGTAACAGGTACAGGTGGTCAAGGTACTATTAGAGTTGTACGTATAGGAAATGACTACAATGACCAAGGTGAAGTTGAAGTTATGATGCTGAGTCCTCATGCTTCATATAAACCTGCTAATGCTGGTGGAGATAATATTGATTCGTTTGAAGACACTCAAACAGCAAGTGGTATGGTTGTACCTACACCGCAAATTGGTACTAGAGGTATTATAGCAACACCAAACAAAGATTCAACTAGAGGAGTTTGGTTAGGTTCTATTATGCCACCTGGACTAGGACAAACTATTCCAGAGCCAGCACGTAGTGATCAAGTTACTGGTAAAAAAGCAGACCTAGACGAATATGCTAGTCCTGTTGGAATGCCAGCAAGTGAAAAAAATGCTAGTACCTACGATGGTCGTGTAACTACAGATAAAGCAAAACGTGCAATTCATCCTTTTGCAAAAGTTTTAAAAAAACAAGGACTGTTAGTAGACACAATTAGAGGATCGTCAACATCGTCTATTCTTAGAGATAATGATTCTAAAATGATTGGATTTAATACTCCAGGAGGAGTAGGGGAATCACAGGATCTTACGCCATATATGGACGAAGGTGGAGTAGTTGTTAAAAAACCTATGAACCTAACAAGATTAGGTGGTCATACATTTGTTATGGATGATGGCGACACTGGAGGAGACAACAATCTAGTAAGAATAAGATCAAGTAAAGGCGCACAAATATTATTTCATGATACATCAGAGATGGTTTACATTGGTAATCAAAATGGTACTGCTTGGATCGAAATGACCAAAGACGGTAAGATTGATATGTATGCTAAAGATAGTGTTAGTATTCATAGTGAAGCAGATTTTAATTTCCGTGCAGATAGAGATCTTAATTTTGAAGCAGGTAGACACCTCAACATTAAAGGTATTGAAAGAACACAAATTGAAGCAGAACAATTAAGACTAATTGGAAAACAGGATACTGTAATAGATTCAAGAGGATCTTTAGATATAGTAGGTACAAATATGACAATGTCCACTAATAATCTAAGTATGAATACAACTAATCTAAACATCTCAAACAAAATTAATACAAACATTAGATCAGGAGAGATTGATATAGTTTCGCAGTACGGAATGCGTCAAAGTCATGGTACTGGTTTAGAAATTAAAACAAACGTACTAGAAAATCAAATTTGGAATGCACAAACATATAATCCAGGAAGAACATATTACAAAGGCGAAACTGTAATATTTGGTACATTATTTTATAAAGCATTACAACAAAATATGGTTCCAAATACTCCTGGTGTTAAAGTTCCACCGTCTCCGGGATTATTTTGGGAAATTATTCCACCAGTTATTCCTAAAACTATACATGGCGATATTAAAATAGATACAAATGTTGCAGGACCTATGCTTGGTAATATTGAGATACATGCTAAAGGAAAAGTTAATGCAACAAGTATTACAGGTTCTATTAATTTACAAACTATTGCAGACAACATTAATATACAAACACCTCAAACTGTGTTCATAGATGGAACAAGTGCAGTACACTTAAACTTACCTGGACCTGTTCAACCACCAGCACTACCTATTGTGTTAAGTGCGTTAGCAACTAACATACCATTTCCTTTTGATACAAGTGCAAGTGGAGGAGCAAATGGTGCTGAATTTGGTGTTTACGAAAATCCAATTACTGATCCTAGCAAACCGTGGAACGAAGCATACTATCAATCAGACAGTACATTGTTTAGTATAATGAAGCGTATACCTATGCATGAACCGTGGCCGGGACATGAAGCAGGCGATGGTATAGAAACTACAGCGTCTAATACAGATAGAGAAACCAGTGGTCAGTAAAGTGGGTAAATAGCAGTATGGCACAGTATAAAGAAATCAATGTAGACGGAAAAACAGACGTAGTTCAAACACAGCAAACTAGTCAAATTTACAAAGGCACGAGTACGGTTAGTGACGATAGTAAGAGTTTTTCATTATACGATATAAACTTAATCAAACAGGATTTGTTGAATCACTTTAATATTAGAAAAGGTGAGAAGATCTACAATCCAAATTTTGGTAGTATTATATGGGATCTAATACACGAACCGTTAACAGAAGAAACAACTGAATTATTACAAAATGACGTTAAAGAAGTCCTTAGATCAGATCCAAGGGTTTTAGTTGAAAATATTTCAATTTTTGAACAGCAAACTGGTGTACAAATTGTTATTGAAATTAACTTTAAAGACTACAATCAACTAGAACAAATGGTATATACGTTTGATCGAAATAGTGGCTTATCGATGGCATAAAATAAAATACGCAGTTTATAATTTAAGGTAAATATTTGCATGGCAAGTTATGATAGACAAAATTCACTTTTAGTAAACCAGGATTGGAGTAAGATCTATCGATCTTTCACTGATGCTGACTTTAGTTCTTACGATTTCCCTACTATACGTAGGACGATGATTAATTACTTACGTAAAAATTATCCAGAAGATTTTAACGATTATATTGAATCAAGTGAATATCTTGCATTAATTGATGTAATTGCATTTTTAGGGCAAAGTTTATCTTATAGAGTTGACTTAAATGCTAGAGAAAACTTTATTGAAACAGCACAGAAAAAAGAAAGTGTATTGCGTCTTGCAAGATTAGTAGGTTATAACAATAAACGTAACCAAAGTGCTACAGGACTATTAAAAATTACAGGAATACAAACCACACAGAATTTAACTGACAGCAATGGAACACAGTTACGTAATAGATTTATTTTATGGAATGACGATTCAAATGTAAACTGGTTAGAGCAGATCAATACAATCATGAATAACAGTTTCCAAGGAACAACTGTTTTTGGAAAACCAAATGCTAGTGATGCAGTTGGTGGAATTCAAACAGATCAATACAAAGTTAATACAACTAATTCAGATATTCCAACATATAAATTTAGTAAAACTGTTGCAGGGTTACAAACATCATTTAATATTGTAAGTGCTAATTTAACTCAAGGTAATATAGTTGAAGAAACTCCATTGCCAGGAAACACATTAGGATTATTATATAGAAATGATAAAAGAGGTAATAGTTCAGAAAACACAGGATTCTTTTTAAACTTTAAACAAGGTGAAACTTATACTTCACCGTTTTCAATTTCAGATCCTTCTAACAATGAAGTAATTAATTTAAACACACCTAACATTAATAACAATGATGTTTGGTTATGGGAATTAGATCAATTTGGAAACTATATACAACAATGGACAAAACTTGATAGTGTTGTTGGAACAAACGCTGTTTATAATTCAGAAGCAAAAGATAATAGAAAAATTTATTCTGTAATTTCAAGAGACCAAGACAAAGTTAGTTTAAATTTTGCAGATGGAACATTTGGTGATTTACCTAATGGTTCATTTAGAGTTTACTACAGAGTTTCAAATGGTTTAACATATACAATTAGACCAGCAGACATGCAAAATATTATTGTTGATATTCCTTACACTTCAAAAAGTGGACAAAGAAATACACTAACAGTTCAATGTGCGTTGCAGTCTACAGTTACAAATGCTAGTGCTACAGAAAGTGTTGCTAGTATTAGAAACAATGCGCCTCAAACATATTACACACAAAACAGAATGATTACAGGTGAAGACTATAACACTTTACCTTTAACGTCTAATCCACAAGTTGTTAAATCAAAAGCAGTAAACAGAGCAAGTAGTGGTATTTCAAGACAGTATGAAATTAAAGATCCAACTGGAAAATATTCTAGCACAAACATAATGGCTGATGATGGAATACTTTATAAAAATGATTACGAAATAGATTTTAATTTTACATTTAGTACAAGAAATGATGTATTAGGTGTTTTAAGAAATAATATCGAACCTATTATTGCAGGCATAGGAACTAAAAGTTTTTACTATGATAAATTTCCTAGGATACAAACAGCAGGACTAAACATTGATTGGGTTAAATCAACAGACACAAGTCTTGGATCAACAGGATATTTTAGAAACACAGTGAATAACGCACCTATTACAGTTGGTTCATTTACAGGAAACAACTTTAGGTTTATTGCAACTGATAGTATGATTAAATTTGTTCCACCAAGTGGTAGATATTTTCTACCTAATGGAGAACTTACAACAACTAAAACAAAATTAACTAGTGATTATATTTGGGTCAAAGTTGCAAATGTTATTGGTGACGGATCTAACGGTGGACTAGGTGCATTAGATAACGGAACAGGACCAATTGTAATTACAGAGAAAGTACCAGCACTAGCAATACCAAGTGAGATTGTACCTAATATAGTAACAGACTTACCAAGTGATATTGAAACAGAAATAGTTGACTTAGTATTTGCAAATAAAAACTTTGGACTACGTTATGATCAATCTACATTAACATGGAAAATTATTGCTAACGCTAATGCTAATACATTAGATCCATTTAGTTTAGATAGAGAAGGTGATTTATCAGGAACTAAAGCAGACAAGAGTTGGTTTGTACTATTTGAAACTGACGGTGAAACATACACAGTTTCATACAGAGGATTAGATTATAGATTTGAAAGTCAAGACCTTGTACAATTTTATGTTGATGCTACAGGAAAAACATATGATCCTAAAACAGGATCAGTAATTAAAGATCAAATTAAAATTCTTAAAGTAAATGAAGATCCAATTCTTAGTTCAATCTTAACAAAAGATTATCCATGGGAAATTACTGGAGCAATTAGAAACACAGACGGATTTGAAGATACAAATAGAGTACAAGTAAACTTATACGACTCAGACGATGACGGAATGATTGATGATCCAGATAGTTTTATAAATGTAGTTGCACCAGAATCAACTGATGCTAGAGGATATCAAGACAAATTTGTATTCTTTCAAAATACTGTTGTTGGAAATTATACAGTTGCTAAAAAAGTAGATGCAAGTAATTTTATAATTTTTGATAAAGAAACAAGTATTCCAGCACTTGCAGATTATAGCGACGGACAACTATTTTATTTTTATAGTTCTACAGAAAATGTTATTAAGTCTTATAGTGCAACTAGAGGAGTATTAGATTTAAACAACACATATTTTGCAAAACCTGGAAGATCAGATATTAGATTTCAATATATTCACAATGCAGAAAATGATAGAAGATTAGATCCTAGTAAAACTAATTTAATAGACATCTATATGTTAACAGAGTCATATGACAATGACTTTAGAACATGGCTTTCAAATGGAGGAAATCGACCATTAGCACCAAGTTCTGAACAACTTAGAAGTCAATTTGAACCTGAATTAAACAAAATGAAATCAATAAGTGATACATTAATATTCCATTCAGTAAAATATAGACCATTATTTGGAACCACTGCTGATACAGATCTTCAAGCACAATTTAAAATTGTAAGAGGACCAAACAGCACTATTAGTGATAACCAATTGAAAAGCGGTGTAATCGAAGCAATTAATTCATTCTTTAATGTAAGTAATTGGGATTTTGGAGACACATTTTACTTTTCAGAACTAGCAACATTTGTACATAATAATCTTGCACCTGACCTAGCAAATATGGTTATTGTACCTAGAAGTAACGGACAAAGTTTTGGATCGTTGTTTCAAATACAAAGCAAAGCAGATGAAATTTTTGTAAGCAGTGCTACTGTTGATAATATAGAAATTATCGATAGTGTAACAGCAAGTAATTTACAAGCATCAGGCAATGTTGTTAGCAGTGTTGAACAAGTAGGAACAGTTGCAGTTACATCAACAAACACAGTTACAACAACTAATACTGTTTCAACAGGTACAGCAAGTACTACAAGTACAACAAGTACTACCAACACCACTAGTAGCGGAGGTTCTAATTACTAATGGCATATAGTGACAACAACAATGCTCCTGTTAACAGGGACAACAAAGATAAGTTTAGAAATAGTGCTGATTTACTTCCGATGTTTTTTAGAACGGAAGCAAATAAAAAGTTTCTTGGAGCAACATTTGACACACTTATTAGTAAAGGTCAATTAGAAAAAATTAACGGTTTTGTTGGAAGTAGATATTCTCCAACAGTAAAGCCAGAGGATAGATACCTTACTGAACCAACATCTAATCGCAGACGTTATAACCTATTACCTAGTGTTGTAATTAGAGATGATTTTGATGATAGGACAGAATGGTTAGCAACATATGACGATTTATTAAATCAGTTAGATTTTTTTAACAGCGAAACAAAAAATCATAACAACTTATTTTCTAGCAAATATTATGCTTGGAACCCACATATCGACTTTGATAAAATTGCAAACTATAGACAGTACTATTGGTTGCCACAAGGTCCTAGTCCAGTAACAGTTACGGGATTAGCAGAAGGTAGCATAAGTGCATTTACTGTTACTAATGATAGTTCGGGTGCTTATGTGTTTACGCCAGATGGTAGTTCAAAGAACCCTGTAATTAAATTGTTTAGAGGAGCAACTTATAAGTTTGAAGTAAATGCACCAGGACATCCATTTAATATTAAAATTGCAAAAACTACAGGTAACACAGATTTATACACTGATGGAGTTACAGACAACGGTACTGATAACGGAACAGTTGTGTTTACTATTCCAAAAGGTGCACCAGACATACTTTACTATGCCTGTGCTAATCATCAATCAATGCAAGGTATTTTTGAAATTAAAGATGCAGTTGATGAGTTAAACATTGATATTCCTACAGAAGTTTTAGGTAAAACAGAGTATACAAGTTCTAATGGAGTTGTGTTTACTAACGGATTAAAAGTTAATTTTACAGGAAATGTATCACCGTCAAAATATAAAAACAAAAATTATTATGTTGAAGGTGTTGGAACAGGAATTACACTTACTCCAGTAACAGAGTTTGATACACCAGAAGGTTATAGTCAAAATTTTGATTATGAGTTTGATGTAGATAGTTTTGATGACACTCCATATGATGATGGAGAAAGTACACCAGTAACTCCGGAGTATGTTAGTATTAACAGAGCAAGTATTGATAAGAATCCTTGGTCAAGATATAACAGATGGTTTCACAAAGAAGTTATCGAAGCAACAGCCAAGTACAATAATACTAATATTGTATTAGATGAAACTCAACGTGCTAAACGGCCTATTATTGAATTTAGGCCTAACATGCAACTTTACAATTTTGCTACACAAGGTTTAGGCAACATTGATGTAATTGACACAGTTACAACAGATGCATTTAGTGAAGTTGAAGGTCAAATAGGTTACTACGTTGACCAAATTGATTTAACAACAGGTATGCGTGTTACATTTACAGCAGACCCTGACATCACTGTAGCAGGAAAGATTTATGAAGTTTCGTTTGTAACACATGGCGGAAAGTCAAGATTGCGTTTAAAAGAAGTTGAAAGCGGTTTAACTAATACAGGTATTGTTGTTACTAACGGTGTAACTAACAAAGGTACTAGTTGGTACTTTAATGGAACAACATGGATTAAAGGACAACAAAAAACTACAATTAACCAAGCACCGATGTTTGAATTATTTGATAATAACGGTGTTAGTTTTACTGACACAAAATATGGCGTACAAAATTTTGTTGGTAACAAACTATTAAGTTACAAACAAGGAACCGGCGCAAACGATACTATTTTAGGATTTCCAATTTCATATCAAAATGTTAATAACATTGGTGATATTTGTTTTAACTTTGATTGGGACAATGATAGTTTTGTATATTCTACAACTGACGGAAATGTTTTACAAGACACAGCGGCCAGTGTTGTTAAAGTAAACAAAAGTTTAACTGAAAGCACATTTGAATCAGGATGGAGTTTAGTTGATACTAAATCTAGACAAAAAGTTATACAACTTAATGATACAATCGCTATTACAACATTAATTGAAGTTACAGCAATTACTAATCCAGGACTATACCTAACAGCAAAAGATATTATTGTTGAGTATGCTGGAATGGTACTAAAACCTAATACAGGATTTACTACAACAAAAAGTGATGACGGTAAAAGATTATATATAAATCCTGTAGAACTTATTCCATCAGACGAAAGAATTACTATAAAAATTACTACTGATGAAGTACCTACACAGTTTGGATTTTACGAAGCGCCTATAAACTTAACTAACAACAGTGAAAATAATGACCTAACTACATTTACTTTAGGTAGTGTAACTGATCATGTTAGAACTATTTTTAGTAATAATATTAATGTTACTGGTAAGTTTAACAACACATCAAATGCTAGAGATATTCCTAATTTATATAAATCAGGAACACGTTATGTAAAACACCAAGGTAGTTTATTACCTGCAATTTTTGGACTAGTTGACAGTGAAACAAATGTAATTAAATCTATAAGAAAAAATGCACTTGATTATAATGTATTCAAACAACAATTTTTAAACATGTTTGAAACAATTGAAGTTACAGGTGCTCCAAGAGATGATGTAGACAGTATATTATACAGTATGTCTGTAAACCAAAACTCAAACAATTCTTATTTTTACAGTGATATGGCTGGCTACGGTAAATCTTTATCGTCCACAACATATGAAGTTAATACATTTGAACAACAAATTTTTGGAATACAAAGTAACTTTAATATAACTGCTAATTCAAATAGAAGTGTATATGTTTACTTAAACGGTGAACATTTAATTAATAGTGTTGATTATAACTTTGATACTATTGATAACACAGTTAATCTTATTAAGAAAACAGCAATAGGTGATAGTGTAGTAATTTATGATTACAATACTATTGGTAATATTATTCCTATTACTCCTACAAAGTTAGGATTATATCCAAAGTATACACCAGAAATTTATACAGATAAAACTTATATTACGCCTACTAAAATTATTCAAGGGCATGATGGAAGTAAAACTAAAGCGTTTGATGATTACCGAGATGAATTATTATTAGAATTAGAAAAAAGAATTTATAACAATATTAAAGTTGAATATAATAGAGATATATTTGACAACACTGAATTCAAACCAGGTGCATTTAGAAAAACAGATTTTACATTAGATCAATTTACTAGTGTATTAGATGATGACTTTAATTACTGGTCTAACTTGTATTCAGTAAACTATCTAGATAATACAACATCAGTAGAAGGGGAAATATTTTCCTACAATCATAACTCAGGTTTAGACACAGTCAACGGTGAAACTTTACCAGGATCGTGGAGAGGGATTTATAAAAAGTTTTTTGATACAGATCGTCCACATACTGCTCCATGGGAAATGCTTGGATATTCTGAAAAACCTAGTTGGTGGGAAGGCCGTTATGGAGCCGCTCCTTACACTTCAGGTAATGATATTCTTTGGAATGATTTAGAAAAAGGTTTTGATTTTAACAAACAAAAATCAAATCCAGTATATGCCAGAACAGGATTAAGTAAAATTATACCTGTAGACGAGTACGGCGATTTAAAATCACCTTTACAATCAAATTTAGTAAACAACTTTATTACAACTAACATTGGACATGATTGGGTCTTTGGTGACATGGGTCCATCGGAGTATTCATGGAGATCAAGTAGTTGGTATCCGTATGTTGAACAAATTGCTCTAGCATTACTAAAACCTGCAAACTATCTCACTGCACAATATGATACTAGCCAAAATAAAGTTTCACCAAGCGGTAACATTATATACAATAGTACAGGAAAGATTTTAGATTTTACAGATGTAAAAACACATACATTGTATTACAATAATGTAAGATATTTTGGATCAGGGTATCATGTATTTGTAGTTGACTATATGAAACAAGCAAATCAAGATGTGCTTACAGGTTATGCTAGTAGACTTGCAAAAACAAGTATGAATCTAACATATAAAACGGGTGCATTTGTTAATAAAGATAGACTTAGAGTTCTACTTGAAAGTGCTAATCCAAATTCTCCTGATAAAAGTATTTTCCTTCCAGATGAAAATTATGAAATTGCATTTAGAAAATCTAATCCAGTTTATACTGCTAGTATATCTGGTGTAGTTGTAGAAAAAGTTGATAAAGGATATATGGTCAGAGGTTATGACAAGTATAATCCTGTGTTTAACATTTACCCTGCAAGACTAGGACAAAATGACCAAGCAGTTAATATTGGTGGTACTGAAGCAAACTTTATTATATGGACAGAAGAAAAGTTTTATGGTGCACAACAAATTGTACAATACGAAGGTTCGTATTACAGAGTAAAAGAAGATCATACTGCACAGCAACAATTTGATGTTAGCAAGTATGCTAAACTTGTTGAATTACCAACAACAGGCGGAGCATCGGCTCAAATACCTACATTGTTTGAAGACAGGTTAGTTAGAGTACCATACCAAACAGTGTACACTAACAAGCAAGACGTTTACAACTTTTTACTAGGATACGGACAGTATCTTGAAAGTATTGGATTTAAGTTTGAATCTCGAATCAACGAACTTGGTGAAATATCAGATTTTAAATTTAGTGGAAAAGAATTCTTATATTGGACTACACAAAATTTTGCAAAAGGAAGTGTTATTACACTAGCACCATTTGCAAGAAATATTTCTTTTGAATTTTCATCAGGACAAGTAGATAACGTTTTAGATACATTCTATGAATACTCTATATACAATGCTGGTGGAAATCCAATAAGTAGAAAAAGCATAAGCACAGTTAGAGATAACGGAAGATTTACATTAAAGCCAGTAGACACACAAGAAGGTATTTTTAACGTACAATTAAATCTTATACAAAAAGAACACGTTATTGTGTTTGACGATAAGAGTGTATTTGGTGATATAATATATGACCAAGAAGCAGGTTACCGACAAGAACGTATTAAGTTAATTGGATTTAAAACTACTGAATGGGATGGCGATTTATATTCACCAGGATTTGTTTATGATGAAGCAAAGATTGCTCTTTGGGCTCAATACAGAGATTATAATCTTGGCGATGTTGTAAAATATAAAACAAAATTTTATACTGCAAAAAGTTTTATTGCAGGTGAAGAAACCTTTGTTTACAATAAATGGTCCTATTTAAATCAAGCACCAACAGCAGAGTTATTACCTAACTTAGATTTTAAAATTAGCAGTTTCCAAGATTTCTATAACTTAGATACAGAAACATTTGATGAAGCATCAAGTAAGTTATCACAACACTTGGTAGGATACCAAAAAAGAATATACTTAGATAATCTTATACAAGACAATACAGCACAGTATAAGTTTTATCAAGGATATATTAAAGAAAAAGGTACAACTAATGCTATTGATAAAATATCTCGATTAAAGATTGACGATGTACAAACAGACATTTCAATAGATGAGGAATGGGCATTTAAAGTTGGTAGTTTAGGAAGCAACTCAACTGTTAAAGAAATTGAGTTTACACTAGACGAAAGTTTAAATTTAGAAAATCCACAAGCATATGATTTTGTAAGTTCTATAACTTCAAATACCACACCAGGAAACAACATACAAATTACTGCAAATAACATTGCTGTAAAACCAGTTGACTATGATAACAATCCGTGGCCAACTACAAAACTTGATGCTACAGCAGGAGTTACTAGTGATTATCTTAATCAACTGCCGGTTGCAGGATATCCTAGATTAGATGATATTCCAACTACTTCAGTAAACTATTCAGATCTAGTTGGTAGCAGTGTTATTAACCAACTTGATGATAGTGATCTAATTTGGGTAGCGAAGGATAAAGATAAAGATTGGAATGTGTATCAGTTACAAACAATTCCAGCAAGAGTAATTCAAACAGATGATTTAAAAACTCAATTCTTAGATAATGAAATTACACTAAACACAGACATTGCACACAACCTAGTTGTTAATCAAATTATTAGTATTAAAAGTTTTTCAGAAGGTGTTGATAATGTTTATCTTGTAAAAAGAATTAACTCAACTACACAGTTTGTAGTTGAAGGAAGTGATACTAGTACTACATTAGATGATAGTACATCAGGAGAAATTTTAGAATTTATTTCTAACAGAGTTAGTAATCCAGATGACATTAACAATATTAAAAATGTATCAAACATAGAAAATGATTCACTTATTTTTGTAGACAATGATGGTACTAACAAATGGGCAGTATATAAAAAGACACGAGCATTTATAGAAAACAAATGGGGTTCTCCAAATCCTATCACTAAACAAAAGTTTGGTTATAATATTGCTTCTGCAAATTCAGGTAGAACTATTGTTGTAGCGGCACCAAAGTTTAGTGATGAAGGCCAAATTTATATTTTAAACAGAGAATTTAATACAGGAATTCAAACACTACAAGTAACACAAGGGTTTGCTATTTCAGATAATGCAAGTGATAATATTGTCAGTGATGCAGGCTTACCTGCACTTGGAACAAGTTTAGCATTAAGCAACGATGGAACAGTATTAGTAGCAGGTGCATCGGAAGCAAGTAACTTTAAGGCGGCTGATGATAGTACATATGCTAGTGGATTTAGAGTAAGCGTTGGTAATATTGATGTTGCTCCTAGTGTATTTGACAGAGAGGGTGTAATAACATTACACACATACGATACTGCTGAAAACTTGTTTAAAAGAAACTATGTAATTGGTTGTAGTGAACCAGAAAGTGATTTGCATTTTGGTGCAAGTGTACTAGTATCAAATACAAAGTTGTTAGTTGGTGCTCCAGGTAAAACTAACTTCCAAGGTAAAGTTTACATATATGATAAAACTACAAGACCAGACGGTAGTACATTAGATTGGGATTTAAGTGATCACCATATTTTATCAATTCCAAATAGTAGAGATGGAGATAAATTTGGTTCATCGATGACTGCTAATAAAGACCTTAGTATTGTTGCTATATCGGCTCCAGGATATGAAGAAGAAGGAGATGATAGTACAGCAAACAAAGGTGCAGTATTCATATACAGTTTAGATTCAAATAACGAATATCAATTAATTCAAACATTAAGTTCAGCAACACTTAATCAAATTGATTCAGGTGATAGTTTTGGTTACTCATTGGATATGAGTGATAACGGAACTACACTTATAGTATCAGCACCATACGATGATCAAAATACTATTAACAGCGGAGCATTATACTACTTTAGTAAAGAAGTAACTGCTGACAGTACACAAGATATGTACACATACCAACAAACTATTTTTAGTCCTCTTAAACAAGTACAAGAACAGTTTGGAGCAAAAGTAAGTGTAAATGAAGACGGTACCGGATTTGCTGTGTGGAGTCAACATGGTCAGAATAGATTAACAACAACATTTGATAAATTTACACTACTAGAAGATAGTTCACTAGGTGAAACTACAAGAGAAACTACGTTTGATAGTCAGAGTTTAAACGTAATTGATGAAAATTATGCAAGTGGTACAGTGTACACTTATACAAAATTAAACACAAAGTTTGTTTATGGACAACAATTAAGTTCAGATACAACACAAGAATTTGATGAGTTTGGTCGAGGTCTTATATACACAGGTAATTCTTTGTTAGTTGGTGCACCTAATAGTAAGACAGCAGATCTTACTGACGACATTGGTAGTTTATTTGTATATCAAAAAACTGGATCAAGTGGTTGGAATAAAATTAGAACACAGGATGATCCTACAGATCCGTATAGTGTTAAAAAATCTTTCACATTTAACACATTAAAAAATGATGTAAAAGACTTTTTAGAAACTATTGATCCTGTAAAAGGAAAAATTCCATATCTAGCAGAAAAAGAAATTTCATTTAAAGCAAACATTGACCCTGCTTCGTATACTAGAGGCGACACTAACGTAACAGTTAAACCGACCACAGCATGGACAGAAGAACATGTTGGCCAACTATGGTGGGATTTAAGTACTGTAAGTTACATATGGTATGAGCAAGGTGATACAGAATATAGAAAAACAAACTGGGGACAACAATTTCCTGGAAGTTCAGTTGATGTATATGAATGGGTTGAAACTGATCTTTTACCAAGTGAATGGTTAGAACTTTCAGTTACACAACAAGGACAATCAGCAGGAGTTAGCGGAACACCTAAATACAATGATGATACACTTGTACAGAAAAACATTTATAATTTTACTAGTGGCGGATTTGAAACTAGATATTACTATTGGGTTAAAAATACTGTAGCAGTTCCTGATGTAAAAAATCGTGATTTACCAGCAGTTGAAGTTGCAAATATTATTAATGATCCTAAAACATACGGAATCAAAAGTATTCAACTTTTATCTAAAAATGCAATCAGTGTTAGCAATGTAAAAACAACACTTGATGATAAAGATGTTTTCTTAAGTGTGCAATACAGTAATGTAGATACTGATATTCCAGAACACAACGAATGGCAATTAATTAGTGAAAGTCAAGATAAGAAAATTGAAAATACTTTATTAGTTAAAAAACTTATTGACAGTGCAGTTGGATATGACAGTGAAGGTAATCCAGTTCCAGATCAAGCACTTCCGGTACAACGAAAATACGGAATACAAGTTCGTCCTAGACAAAGCATGTTTGTTGATAGACTAGATGCACTTAAATCTATTATTACATTTACAAATGAAGTAATGAGTAATACTAGAGTTGTTGATACTAAAAATATTAATGCACTATCTGAAAAAGATCCTTTACCTGTATCAGGTAGCGGAAAATGGGATATACAAATTGACGACTATGACGATTTATTACAAGTAGGTACAGAAGATTTAATAACAGCAACAGCAACAGCAAACATTGTTAACGGTAGAATAACTTCTGTAAACATAACCAATGCTGGTAAAGGATATAAAAATGCTCCTGCAATTACTATTTCAGGTACAGGTACAGGTGCAAAATTACAATCTGTAATTGATGCTCAAGGAAAAATAACAGCAATCAATGTTAATAAAACAGGTAAAGATTACACAGTTGCTAATTTAGATATTAGACCATTTAGAGCATTGGTTACATTAGACTCAACAGCAAATAATAACTGGACAATATACCAATGGCAAGCAAGTACTAAACTTTGGTCAAGAACAAATACACAAACATTTGACTTAACACGTTTTTGGAAATATACAGATTATGTAGTTGCAGGATTTGATATTGATTCAATTATTAATTACAAACTAAAAGCAACATACGAGTTAAACACTATTACACCAATAGTTGGAGAGTTAGTACAAGTTGACAACGCTGGAGACGGTAACAAAATTATTCTTAAAAGAGTAGTTAGTAATGGTACTTTTGATGATTCATATGACTTAATGTATAAAGCAAATAGTACAATACAGTTTAACGAAAGTGTTTATAATTACGAATTATTAAACTTTGGTTTTGCAGGCCAAGAAAATTATGACGTAAACTTATTTGATAGTGAACCAATACAAGAAACACGTAGAGTTTTAGAAATTATTAGAGATAATATATTTGTAGACGACTTAAAAGATAATTGGAATAAGTTATTCTTTATTGCAGTAAGATATGCATTTTCTGAGCAAACATTTGTAGACTGGGCATTTAAAACTAGTTTCATAACTGTAGATAATAAACTCGGCGGCTTTAGTAAAAAGTTAAATTACAAATTAAGTGACCCAGGATATATTGAACAATATATTCATGAAGTAAAACCTTACAGAACTGTAATTAGAAACTTCTATAACAGTTATGACCAAGTAGAAAACACACCTGTAAGTAATACAGATTTTGATTTACCAAGTTATTGGGACGAAGAAAACAAAGTATTTGTTGCTCCTAAGATTACTGATGATAAAATTACTACTGAGCCTTATGTTAATTGGTTTGACAACTACAAATATAATATTGGTAATGTAAGTGTTACTGACGACGGTGCAGGGTATACTGAAGCACCTGTGGTTATCATTAGTGGCGGTAGATCTAATAAACCTAAAATTATACAAACTAACGAATTTAGACCATTAGTAACTACTGATTACACTGATAGCAGATTTTATATTAAAACAACAAGTATTCCGGATCACGGATTTGCTAGAAACCCAGGAACCTTTGCTGTAAAATCACAAGACTTTACATTTGAGATTACTAGAACTCCAGTTGAAGCAAATACAAAAGTTAAAACTCCTATGGGAGCAATTGGTGTTGCAGTAAACGGTGTTGTATTCCATAATCCAAAAGCAAACTCAACTGAAATGAGAGCAGGTATTGATTATACAATTAATGCTGTTCATGCAGGAAAACTTTTAAGTATAGATGACGGATCAGGACATCCGCAAGAAGATGGAGTTTACCATTATCATGCAGATCCTAGTTTAATGTATACAAAAGATACTACAGCACACAGTCCTTTATTAGGATATGCACTTGATGGTTATCCAATTTATGGACCATATGGGTGGAATACTAAATCAGGAAGAAGTAATCCAAGAGTAATGAAATCAAGTTATTCATTAAAAACAACTGTACGTTCAGATGGTAGTAACCATGATGGAACATATGTAGAAGATTATGAATACATTGCAGGGTCAGGAGACTTAGATGAACACAACGGTAGAACTTGTAATACTCCTGAGTATCCAAACGGAACATATGCATACTTTGTAACTGTAGATCCTACAGACACTAACGTATCAGCATATCCATACATTGTTGGTCCTACATATTACGGTGCTCCTTTACTACCTAATGGAAATAAAGTTTTACCAGGAGAAGCATTTGTAGATGCAACAGCAGTAGCATATATATCACGTGGTATTGTTAGAGAAATTGTTCTTACTAGTCCAGGCAGTGGTTATATTAGTGCTCCTCTTGTTACACTTGCTGGCGGCGGTGGTGAAAATACTGTAACACGTACAGCAAAAGCATATGCAAGATTAGAAAACAAAAAAGTTAGAATAAATGCAATGAGTATGAAGTTTGATAGGATTGCAAACAGTCATTTAATTCAAAGTCAAACACAAACAGATACATTTACTGCAACTGAAGGGCAGATTAAATTTAAATTAACATATATTCCAACGCTTGACAAACGTCAAATTAATATTAATATTGCAAATGAAACTGTATATATTGAAAATTATGATGTAAGCATTGTTACTTTAAAAGATCAAACGTATAAAAAACAAGAAGGATACATTATCTTTAGTGTTCCTCCAGGAAAAGGTAAATCTGTATCTATAACATATGAAAAGTCAATTGACTTGATGCAGGCAACTGATAGAATTAATTACTATTACAAGCCAACAGCAGGTATGCGTGGTAAAGAACCATCGCAGTTAATGACAGGTGTTGAATACGATGGTGTTAAAGTACAAGGATTAGAGTTT
>Ga0228615_1000357_pt1 | contig 25483 bp, 28 predicted proteins | sample 16DmetaG_FD_190530 | JGI IMG/M metagenome (GOLD analysis project Ga0228615, IMG submission 190530) | Seawater microbial communities from Monterey Bay, California, United States - 16D | ecosystem: Environmental > Aquatic > Marine > Coastal | place: USA: California | collected 2016-10-17
GCTGCAGCAATAGCGCCATCAACAACTGCTTTTTGTTGTAAGTCTAATGCAGCCGTGTACCACGTTGCTGGATCGTTTTGATCAAAGTCAGTACAGGTTTGAGTACAATCTGGCGTCAATAATTGAGCAGGAACTCCTAGCGAATTAGAACTTGTTATGGTGGTCATGCCTTTTACGTCATAACTGTATCTCAATCCAAGAGTAATGTTCCATTGGTCAGCCATTGGAATTGTTACCTGACCGAAGGCAGCAGAAGATTTGTTGTTGATTCTCAAATCAAGATTAGCTGTTCCCCAGTTTTCATAATCTTGTGCAGTTGCAGTATTCCAAGTTTTAGCTAATAAAGCTTTAGTAGCTGCAGGTCCGGTATAAGTTCCTCCTTGTAATGCTGCAACATTAGCTAAAGAACCTGCTTGAAATAAACCACCGTCCGCTACTGCGACAGCAGCAGCAGCACCTTGATTGAATAAACCTTCTGGACCTGTTTTAAAACCATCAAATCTGTCTCCATAATCAAGGAAAGAATATATGCCTGCAACCCATTGAATTTGATCTTCAGGCTTGGAATTCCATCTCAATTCAAAGCTAGATTGATTTGTTTTTTGAAAAGAAGATTGAGTAAAAGATTTAGCTGCAGTTGCATCAAAATCTCTTAGTTCTTCACCTTGGTTTTGATTCGTTGCAGCGATAATAGTTAAATCATAATCGTCTCTAAAGAATTTAACTTTTCCAGAAATTAAAGTGTCTTCGTTCCTAGAAAAAGTATCTATGTCGCTTGCAGCAGAATATTTGTCTGCTCTCAAAGATGCAATACCTGCTGCATCAGTAGCATATGCCGCAGCGCCTGCTAAGTTTGTTTGAAATATGTCGATACCTCGTGCAGCTATACCTGGAGCCGCTTTTATCAAATTGTATTGAGCTGAATTACAAACAGTTACAGCATCTTCACAAATTACAGCTTCGGAAACTAGTTCATCAATATCAGATGATCCATAATCTGCAGTAAGTGACCATTCATGATTATCTCCTTCTCCAAAAAGTGAAAATCTAAAGTTTTGATTTTCGGGGCCATCGTCTTCACCTCTTGAGGTCTCTTTATGAGCTCCTTCAATATCCTGATAACCAATGATCATTCTTCCATATAGGTTGTTAGCTAACTCTCCAGAAACCATATAGCTTAAAGATTGGTAACCTGAATCTCCTAACCCGGTTTTTAGTTTTTGTTCAAATTCACTGGTTGGTTTCTTGTAGAAAATACTTATGGCGCCTCCCAGGGCATTTCTTCCATATAAAGTACCTTGAGGACCTTTTAAAACCTCAATTCTTTCTAAATCTACTAAACCTGTCATCACCGATTGAGCTCGAGACATGTAAATTTCGTCTACAAAGAGAGCATTCGAGCTTTCAGATCCTGGATCAAAGGCAGTTGAGCCGATTCCTCTAAGCCAAATGTTTGCTCTACCGGCCTCTTCTCCAGACATCATCATGTCAGGAACCAGACCTGTAAGATCATTAGTATCTCTAACGCCTGCATCTTCAAGCATATCTCCTGAGAAGGCTTGCAAAGCTGAAGGTACGTCTAGTAAGTTTTGTTCTCTTTTCTGAGAAGTTACCACCATTTCTTCCAAGGCAACTTGCGCAAGTGAAACGGTAGAGGTTATAAACAGTGACAAAGCAACTGTATATTTGAATAAGGATTTGATCATTTTTCCCCCGAATTAATAAAAAATTTCGACTAGGTGTCGATTAATGGACGTGATTCTACCAAAAAGCTTAACGATTTGTGCACTAAAATAGTGCTTCGTAACATATGACATCTTTAGTGTCAAAACACATAAAGAAAACTTCCACCAAAGCAGTAAATGTGATTATATTTTGTTTGGAGAAAATTTATGAAAGCTTATCAAGTAGTAGAAAATGGAAAACCATTAGAAAAAAAAGAAATAGAAACGCCAAACCCGACAGGTAAAGAAATTTTACTAAAAACTGTTTCTTGTGGAGTTTGTCATTCAGATGTTCACATACACGATGGATATTTTGATTTGGGAGGTGATATGAAATTGCCTATGCCTTTAGCAGAACCTCTAACTATGGGACATGAGATTTTTGGAGAGGTTGTTGCGATAGGAAAAGATGTTTCATCGGTAAGTATAGGAGAAAGGTATGTCGCATATCCTTGGATAGGTTGTGGAGATTGTGATCTGTGTAATTCAGATAGAACACATTATTGTTTGAATAACTCAAACATTGGAATCAATGTAAGTGGTGGGTATGGAGACCATGTATTAGTTCCAGGAGAACAATACCTTTTTGAAGCAGGAGATACTCCTGATAGCTTAGCTGGAAGTTATGCCTGCAGAGGATTAACTGCGTTTAGTGCCCTTAAAAAGGCTGGTCCTTTTTCTAAAGATAATTCCTTGGTAATTGTAAGTGCAGGTGGATTGGGCCTATTAGCCTTAAAAATAGCAAGAGCTGCATATGGTATAAATCCAATAGTCATTGACATCGACGATGAAAAATTGAAAGTAGCCAAAGATTTAGGCGCATCAGAAGTAATAAATTCTTCCAAAGAAGGAGCTACTGAAAAACTTATGGAAGTTACAAATGGAGGTGCAAACGCTATAGTTGATTTTGTTGGGGCTGAACAATCTGTAAATCTTGGCTATCAGTGTCTTGCCAAAGGAGGAACTATTGTGGTTGTGGGATTATTTGGAGGACAAATAACTATTCCTCTTCCTCTTCTTACTTTGACTGAAAAAAAGATATTAGGCTCATATGTAGGAAGTCTTGGCGAAATGGAAGAATTAATGAAATTAGTAGCAGCTGGAAAAATTGAACCTGTTGAAGTTGAATCTAGAAAAGTCTCTGAGGCTAATAAAACACTTGAAGAAATGAAGAATGGAGAACTTCTAGGATTAGTTTCATTGACGCACGAGTAAATATGGAAAAAGTTTGTTTAGTAATTGGAGCTGGAGCGGGTATTGGTGGAACAGTAGCTAAGAGATTTGCAAAAGAAGGATACCACGCATATCTAGCAAGAAGGTCAGATGAAGAAGGTTTGAATAAATTAATAAATGAAATTGCTGATGCTAGTGGAAAAGCTTCTGGTTCTTTACTCAATGTTGTCGAAGAAAACTCAATAGAAGATTTAGTTAATAAAATTGAATCAGATATTGGGCCTATTGATACAGTTATTTATAACATCGGAGCTCAAATAGGTGATCGTGCTTTAGCCGAGACTAGTTATAAAGCTTTTGAGATGGGTTGGCGCATGGCAACGTTTGGCTTATTTAGACTTGCTCAGGTCTTAACCCCGAAAATGAAAGAAAGACAGCAAGGAAATATCATTGTGACCTCTGCTACTTCGGCAGTAAGAGGTAATAAAGGACAACACTCTCATGCAGCTGCAATGGGAGGTAGAAGAATGTTGTGTCAGTCATTGAATGCTGAGTTTGCAAAAGATGGTATTCATGTTGCTCACGTAATTATTGATGGAGCAGTAGACGCACCGGACACTCTAGGAAAGATGTTAGGTCCTGATTTGTTTAAAAAATTTAAAGAACAAAAAGGTGATGACGGTATGATTTTGCCTGAGAATGTTGCTGACACCTACCTCTTTCTAGCAAAACAAACCAAATCGACTTGGACTCATGAAATTGATATCAGAGCTTTCTCAGATCAAGCTTGGTGGAATCATTAATATAAATTTGAAGGTAAAAATGAAAAAACTTATTGTACTAACAACTCTATTAATTTCTTCATATTCTTGGAGCATGCATCATGAAAAAGTTGATCCTATATTTTTTGCGATAGATTTTAATGTCGTTTCAGGAAAGGAAAAAGAAGCGAAAAATTTCACTTACAAAATTTCTAAAAAAGTAAAGAAAACTGAACCTTTAACTATTGGATATGAATATTCTTTTTCTCCAGACGGAACCAAGATGTATTTGCTAGAAACCTATAGAAATAATGCTGGAGCCATAACTCATATGGAGAACTTTGTTGGAAGCAAATGGGAAAAAGAATTTTTTGAATATTTTGAGCTTAAAAGTTTTTCTGTTCTTGGAAACTCAAATGAGAAGCTCAAAAAATCTTTAAAAGAATATACCAACGACTTTAGGACTCTTGAGGGAGGCTTTCACAGACTCCACGAAAGAGTTAAAAAAAGGTTAAATTAACTTTCAAGAAAATTATTTAACCTCTCATAAGCGTTAATAAAATCTTCTTTAAAATCTTGAACGACATCACTTGCAGAAATACTTTCGTTCATCAATCCAACTCCTTGTCCAACCCAATAGGTAGCAAGCTCTTTGGCACCATCGTGTCCACCAGCTGCTAACTTGTTAACTTTTTGTAGAGCGGGCTCTGCTACCATTGGTTGCAATGGCATTGGTAATGGTTCAGGAGCGCTTTCTGCTTCCCATGCCTGAGTCCATGGAGTAACTAATTGTCTGGAATGTTTACCAGTTCTACTTCTTGACCTAACCGTTTGACTAGAATTAGCAGCAACCATTTTTTCTTTTATCACAGGCTCTACTTCTGACTCAATTGTAGTTAGCCAAACTGAACCGCACCAAGCCCCTGAAGCTCCCATCGTCATAGCCGCCGCCATTTGCTTACCAGTTACAATTCCACCAGCAGCTAAAATTGGGACATCACCATAAGGCTGAATAGCTTGGTGAACCTCTGGAATTAAAACCATGGTAGATACACTTCCACAGTGTCCTCCTGCTTCGGTTCCGGATACAACTAAAATATCAACTCCGGCTTTAACTTGATTGATCGCGTGTTCTGCGGTTCCTAATAATGCAGCCACTTTGCAGTCATTTTCTTTACCCATTTGAATCATCCAGTCTGGAGGAACGCCAAGTGCATTGGCAATGATTTTAATTGGGTGTTTAAAAGCAACATCTAAAAGAGCCTTTGCTCCATCGGACTGGGTATTTTGAGCAAAACTTGAACCACCAGAGTCTATTTCTCTCAATTCTGGAGCTTCAATACCATGATTTTCTAAAACATCAGTTCTGAAATCTGCATATTCTTGCGGAATCATTTTTACCAGCTTGTCAGCATCGAATTTTTCATCTTTGCCTACCATTTTGTTTGGAATTAATACGTCTACTCCATATGGTTTTCCATCAATGTGCTCGTCAATCCATTTCAATTCTTTTTCCAATTGTTCTGGAGACATACCGACTGCACCTAAAACTCCACAGCCTCCTGCTTTGGAAACTGCCACTACAACATCTCTACAATGTGTAAATGCTACAAGAGGAAACTCTATATCTAACATTTCACAAATTCTTGAATTCATCATTTCTATACCTCTTTTATTGTAATCATTAATATCTTCTAAATTTCAGTTCAAATCAAGATTTTTGTATTAAAATTTATCTATGCCTAACAAGACCACTATTCCAGCTTCTATCATTGTTATTATACTTTCAACTCTTTTAGCTTTTGCTGTTAATCAAGGGAGTGTTTCAATATCAAATATTCCGCTTTTTGGCTTTGTAGTATTTCTGATTTTTGTAATTCAATGGATAGTTTTTATTCCCTCCTTTTTTAACAAAACAGAACATTTTTTTGATTTAACAGGATCATTAACTTTCATATCAGCTACTCTTTTTACCCTTATGGCTATCCCTGAAATATATCTAAGGGACATCATAATTTCATTACTAGTGGTTGTCTGGGCCACAAGACTTGGCTCATTTCTATTTTTTAGAGTAAAAAAAGATGGAGGTGATGGAAGATTTGACATAATGAAAACCAAATTTTGGTGGTTTTTGATGACCTGGAATATTCAGGGAATGTGGGTATTCCTATCCTTGGCAGCCGGTCTTGCCGCAATGACCTCACAAGATAAGATTGAAGCAGATATTTTTTTGGTTATCGGTACCTTAATTTGGATTTTAGGTTTTTCTTTAGAGGTTATAGCAGATAATCAAAAATCAAAATTTAGATCTAATCCTGAAAATAAAGATAAATTTATTTCGATTGGAATTTGGTCCTGGTCAAGACATCCTAATTATTTTGGAGAAATACTCCTTTGGATAGGCATTACTATAATTGCTTTACCTGTTCTTAAAGGATGGCAATTCGTTACTTTGATTTCTCCACTATTTATTATCATTCTGCTAACTCAAATTAGTGGGGTGAGATTACTTGAACTCAGAGGAAAAAAGAAATGGGGAGATGACGAAGAATATAAGAGCTATATTAAAAATACTTCAGTTTTGATCCCACTTCCGCCAAAAGATTAAAAACTAATTTTTCCTTATTGATCATATTTGATAGGTTAAGCCTGCCGCCTCTACTCCTGCAACAGCACAAATCTCATCGCGATCAGGCAAATCCCCTGAAACGCCAACGGCGCCTACTACATCTTCACCTTTCTTAATCATTATCCCTCCAGGAGAAGGTGCTATTTTGTTTCCAGATATAGCTCTGGCAGCATTAAAAAAGTGAGTTTGTTCAGGTTGAGTACTATAGAGTTCTCTAATTGCTCTGCTCGAAAAGCCTATTCCAACACAGCCCCATGCTTTCGCAAAGGCTATGTCTGGCCTTATAAGAGAAGAATTATCTTCCATTGCTGAGCTTACCAGTATGCCTCGAGTGTCAAGGACTGCAATCGTGATGGGCTTCATATTCTCTTCTCTAGCTTTTTTTAAACAACCTTCAACTATTTTTTGTGCATCTTTAAGGGTAATCATGTTTATCTCCTAAATTTTATGATATTGAATTTAAAACGAAAAGTTTAGATTATTTTTCTTCGAACTTATAAGACTTAGATCTTTTAAATGCCTCTCTTTCAAAAAGCATGTCCGTGTATCTCTTAATATTAGGTTTGAATGCTTGCTCTATTCCAAGTGATTCAGCTACAACAAAAGCATAACTCACGCAGATATCTGCAATCGTAAAGCGATTTGAACATAAGTATTCTTTATCGTTTAAAGTTGTCTCTAATAATTTACACCTTGATACAAACCATCTGCTGTAACCTTCTACAGCAGCATCCGCTACACCTGGCTCTTGAAGTTTGTATCTAAGAACAACTGTCTGTGGAAAAGTTAAAGTTGCATCAGAGTGGAAAAGCCAATTTAAGTAAGCTGGATAGTCAGGCTCATCTGGCATAACTCTTAAATCGGTCGGGCCATATTTCTCAACTAAATATTGAGACATCGCAACAGATTCGGTCATTTTAACATCACCGTCTATCAAATAAGGAATTGTTCCTAGCATGTTGATATCCAAATACTCTTTCATGAACATTCTTGGCGGGAAAGGCATCATTTCGAGCTCGTAATCTATGCCCATTTCTTCAGCAGTCCAAATTGGCCTCATTGCTCTTGAGGCTTCGGTTCCCCAAATCTTAATCATTTTCTTTTCTCCCAATATGATTTAGCCTTATATACTAAATTTTTAAACAACATTTATTATAGGAGAAAACATGATAGGAGTACTTGTTAAATTAAATATAAAAGAGGGTAGTGAAAAAGACTTTGAAGAAAATATGCTCAAGCTCGTTGAGGCAACGAATGCAAATGAACCTGGTGTTTTTTACTATGGTCTATTAAAAACAGATAACCCTCAAACTTATCAAATGATAGAGATTTACAAAGATGCTGAAAGTCATGCTAGTCATTCCCAGACTGAACACTTTAAAACACTGGGTGGAGCACTTGCACCGTTTCTTGCTGGAGCACCAGAAATTACTGTCCATGAGGAAATAAAATAGCACTCAAAGAAAACTATTTAAAAGCGGTCTCAAGCCAAGAAATATCTTTAGATGACGCTCAGCTAAAATTAACTGAGCGCCTAGATATTTCTTTGCTGGAATTAAATAAGGAAAAAGGCTTTTTAAATTTTTTTACCAAAAAAAAACCACAGAGAATTTATATTCACGGAGACGTTGGGCGCGGAAAGACGTTTCTTATGGATATGTTGTTTGAGGAAATCAATCATGGAAAAAAAATAAGGCTTCACTTTCACCGTTTCATGCAAAATCTTCATGAAAGCCTAAAAAATTATGAAGGGGCAACAGATCCTTTAAAAAAAATAGTTAAAGATTTATCCAAAAGATATGAATGTCTATGTTTTGATGAATTTTATGTTGAAGATATTGCAGACGCCATGCTTCTAGGAAAATTTATGACTGAACTATTCAAATCTGATTTATCTTTTTTTGCAACTTCAAACATAGCCCCAAAAAATTTGTATGAAGATGGATTGCAAAGAAAGCTTTTCTTGCCTGCTATAAAAGCTATTGATAGTGCTTGTGAAATATATCACTTGAATTCTGATGTTGATTTTAGATTAAGAGCTTTAGAAAAAAGTGGAAGTTACTTTTATCCTGCTGATAAAAATATTGAAATTGTTAAAAAAATTTTTGTTGAAATTACTCAAAATAAAAAAGCTAAGGAAGGCTTTATAAACATAAACAACAGAAAGATGGATATTTTGGCTTATTCTAAAGGGGTCTTATGGGCGAATTTTTTACAAATTTGTTCATCGCCCAGAAGCGCAGCGGATTATATTGAGATATCAAAAGAGTTTCATACAGTTATTCTTTCTGATGTACCCTTTATCAATTCTGATGATGAAGCAAGGCGATTTATCTCTTTCATAGATGAATGTTACGACAGAAGAGTAAAGTTAATTATTTCAGCAGCTGAACTACCTGAAAAACTTTATGTCAAATCTAGACTGGAAGAAAAATTTAAAAGAACAATAAGCAGAATGACTGAAATGCAGTCTAAAGATTACCTTTCTCAAGCTCATTTAGCTTGAAAATATATGGATAGACTCCATATAAAAGGTATAAGTGATAATATAAAAATATGAAAGATATAGTAGAAACTAATTTCGCAATTGGCCAAGTCGTTAGACATAAACACCTTGATTTTAGAGGTGTCATTTTTGACGTAGACCCGGAGTTCAATAACACCGAAGAATGGTATCAAAGCATACCGGCAGAGATAAGACCAAAAAAAGACCAACCTTTCTATCATGTCTACGCTGAAAATGAAGATGTTTTTTACACCGCTTATGTTTCTCAACAGAATTTGCTTGCTGACAATTCCCTCGAGCCTGTAGCTCATCCCGATGTTCATGAAAACTTTGGTCCGTTTGATGGGAAAAGATACGAAGTTTTAGAAGTTACTAGAAACTAGATTTCTTCTGCAAGTAATACGCAAATACAAAATAAATCCATAGCGTCCAACAGTTCATCAAGCTCAATTTGAGTTGGAGCTAGCCGAATATTTTTATTTTCTAAGTCCTTACCATAAGGAAAGGTTGCTCCCAAAGGAGTAAGTTTTAGACCTGCTTCCTCACAAAGCTTATGAATTTTTGAAGCGTTACCAGTTAAAGAATCAAAGGAAACAAAATAACCTCCCGTTGGCTTGGTCCACTTTGCCAATCCAGTTGGTAATTCATTTAACTTTTCTTGAACAAGATCAAACTTGGGTTTGATTATGTTTGATAGTTTTTGCATATGCTCAATTAGAGCTTTCTGTGAATCAAACATCCTGACATGTCTTGCTTGATTTACTTTGTCAGAACCTAACGAAAACTTAGAAAAATAATCAGCAAAGTGTTCCATATTGATTGGTGATAGAGAAATAAATGCCAAACCCGATCCTGCTAATGAAATCTTACTAGTACTACCAAGCATAACGAGTGAGTCATGTGAATTTTTATCAATAAATATTTTTTCTATATCAGGTAGTTTTTTTGAATCATTAAAGTCATGAACTGCGTAAGCATTATCAAAAATAATTTTAAAGCCATCTCTATTTATGCTTGCTAAAGCTTCTATTTTTTCTTTAGAGAAAATCTCACCAGTAGGGTTCGAATGTTTAGGCACACAAATCATTCCTTTTATGGTTTCGTCAGTTTCCAATAAATTTTCTATTGAATCTAAATCAGGCCCATCTCCCATTAAAGGAATAGGTATCATTTTTATTCCTAATTTTTCTAACATTGCAAAGTGTCGATCGTATCCTGGAACTGGGCACAAAAAAGAAACTTTATCGAGATCTTTCCAAGCTAAATGCCTATCGCCATGAAATATCATGCTGAGCAAATAATGCCCTAGTAAGGTCAAACTACTCGTACCGTTAACAAAAATATTTTCTGGATCAGAATTTAGAACCCAGCCAGCTAATTTTCTAGCAGAAGGGAGCCCTTCTAGAAGACCATAATTTCTTGTATCAATCTTATCTTGGATGAAGTCTCCTTTCATTATAGTTTCTAAATTATCAGACAAATCTAGCTGTTCAGGAGAGGGTCTACCCCTAGTTAAATCCAAGAGTCTTTTTGAATCTTTAAAGACTTGGTATTTTTCCTTTATTTCAGATATATCGTCACTTAAGCTCATAAGAATTAGCTATCTATTGATTATTCGTAAATTGTTATTTTCGGCATGCTCTTTGAGTCTATCATCAGGAGATACTACTATAGAATTTTTACATTTTTCTACTAAAGGTAAATCATGGATTGAATCTGTATAAAAAGTGGCCCCTTCTAGATTTACTTCTTTTTTCCTGCACCATTCTGAAACATGCATTAATTTACCTTTATCAAAATTTGGTTCTCCTGTTGTTTCCCCTGTCACCTTATCTTCTATGAACTCTGTAGTTGTTCCTAAAAATTCTTCTACTCCAAAATAATTTGCAAAACCTTCAACTATAAAATCCAAGGCTCCTGAAGCTATAAGCACATCGTCCTTTTTATGTTTTTCCAATAGCTCGAAAGTTAAATCATCAATCAAGATATCTTTAGAAGAGTTGATAAAACTTGTAACTAATAAATCTACCTCGTTTTTATTTTTTCCAATTAAGGGATATAAGAGAAATCTCATATAGTCTTTAAAATTTAAATTTCCTGAACGATAATCCTTGTCGAAGGCTTTGATCTTCTTAAGATAAAAATCTTTATCTAACATTCCTTGTTCAACTATGTACTTGGTGAAATGAAATTCACTATCAGCACATAAGAGTGTGTCATCTAAGTCAAAAATTACTAACTGATTCATTTACTAATCTGATTTTTAAATTCTATTAAAGCATTTCTGTAAGCTTCTTTTTTGAAGTCTACAACTTGATTCAATGGGTACCAAAAAGGCACCCAGGTATATTTATCAAATTCAGGTATATTCTCTTTATTTAAATCTATTTCTCCAGAGATAAGTTTTAATAAAAAGTATTTTTGAGCTTGGCCTTTAAACTTTCCACCAAGGACTCTGGATCTTATATTTTTCGGAATATCATAGTAAATTAAGTTTTGGGTTACAGCTTTAATCTCTACATTTTCCTCATTCAGTCCTACCTCTTCATTCAATTCTCTGAACATGGCGCTCTCGATAGTCTCGTCTTCATCTACGCCTCCTTGTGGAAATTGCCAATTATCAGTATTTCTCCTTTTACAAAATAAGCTCTTGTTTTCTTTGTTAAGAACTATCATTGCAACATTCAATCTATAACCGGTCTTAATTTTGAAGGTCATTTTATCTTTAGATTAAATTTTTTTAATTCCAATAATTCTCTAGATTCATTAAAAGAGGTTTCTTCTATTTTCGCATCATCATTTTTATCAATTATTATGAATGTCGTAGACCTTGTTCCATAAATATCAGTCGCTATGAATCTATATGGAAACTCCTTTCCATGATTTTCTTTTGTGAAGGCTTCAGAGAATTCCAAAGGTTTGTTTGCTGGAGCTTGCATCATTTCAAAAAGACTTTTTCCAGAAATTTCAGAAGATAATATCTTTTCAAAATCTTTTTCTGCACTTTTTATTTTTTCTGATTTTTTTTCTATGGGTTTATTTCCTATCGCGTATACCTCTCCATTGGAAAGTTTTTTTTCTAAACCTCGGTTTGAACATATCAAAGCATCAATTCCATCAAATAAAATTAAATTAAAGCCTTGATAATTTAAACAATCAATTTCCTCCAAATATTCTAATGAAGAATAGTTTGATAATACAAAGTCTTTAACCAGATCTCCTCTACTTGATAAACATTCTAGGGATGTTTTTTGTGTAGACAATGAAGTGAATTCTCTTACATTTGTTACAGCTGCAAACTTTCCTTTTTCGCTTAATGCCATCCATGTGCCATCAAAGTTTTTATCTTTGCCAGCTAAAATATTTGGACTTGAGTTCCACCAATGCATACTTTCTGTTGGTCTCTCATAAAACTCGTCCCTGTTTGAAGTAAGAACTAATTTATAGTCACTATTTGGATTGAGGGATAAAACAATAAGGCACATAAAAAAAGGAAAAAGTTTATCAGACTGTTTTAATAAGGGATAATCATACTTCTACATGTTTGAATTTTTTCTAGGCTTAGTTTTATTAGGCGTTCTGGCTGGACTTCTGTCTGGTTTCTTTGGAATAGGCAGTGGAGTAATTTTAGTTCCTGCCTATGTCTTTTTATTCAATTTATTAGATTTGCCTCCAGAAATTATTCCCATATTAGCTACTGGCACTTCTATGACCACTATGGCTATAACTATTCCGATGGCTGCCTATATCCATTTTAAAAATAATAACGTAGAGCTAGAAATTGTTAAAAAAATGTTTTGGATGGCATTTGCCATGACTTTGTTTGGTAGATACATAGCGCTATTTATAGAAAGCTCAACGCTCCAAATTATCATTGCCTTATCTTTATTTTTAGCAGCTCTTCAAATAGCTTTTGACTTTTCACCAAAGTCAAAAAATCTTCACAAAAGTTCTCTTGAATTAATTTTTGTTGCTGCCCTGTTGGGATTAGTAACTTCTTTTGTAGGAATTGGTGGAGGAATTCTTATGGTTCCTTATTTTTTATATAAAGGATTAGATCCTCATAAGGCAATCGGCACTTCTTCATTAATGGGGTTTGCCCTCGCAGTATCCGGAGCTCTAGGAGCTTTATTGTTTGCGCCTATTGCATCAAAAGATATTGAATTTTTTGTAGGCTCAGCATTTGCACCTGCTGTAATTATTACTGGATTATCGAGTATTTACTTCGCCAGGCTTGGAGCAAACCTTTCTGCAAAAACCGACAGTAAATATCTTAAGTCAGCATTTTCTATTCTGATAATAATTGCAGCTTTAAGAGTCTTTTATATTACCTTTATATGATTGTTGAAATAGATCCTATTGCATTTTATATCCCTCTGCCTTTCTTTGGTTGGTGGCCGATATATTGGTACGGTATTTCTTGGCTAGTAGCAATTTTGTCAATTAATTATTTAGCACGACTCCATGCACCTTCTAGTGGAGTTATTAACAAAAAACTTATTGACGACTTTATTTTCTATGGTGTTTTAGGGGCAATAATTGGAGGAAGGATTGGCTATATGGTCTTTTATGGACTAGATAATCTATTAAGAGATCCTATCGCTCTATTTAAAATTTGGGAAGGAGGTTTATCATTTCATGGAGGATTACTTGGCGTACTATCAAGTTTTTTAATTTTTTCAGAAAGCAGGAAAATTTCTTTTTTTGATTTATCTGATCATATGGCAATTTATCTTCCATTGGGTTTAGGTTCTGTAAGAATAGGAAATTTTTTAGGTGGCGAGTTACTTGGCAGACCAACTGAAATGCCATGGGGTATAGTTTATTCTAATGATCCTTTAGGTTTGGTAAGACATCCTTCTCAACTTTATCAGGCATTTTTTGAAGGCATCTGTATGTTTGTTATTTTATTTTTGGTAGCAAAAAAACAACCTCCAAAAATGTTTTTATCTGGAATGTTTTTGCTTTTGTATGGTTCGTTTAGATTTATTACAGAAAATTTTAGAACACCTGATTCCCACATAGGATTTGATTTGTTTGATACTTTAACAAGAGGACAGCTCTTGTCATTACCAATGATAATTTTTGGTATAGTTTTAATATATTTAAGTTTAAAAAAAAAGAATGAAACAGTATCTTGAGTTAATAGAAAAAATACTTGAGGAAGGTGTAGAACGATCCGATAGAACTGGAACAGGAAGGAAAAGTATCTTTGGACACCAAATGCATTTTGATCTAGAAAAAGGCTTCCCTTTAGTAACTACTAAGAAAGTTCATTTGAAATCGATTGTCCATGAATTAATATGGTTTTTAGCTGGTTCGACAAATATTAAATATCTTAAAGATAATGGTGTTTCAATTTGGGACGAGTGGGCAGATGAAAATGGAGATTTAGGACCGGTATATGGAGCACAATGGCGATCTTGGCCAAATCCTAATGGTGGCAAGGTTGATCAAATAAAAAATCTTGTTGACAGTATAAAAAATAATCCAAATTCAACAAGACATATTGTAAGCGCTTGGAATCCTGCACTGGTTGATGAAATGGCTCTGCCGCCATGTCATGCCTTATTTCAATTTTTCGTAGCTGATTCTAAAATATCATGTCAACTCTATCAGAGAAGCGCAGATGTATTTCTCGGAGTACCTTTTAATATCGCATCTTATGCCTTGCTAACAATAATGATTGCCCAAGTCTGTAATCTAAAACCAGGTAAGTTCGTTCATACCTTAGGGGATGCTCATTTATATTTAAACCATCTGGATCAAGCAAAACTTCAAATTTCTAGGAAACCTTTTGATTTACCAACTATAAAAGTCAATTCTGAGGTTAATAAACTGGAAGAATTTACTTATGAAGATTTTGAAATCTTAAATTATGTAAGCCATCCAGGTATATCTGCCCCGATTTCAGTTTAATGGCCATCAAGTTAATTTGTGCTATTTCCAAAAACAATGTGATTGGAAATGAGAATAAACTTCCTTGGAGTATCTCTGAAGATTTGAAAAGATTTAAAGAGCTCACGTCAAATAATTGGATTGTGATGGGCAGAAAAACTTTTGATTCCATTGGACGGCCTCTTCCTAATAGAACAAATATTGTTTTAAGTGAAAATAAAAATCTAAAAATCGATTCTGTGAAAGTATTTAACTCGCCAAAAGAGGTAATCGAATACTATAAAAAAAATAGTGACCAAGAGGATCTTTTTATCATAGGAGGAACCTATATTTATGAATTATTTTTAGAATATTGTGAATATCTATTCATTACTCACGTAGATAAAAAATACTCAGGAGATGCTTTCTTCCCAAAAATAGATTGGAATAAATGGAAATTAATTAGCGAAGAAAGCAGATATGATGATGATGAAGAAGTAAATTTTTATTTTAGAGACTTTAAGAGAATTTAACTTTCTTCTAAATCTTTAATTCTAAGTTGAAGCATTTCAACTCTTTTCTTTTCTTTTTCAGTATAAGTAAGCCATGTCAGAGCTTGAGTTCTTAATTTATCCTGTTTTTTCTCTCGAGCTTCTTTATCTTTAATTTTTATATCAGTTAACCTGTCAATTGCTGTTCTAAAAAATTTCGTAGCATTTTCAAACTCTTGAAGTTCATAAGCAACTTGGCCTAAAAGAATATTTACAGTAACCGGGTCTTTTAATTTTCCTTTTTTAAGACCTAACTGGAGGGCTTGTTTGGCCTCTTTATATCTGTCGGTAGCTAAGTAGATTTGGCCAAGAAAAATATACAACTCTCCTTCTTCGGATTTCTTTGCTGCTTTTTCGTAAGCTGGTTCAGCTTTATCAAGCTCTTGAGCCATATGCCAGCCTTGCGCAAGGTATTTAAGATGCTTTTCATCTTCTTTAACAAATTCTTTTTCTATCCCGTATTGCATAACTCTTGCAGCTTTTAAAGGTGCTTCCGCTCTCATTAACAACTGATAAAGAGAAACATATTCAGTTCCTTTATCTAGAAGCCTTTGGTCATGAGCTGCTTCTAAAGATGAAAGTTGTTTTTTTTCTTCTTTAAGTTCTCCATAAACTCCAGAGAGCTGAGTCCAATACCTTTTCTTAGGATAAAACCTCACCAATTCTTCAAATAAAGGAAGCATATCCTTTATTCTTTGGTTTTCGTTATAGAGAGCAATTAATAAGTTGTAGGTTGATTCTTTAGGCTTAGATTTGTTTGCTTTTGCGACGCACAATGCTCGTTCTGAAAACTTAAGAGCCTTTTTTTTATCTTTTAGTTGCCAATAAGATGCAGCAATGATGTCAAAACCAAGAGAGCTAGGATTAGCTTCCATAGAAATCCACTGTTCCATGTAATCAATAGCAGTTTTGTAATTTCCCTCGGAATAAGACAGTTGGCCTAACATGGAAATAACATTTGATTTTAGTCTTGGGTCGGCATCTTCAATAGACAAAAACTTAATGTAGTTTCTCTTTGCGGATTTAAGGTCTTCATTTATTGAATCTATGTATGCAAAATAATAATACATTTGGGCTTTATCTGACTCAGTTAGATCTGCATCTGATTGCATTTTGTTGAGAACATTTTTTGCTTTAACAAAGTCTTCAGTTTCAGCTCGAAGAAATGGAAAAAGCTCTTTTAGATATGCTTGAGCTCTTTTGCTAGGTAATTTAGCGATTTGTCTTTTAGGTTTCGATAATTCTGATCCTAAACATCCTTTTATGGTAAAGCCTGGGAAATCAAATTTGGTCTGTTCTGGCTGATTGTCTTTTTGAGAAAAAATAGCTCCTGAGAATATTAAAAAATATAAGAAAATTTTTATCATTTTTTAACCTTGAATTCCTCGACAATTTTCAGGCACATATCCTGGGCCTTTACCTTCGCCTTCAAGTACAAAAGTAATTCTTTGGGTAACTCCTTCAACTTCAACTGCATTTCCATCTCTAATTAGCGGTTTATATTTATATCTTAACGCAGCTCTAATTGCAGCTCTATCAAAAATTCCTTGTGGGATAGATTGAATTACTTCTGGATCTCTTACAGAGCCTACCTCTGTAACTACATATTTGAGGACAACACAGCCTTCTATTCCTCTCTCAGCTGCTCTTCTGGGATACTGAGGTGGAACTTGAAAAATTGGAACGTATGAACCATCCATAAAAACTCCAGATCTTCTCCTTTTAAAATTCAAATTTGGATTAACCGATTGATCAAGCAGCTCTTCAATGTTTTCAATATCTACTTCTGGAGGTAATTGGTCGGGTTCTGGTTCAGCTTCTTCTGGTCTTTCTACAGAATCAATTAATTCTGGATCTCTAACAGGCATAACAATATCTACTATTTTTCTTAAATTTGACTCATCTAAAGAAACTTCTCCAGTAGCAATTAACAAGGCCATTAATAAAATAGAGGCAAAAGAAACTACTGTACCGCCTGCAGCAGCCAATCCATATTTCTGGTAAGGATTATCGTCGACTATAAATTTTTTTAAGGAAAAAGAATTCTTATCTTTTAACTGCGAGGTTAAAGGTTTACTTCTTAAATTTAATATAAATTTTCTTAAAAATTCTCTCATTAGAAATTAGGTTCAGCAGCAATAGATATGTCATTCACTCCCGCTTCTCTTACTTCGTCCATGACATCAATAATTGTATCAGCAGTAGATTTTTCATCAGCCTGAATGACAACTGTTCCTTGAGGGTTTTCCGCAATCATTCTTATGACATTTGCTTTAACCTGTCTTACATCAATTCTTCTACCATCCATGTATATTTCACCAGCAGCACCTATTGCAATAAGAATCGCAGCATTTTCAGTAACCTCAGCTGTTTCTGAGTCAGGTCTATTTATTTCTAAGCCAGGTTCTTTAATAAAGTTTGCAGTAACGATAAAGAAGATAAGAAGAATAAATACTACATCCAACATAGGTGTAATATTCGGCTCATCTTTTTCTTCTACTGCTTGACTAATTAGTGATCTTCTCATTTTCTTTACTCAAAAGTTAAGTGTTCCTGTAATAAATCAGATTGTTTTTTTGCTTTTTCTTCCAAGATTCTTGAAGCAAAGGTTGCTGGTATAGCAGCCATCAAACCAGCCATAGCCGGTATAGTAGATTTAGCCACACCGCCAGCCATTGCTTTAGCATCGCCTCCACCTGTGACAGCCAAAATATGGAAAACTTCTATCATTCCTAAAATAGTTCCTAGCAAACCCAACAATGGAGCTAAAACGATAGCCACTCTAATGTATTCTAGGTTACTACTTATTTTTACATTCGCTTTTGAAATCAACATAGCTCTTATCTGATGACCGGACCAGGATTTATGATCTGGAGTTTCTTGCCATGAATTCTGAATATCTCTTTCTACATCGCCATGGATATATTTAAAATACCAAAATCTTTCCAAAATAAAGCTCCACATTAAAATAATTAAGAAACCTATGAAAACAACAACTCCGCCTCCCTTTTCAAAAAAATCTAAGAGGGTATCTTGTAATCCAAAAAGGAAAGCCATAATAACTAAGCTCTATTTTCTTCAGATGCCACTGCCACCATTCCTGTACTTTGCTCCTCAAGAACCGTAAGAATATTCTTGGCATAATTTGCCATAATAGCAGCCATGAAAGTTGCTGGAATTGCTGTCATTAAACCTAGCATAGTGGTTACAAGTGCTTCAGAAATACCATTCGCCATTGTTTTTGGATCGCCAGTACCAAATAAGGTAATAGCTTGGAAAGTATTTATCATCCCTGTAATAGTTCCAAACAGACCTAGTAAGGGAGCTACTACTGAAATTAATCTAACTAACCAAATTCCAGTATCAATATTAGCTCTCTCTACTAAAATTTGTTCTGCTAGTTTTAGCTCGAGAGTCTCTACATCTGATCCTTTATTTTGTTCTGCAACATCAAAAATTCTTGATAAAGGATTATTTCCTTGTTTGGAGCCTGAAGCTTCTTTTTTCACATTTTTATCAAGATTAAATAATATATAAGTTCTCCACCCAAAAATACCTGTAGCTAATAGAAAAAGAAGAATGATGGTATAACCAGTGATTCTTCCATATTGGATTTGTTCAAAAAAACTTGGTAAAGATATTAAATTTGTAAGTAAAGCCCCTCCTTGAGGACCTGTAGGATCTACAGCAAACTCGACAAATCCTGTTGAAGTATCATGAACATCATATGTTCCTCCAAGATATCTTCCAGGTTGTCTTGGAAGAGTTTCATAAGCTCCTCTAGCAGGCAAATATGTAAGGTACTGACCTTCAGTTACAGCATTGAAATTTCCAATTCTTACTACATTCTCTTGAGAGGTTTGCCCTTCATTATCTACAACCGTAGCTTGAAATTTTTGTACATTACCAGAGGCAATTAGCTCTCTTTGCAATTCATACCAAAGTCTTTCAAGTTCTTCTATCGAAGCCAAACTTATGCCTTCACCCATTCTTTTTGCAAGGTCTTTTAAGAAGATTTCCCTATCTTTTCCAAACTGCCCTGACGTTACAGCAGATTCAAACTGTTGTTGGGTGTCAGAAGCAACTCCTTGAAGATGTCCAAACGTTTCATACAGAGATCCCAACCTAGTTTTAAGCTGTTCTTCTAGCACGACAAGTTTGGCGTCATTTGCTTCAAACCTTGTTTCCAATTGCGTAGCTATTGCCTCTAATCTTGATCTTTCAGCTTTAGCATTTGCAAGTAACGTTGCTTGACGACTTCTTTCTCTAGAAAATTTTTGTTCTCTTTCAGTTGCTTCTTCAGATTCAGCAAATTTTCCTTGTTGAACAAGTTCTAGAAGCTGTTCTAAAGACAGTGCTGTATCAGGTTTTTCTTCCTGTGAATATGAAAAAGGAAGGAATAAAGCAAAAATAATTGTTAGTAATCTTAATTTCATTGAGCCACCTCCGCAGCAGGAACTGGTAACTCAAGTATATCTACTGTTTTAACTTTTTTAGCCATTGCAATACCATCTCTAATTGAGTTTCTGTATCTTCCAGGTAAAGGTTCCCAAGACTGAGATTCCTTATTATAAATTCCTGTTTCAGATAGATCAGATGTTTGGTAAGCGAGAACTAATCTGCCAATCCTTAAAATATTAACATCTCGTTCTTGATCATCAATAAGGATAGTATCTTTATAAGTATCAATTTTTCTTCCGTATTCAGATTCAACAGCATATCCATCCAGAACCTGTCTAAGCTTCTCTGCAGGGGATACTACTGGATTATCTAAAGCTGATTGAATAAAAGATAATCTTTCTGTTCTTTCGCCAGCTCTAAAAGGAATATCAAGCGCTATAAATTGTTTCAAACCTTCAAACATTCTTCTTGCCAACGGGGGAATTTGACGTTGCAAAACAGTTGAATCTTTCATGGTTTTTTCTATCTCTTTCATTCTTTCAACTTGACGCTTGATTTGTTTTCTTTTCTGAGCGTTGTAGACCTTTAAACCTTCTATTTGCTTGCTAACACTTTTGTATTCAGCAGAGTCTTTGTCAGTTTTTTCTTGGAAAGAATCTATTTTTTGTTGAGAAGCTTGGGCAAGTAACGCCCTTTCATTATTAACTTCTAATACAGGCTCAAGTTGAGCGCTTAAATATAATGATGCAGTTAATAAAAAAAACGTTAAAATTGCTCTTTCTAACTTATTTATAAACATTATTAATCCCCTGATTATTTTAAGATTAAAGCAAAAAAAATGGTCTAAAACTAGCAATGCTTTGACCATAAGAAATAAACTTTATGGTTAAAACAAGATATTTGCAACTTGTATTATTCTTTTTAAAAAGGTATGACTTAAAAGCAACAAAATGACTCAAATTAGTACAAATGAATTTAAACAAGGATTAAAAATCATCCTGGATAAGTCTCCATGTGAAATTATTGAGCATGAATTTCATAAACCTGGCAAAGGACAAGCAGTTATGAGAGTTAAATACAGAGATCTTCTTTCAAATAGAGTTTTAGAAAAGACTTTTAAGACTGGCGAGTCTGTTGAAAAAGCAGAGATTTCAAGCAAGGAAATGCAATTCCTTTATCAACAAGACAATAAAGTTATTCTTATGGACACAACGAATTACGAACAATTTGAATGCGATCAATCAAAAATTGAAAAACAGGTAGTTTGGATGAAAGAAGGAGCTAACTACGAAATCATTTTCTGGGAAGATACTTTAATTACAGTTGAAATTGATAATTTTGTCGATATTTCTGTAAAAGATACAGATCCTGGATTAAAAGGAGATACAGCAACGAATACATTTAAGCCGGCTACTTTAGAAAATGGAATTGAAATAAAAGTTCCTCTATTCATTTCTCCGGGAGATTTCATTTCAGTCGATACAAGAAGTATGGAATATCAAGGAAGAGTCAATAAATGAAGGATGAAATTTTTAGTTCTTTACAAAAAGCCTCTTTAAAAATTTTTCCAGAGTTCGCCGGCAACTTTCAAGTTACCAAGCCTCAAGATTCACTTCATGGAGATTGGTCTTCAAATATAGCCTTGATTATGGCTAAAGAAATGAAAAAGAATCCGCGTAAACTTGCAATTGAAATTATAAGTGCTCTTGAAGGATTAGATTATTCAGAAAAGGTAGAAGTTGCCGGGGCTGGATTTATAAATATTTATCTAAAAGAGGATTTATTTTTCAGTCAAATAAAAAATTATGCTTTAGGAGATTTCAAAGGTCTATTAGTAGAAAAAAAACCAAAAAAAATCCTTTTGGAATACGTTTCCAGCAATCCAACCGGCCCCATCCATGTGGGACATGGAAGATCTGCGGCCTTTGGTTCAGCTTTAGCAAATCTATTAAAGACAGCGGGAAATAAAGTCACCCAAGAATATTATGTAAACGATAGAGGACTTCAGGCCAAAACTTTGGGATTAAGTGTTTTTATTAGAATGCAAGAATTGGATAAAAAGAAGATTGTATTTCCTGAAGATTGTTATGCAGGAGAGTACATAAAAGATCTTGCCATAAAAGCAAAAAAACATTTTAGAGGAAAATATCTTGTCAAAAAAGATGACAATCTTTTCTTCGAAACGCTTAACGAATGGTTTGAGTATATAGATGCGTCGTATGAAAATTTTTTAGAATTAGCGAACTATGTCATTGAGCTTCAAACGGAAGAAATTAAAAAGGATTTGGAGGTTTTTCAAGTTAAATATGATAATTGGTTCAATGAATCTAGCTTGTATGAAAAAGACCTGATTCAAAAAAGCATAAAAAATTTAAAAGATAATGAAGTAGAAAAGAAAGATGGTGCTTTATGGTTCAAATCTACTAATTATGGCGATGAAAAAGATAGAGTCCTAATAAGAGACAATGAAGAACCCACATATTTTGCATCGGATATTGCTTATCACAAGCATAAATATGAAAGGAATTTTGATGAAATCATAAATATTTGGGGAGCAGACCATCATGGTTATATTCCTAGAGTAAAGGCATCCATTGAATCCTTAGGATTAGACTCTAAAAAGCTTAAAACTCTTCTCATACAATTTGTTTCTCTTAAAGAAAAAGGGAAAAAGGTCCAAATGTCTACTAGATCCGGTGAATTTGTTGAGTTATCCGATCTAGTAGATGAAGTTGGTATCGATTCGGCTAGATATTATTTCTTGGCGAGAAAGCCCGAACAAGCTCTAGAATTTGATATCGACTTAGCTAAAAAAACAAATAAAGATAATCATGTTTACTATATCCAGTATGCTCATGCGAGGATTTGCAGCATAAAAAAAGAGCTTAAAAAAAGAAAAATAGATTTCAATATTAAAGAATCATTAGAAAAGTTGAGTTTATTAAAAGAGACTGAAAAAGAAATCATATCACTGGTAAATGGCTATCCTGAAATACTTGAGCAATGTTATAAAAACAATGAGCTTCATCCATTATGTTTTTACCTAAGAGATTTAAGTTCTAAATTTCATAGCTTTTACAATGCTGAAAAGATTATTTCTGATGATAAAGATTATTCAGATGCCAAGATTGCACTTTCTATTGCAATAAAAGAAATAATAAATAACGGTCTTAAAATTTTGGGAATAAGCTGTCCGGAAGTAATGTAATGGAAAGCATCAAAGATAAGATAAAAATAGTCCAGTCCAAGATAGATGCTTCTAAAATAGGTAAAAATGTAAAACTTGTTGCAGTTAGTAAGAAAAAATCATGGCAAGAAATTTCAGAAGCTTATCAAAATGGAGTTACTGATTTTGGGGAAAATTATTTACAAGAGTCTTTAGAAAAAATTTCTAAACTGAAAGATTTAAAAATTAGTTGGCATTTTATCGGGAATATTCAATCTAATAAATGCGAAGAAATAGCTAAAAATTTCGACTGGGTTCATACGATTAATAGATTAAAAATTGCTAGATTGATTGATAAATATTGCCCAGAAGATAAGTTCGTAAAGTGCCTGATACAGATAAATATAGACAACGAAGAGTCAAAATCCGGAATTAAAATTGAAGAAGTAGATAATTTTTTGAATGAGTTATCTGTCTTAAAAAAAATCAAAATTTGTGGATTAATGATCATTCCAAATCCAAATTTAGAATTTTTAGATCTTCAACAAACCTTTAAGAAAATTAAGATGCTATCAGATAGGCTAATTGAAAATTATGAGAATCTAACTGAGATCTCTATGGGGATGTCTAGAGATTTCGAATTAGCAATTAAAGAAGGTTCTACTATAGTAAGATTGGGCGAGACTATATTTGGGGCAAGAAATTAAATGAAAATAGGTTTTATCGGCGTCGGGAATCTTGGAGAAAAAGCAGTTACAAAGCTTTCTAAAAATTATGATCTATTTTTGTCAGATCCAATTGAAAAAGACGAACTCACAAAAGTTACGAATGGTTATTTTTCTTTAGAGGAGACAATAAATTCTTCTGATGTAATCTTTTTTACTATAAAGCCTAATATGATTGGGGAGTTATTTTCTAAAAATGATTTGAACCTGAAAGATAAAACCTTTGTCTCTTTTATGGCAGGATTAAGTCTTGATAAAATTCATGAACTAATAGGGGAAAAAATAAACCTAATCAGAGGTATGCCAACTGTTGGCATTGGAACGGGAGATAGTGCCATTGCCATTACATCAAACTTTTCCATATCTGTAGAGGTTAAGAATATGCTTTCCAATCTTGGCTCAGTTATTGAAATGCAAGAAGAGCGTTTTGATGCTTTTACTGCAATAGTCGGAGCTGGGCCTGCATACTTTGCCCTTTTAGCAGAAACTTTAGTTGAAATTGCCCATAAGGAAGGCTTTGAAAAACCTGAATCCTGGATAAATACCCTCATGTTGGGAACATCAAAAATATATGATGAAGAAAAAGAGATTGGTTTTAAGAACATCATGTCCATGGTGGCTTCAAAAGGCGGAGTTACTGAAAAGGCGCTAGAAACAATCAAAGAAAATGGCTTTAAGATAATAGTTTCTGATGCTATAAAAATGGCAATAGAAAGATCTAAAGAATTAGGTAAATAAATATGAATCCAAACTTTGTGATATTCACATTCATTAATTTAATATCGATTGTTCTTTCTATTTACTTTTTTTTTAGAATTTTTGAAGTAAATTTCAACAACGTTATTGTTAGTCGTTCTTACTCTTTCATAGAGCCTTTTCTAAGACCTTTTCGCATGCTTCTCCCTATAATGTATCGCATAGACTTATCTTGTTTAGCTTTAATTTTTTTCTTTAAGGCTCTGGCTTTTTATGTTTTTCTTTCAGGAACTGAAATAGATTTTGCGTTGAAAGAAGTTTTATCATGGACAGGAATAAGTGTTTTATTGATGTTTAGTCAAATTCTTAGATATGGGTTATTCATATCAATTATTAGTAGCTGGGCTTTTCCTTCTTCTAACAATCAATTTTTATCACTATGTAATTCTGTTACGAATGTTTTATTAAAGCCATTTCAAAAATTTACCATTTTTGGTGGAATGGACTTCTCACCTATAATTGTTTTTTTTCTATTAATACAAATCGATAGAATTTTATATAACGCAAAATTTTCTTTAGGTTTAACCAGTCTAATATAAATGTCAGCAGATAATCGCCTAGAAGTTAAGCCAAAAAAGTTTAAACATAACCAAAGTTTTAATCTTGAGTCAGGGGAATCTTTGAATGGTTTTGAGCTTGTTTATGAAACTTATGGAGAGTTAAACCAAGAAAAGTCTAATGCCATTTTGATATGTCATGCTCTCAGTGGTAATCATCATGCTGCTGGAATTTATTCAAAAGAAGATAAGAAACCCGGATGGTGGGATGAACTTATTGGGCCTGAAAAGGCCTTTGATACCAATAGATACTATATTGTTTCTTTAAATAATCTTGGCGGTTGTCATGGTTCTACTGGACCTGGATCAATCAATGATCAAACAGATAAGGAATTTGGCAGTAGTTTTCCAATTGTAACGGTTTCCGATTGGGTTAAAAGCCAAAACCTTTTACGTGAAGAGCTAAAAATTGAAAAATGGTTAAGTGTTGCTGGAGGTAGTCTTGGGGGTATGCAAGCTTTGCAATGGGCAATTGAATTTCCTGATAAATTATCCAAAGCTATTATCATTGCAGCTGCGCCTAAACTTAGTACTCAAAATATTGCTTTTAATGAAGTTGCAAGACAATCCATTATTTCTGATCCTGATTTTGAAAAAGGCGATGCGCATCCTGAAAAAGGGTTGGGGCTTGCAAGAATGTTAGGGCACATAACTTAT
>Ga0228615_1000364_pt1 | contig 25212 bp, 25 predicted proteins | sample 16DmetaG_FD_190530 | JGI IMG/M metagenome (GOLD analysis project Ga0228615, IMG submission 190530) | Seawater microbial communities from Monterey Bay, California, United States - 16D | ecosystem: Environmental > Aquatic > Marine > Coastal | place: USA: California | collected 2016-10-17
TAATACAGTAGCATCTACTATGGAAAAAGGAACATTTAACATTTTAGCAATACTACGGGCTATTAAAGTTTTTCCTGTTCCAGTTTCACCAACAAGAACAATATTACTTTTTTCTATCTCAACCTCATTTTCATCATTTGTCTGAGTAAGTCTTTTGTAATGGTTATAGACCGCAACTGACATTGCCTTTTTTGTTTCATTTTGCCCAATAACATATTGATCTAAAAAAGATTTAATTTCTTTGGGTTTTTTAAGAATAATTTCTTTTGCTAAAACTCCTGATGAAGCTTCTGAAATTTCTTCCTCAACTATACCATGTGCTTGTTCGATACATTTATCACAAATATGCGCATCCATTCCAGCTATTAATAAATCTGTCTCAGATTTCTTTCGCCCACAAAATGAGCATTCTAAATTTTCTTCCTTTGCCATTAGTGCAATACTATTAAATTTATAGTAGTTACTTTCTTACTAAAACTTCGTCAATCATACCATAAGCTTTCGCCTCTTCTGCCTTCATCCAATAGTCACGATCAGAATCATCGTGTACTTTCTTTACTGTTTGTCCAGAATGTTTCGCAATTATTTGATACAATTCATCTTTTAATTTCATGATTTCACGAGCAGTGATCTCGATATCTGATGCCTGTCCTTGAGCCCCTCCTAGTGGTTGATGAATCATTACTCTAGAGTGAGGAAGTGCTGAACGTTTTCCTTTTTCTCCTGCACACATCAAAACCGCACCCATTGAGGCTGCCATTCCTGTACAAATTGTTGCAACATCTGGTTTTATAAATTGCATAGTGTCATAAATCCCTAATCCTGCATACACTCCACCACCTGGTGAATTAATATATATAGAAATATCTTTTGAAGAATCTACACTTTCTAAGAATAATAACTGTGCTTGAATAATATTTGCTACTTGATCATTGATACCTGTACCTAAAAAGATAATTCTATCCATCATTAAACGAGAAAACACATCCATTGCAACAGCATTTAATTGGCGTTCTTCTATAATATTAGGAGTCATATTTGTAATTAACTGATTGTAATATGTACTACTAATTCCTCGATGTTTAGTTGCATATTTTTCGAATTCTCTTCCGTAATCCATTGATTTATTTTTTTAAAATATTATACTTGTAAAGATAGTAACTATTAGTGAATAATTTTTAAAACTCTACTAAGCAAAAAAAACTTCTCTTAGAGAAGTTTTTTTGGTTGATATAAATTAAATATTATTTGTAGACTTCTTTTATAAAGCCTTCATAATTAACTTTTTTAGTTTTAAAAGTCATTTTCTCTTTATAAAAAGTCATTAATTTTTGACTTAATAATTGATCTTGGAGTTTTTTTGCTTCTTCTTGATTCCCTAAAATTCTATTGGCAATATCATCTAATTCAGTCTCTTCTGGATTCATATTTCCAAACTGTGCCATCTGAGTTTTTATAAATCCTTTAGCATAGTCTTTTAATTCCTCATAATCCAATTTTATATCATTGTCTTTTAATATTTTCTCTTGGATTAATTGATAACGCAACCCTTTTTCTGATTTATTGTACTCTTCAGTTGCTTGCTCTGGGGTTAATTGTTTTTCACCTGCTGTAGCCAACCACTTTTGTAAAAATTCTGATGGTAAATCAAAACTTGTATTATCTATTAAAAATTCAGTGACTGAATTTAATAATTGTTGATCTGCTTGTTGTTGAAATTGTTTTTCAGCATCTTCTTTTATCTTATTTCTAAGCTCAGTTACAGACTTTACACTTCCATCAGTAAATAATTTATCAAATAACTCTTGATCTAAGTCTGCCAATTCAATTTCAGTAGTCTCTTCTATTGTAAATAAAACTTTAATGTTTAAACCATCTATTTCATCTTTAGTAAGACCAAGTGCTCCCATTAGTTTAGATTCCTCAGAAAACAAGCCTTTTGTTTTTAATTCAATAACATCACCAACTTTAGAGCCTACAAACTTTTTTAAATTTGCTTTTCCTTTTACATCAGATAAATTAATAGTAGACTTATTTTTAATATTTTTTTCCTCATTAACAAAAGTACCTGTAACATTTGTTTTTTCACTAATGATAGCTACTGCAGACATTTTCCCATAACGGGATTGTAAATTTTCCACCTCTTTATCAATCAAAGATTTATCTGCATTAATTACATATTGAGTTATTTTCTTTTTGGAAGTTAAATTCACTTCAAATTGAGGCACTAAACCTAATTCAAATTCAAAAGAAAAACTTTTGGTATCCCAGGAGAAATCTTCTTGAATTCTAGGAATAGGATTCCCTAAAATCTCTAATTTTTCTTCAGTAAGGTATTTGTTTAGTGAGTCTTGTAAAAGTTTATTTACTTCATCAATCATAACTGATTTCTCGTACTGCTTTTTAATCATTCCCATCGGTACATGACCTTTTCTAAAACCTGGAATGTCTGCTTTTTTTCGATAGTCAACTAAAATTTTATCAACCTTAGGTTGATAATCATCTGCGATTATGTCTACTTTCACTACTGCATTTAATGCGTCAATATTCTCTCTTGTAATATCCATTTTCGTGTATAATTCTTAAAAAAATTGAGTGCAAAACTACATCTTTTTCTTAATTCTTACAATGTTTAAATACTTGAATTTCAGCCTACTTTTATTGAGATTAATTATGGTAGGCTACTTTTAATTTTCTTCAGTTGATTTTCTTTCCAATTCAGCCTGAAATTCTTCCATCACAGGATTAACTGTACTTTCTGGAATGTCTGAAACTTTAATGTACATAAGCCCGTCAACAGCATTATTAAATTTTGGATCTACATTAAAAGCAACCAATCTCGCATTTTGTTTTACATATTTTTTTATCAGTACCGGGATTCTGAGAGCTCCAGGCTCTATTTCATCAATTACTTTATCAAATTTTTGCATATCTGCTTTAGCAGCATCAAAAACAAAATCTTTATCTGCATCTTTTAATTTAACTTTAAATTCTTTTTTAGGTTGAATATACTGAGCTATGTATGGATCATAATAATGAGATTTCATAAATTCTATCATTAACGATTTTGAAAAATCAGAAAATTGATTACTAATACTAACCCCTCCCATTAAATATTTATACTCTGGATACCTCAAAGTTACATGAACAATACCTTTCCATAGAAGAAAAAGTGGCATCGGTTTTTGTTGATACTCTTTTATGATAAAAGCTCTTCCCATTTCTATTGTTCGCTCCATCATTCCATGCAATTCAGGTTCCAAACGAAATAATGTTTGAATATAAAATCCTGAAATACCATATTTTTGAAAAATATTTTTACCAAGGCCCATTCTATAAGCACCTACTAATATCTTAGCTTCTCTGTCCCACAGAAATAAATGATGGTAATACTTGTCAAATTTATCCAAATCAATAGCCTTGTTTGTTCCTTCTCCAATATCTCTGAAAGTAATTTCTCTGAGCCTACCTATTTCATGTAAAAGATTTGGAATTTCTTTGGCCGATGCAAAAAACACCTCATAATTTTTACTTTCCAAAAGTCTTTTCCCTTTTTTTCTTAATGAAGCAACTTCTTTAATAAAACCATAAGTACTTTTCTGAGAAGTTATTTTTTTGGGAGGTATTGTAATTTTTAAATTTTGAGATGAAAGAATATTTTGTGGATTTTTAACAAAAGGATTTGCTAACATATAGGTTTTCTTTCTTAAATATTCATAAAAAGAATTCACATCATTAAATTCTAATTGATCTTTAACCGATATTGGCTTCCCTATTCTAACCTTTATAATTCTATTTTTTTGAGATAATAATTCTGAAGGTAACTTAGCTGTTCTGAGGGTGTCACTAATTTTTGAAAGGATATAAAAAAGCTTGCTGTTTTTGGCGTGAAAATAAATAGGTATTACTGGAACCTCTGCTTTCTTAATTAACTTTACGGCTCCTATTTCCCAGGGCTTGTCTACCATTAATTTTCCATCTCTGTAGGTAGAAACCTCTCCTGCAGGAAAGATTCCTAATGGGTACCCATCTTTTAAATGTTGAAGTGAATTTTTTAATCCAAGAATGCTAGATTTGGCATCCTTGTGATTTTCAAATGGATTTACAGGCATCACATAAGGCTTCAAAGGATCAATTCTGTGCAAAAGAAAATTTGCAATTATTTTATAGTCTGGTCTATGTTCTATCAATAATTTTAATAAAAGAATTCCATCAATTCCTCCCAAAGGATGGTTGGATACTGTAATAAAAGGTCCGTTTTTAGGAATTCTTTTTAAATCCTCCTCAGGAATTTCAAACTCAATTTGAAATTCTTCTAAAATCCCATTTAAAAAAAGTAAATCTTTTTTGTCTTTATGTTTTTGGTATATTTTATTGACCTCCGAAATTCTTAGTAACCTCAATAAAATCCAGCCCATAAAGGTTCCAATAAAACCAAACTTATCAGTACCTATTACTTTAGCAATTTCTTTAGATGTTACTAATTCCATAAATTAAACCTCAGGTAAGAACAAACTTAACCAAAAAAACAAAATTTAAAGCATTTATTCTTTTTGAATTATAATCTGAGCAGTGTTTTTATTAATTTGTGATAGCAGTGAAGTTCCCAAATTATAAATTTCACTTAGTGAGTTTTCAGTAAAATGTCTAACTGTAAATAAATCTACATTTTTTGTAAAGGATACTTTATACCTGTTTTTAATTTCATTGAAAAAAGAATCAAAATGATTTAAATTATTATCTACACAAACAGAAAAACTAATTGCTGAATTTTGTATCAAATTAACTTTTAATTGATATTTATGAAAAAGTTTGAAAATATCACTGATGTTTTCTTCCACAATAAATGAGAAGTCTAATGAAGCTATTGAAACCAATACTTGATTTTTTTTCACTATATAACAAGGGATATGAGGATGCATATCAGCTTCATTGGTAACCTTGGTTCCCTGAGAATTGAGATTTTTAAATGATCTTACGACCAAAGGTATTTTTTTATTTTGAATAGGTTTGATTGTTTTTGGGTGAATAACTGAGGCACCATAAAATGCCATTTCAATTGTTTCCTCATATGATATTCGCTCAAGTAGTTTTGTGTCTTTGAATTCTCTAGGATCAGCATTTAATACCCCTAAAACATCTTTCCAAATGGTTAGGCTTTCAGCATCTAAACAATAGGCAAAAATTCCAGCAGTAAAATCAGAACCTTCTCGTCCTAAAGTCGTTGTATTTCCGTTTAAATCTCCTGCTATAAAACCTTGCACTAAAGTAATTTTTGAAGTATCTACTTTAGTTTTAATACGTTTTTCTGTGGCCTCCCAATTCACAGAAGCATCTCTATAAGTTGTATCTGTTATTATGAGCTTTCTTGCGTCTTCCCAAGTATTATTTACACCAACTTCGTTTAAATAATCACTAACAATAGTTGATGATAACAACTCTCCATAACACACTATTTGATCGTATAAAAAATCATATTCATGTGAATTATTTTGAGTTAAAAAATGAATTAACTGACCATATAATAAGGTTACTTTTTGATGTATTTCGTGATTTTCACTGAAAAGATTTTTTATAATTTGAATATGATAATCAGTTGTGAAATCTATAAATTCAAATAACTTTTCTTTATTATTCGTTATGTAAGCGTCAATAATTTTTTCAAAAGCATTAGTCATTTTACCCATTGCGGAAATAACTACTAGACAATTCTCTGCACCCTCTTTAACAAGAATACTTGCAACATTTTTAATAGCTTTTGCACTATTTATTGAAGCACCACCAAATTTAAAAACCTTCATATTAATTCCCTTGAATAAATTTTTCTAGATTTTCTTTATTCATTTGAACGACAGACCAATTATTTAAATAGATAGCTCCAGTACTTTTATAAAAATCTATAGCATTTGAATTCCAATCAATTACCTCCCATGCCACTCTATTAAAATTATGATCATAAGCATATTTTAAAACCGCAGTGTATAACGCTTTTCCTGCTCCTATCTTTTGTTTACTCCTGGTAACGATTAAATCTTCTAAATGCAAAGTTTTTCCTTTCCAAGTTGAGAACCGTTCATAAAATAATGCAATTCCAATGATTTTATTTTCTTGCTCAGCTACATAAACTCTAAACTTTGGTGGGTTAGAAAAACCATCTCGAACTAAATCATCAACAGTAATTTCAACTGCATCTGGTTCTTTTTCAAAAACTGCGAGTTCCGTAATTAAATTGAGTACAGATTCCATGTCTTCCTTTTCAGCCAATCTTAGTGTAAAATTCATTTTTTATAATTTTTTTTCAAAGATAGTTTTTTTGATATCGGCTCAAAAAATTTGACTGTTTTAAACCTTTTTATCGTATTTGTTAAAAATTGACAAAACATTTTTTAATCCCTTAATAAAATGATTTACGAAAACGTTGTAGTTGTTAAAAAATTAAGCATCTTTGCATCAAATTTAAACTATTTTCATGGCCAATAAAAATCAAACCCTAGGTGAATTTATTATTGAAAATCAATCCTCATTTAAATATTCTTCTGGTGAGTTATCTAGACTAATTAACTCAATTCGTCTAGCTGCCAAGGTGGTAAATCATGAGGTAAATAAAGCAGGACTAGTAGATATTATTGGTGTTGCAGGTGATACTAATATACAAGGTGAAGATCAACAAAAACTTGATGTTTATGCAAATGAAAAATTCATACAAACACTAACTAATAGAAATATTGTTTGTGGAATAGCAAGCGAAGAAGAAGAAGATTTTATAACCATAAACAGCCAAGATGAAAATCATCAAAATAAATATATAGTCTTAATAGACCCTTTAGATGGCTCATCAAACATTGATGTAAATGTTTCTGTTGGAACCATTTTCTCTATTTACAGGCGAATTACTCCTGTAGGAACTCCTGTTCAACTAAAGGATTTTTTACAAAAAGGAAATCAACAAGTAGCTGCTGGTTATATAGTCTATGGAACCTCTACAATGCTTGTTTATACCACTGGAGATGGTGTAAATGGATTTACTTTAAATCCAGCAATCGGGAGCTATTATTTATCTCATCCCAATATTAAATTTCCTGAAAATGGCACCATTTATTCAGTTAATGAAGGGAACTATATTCATTTTCCACAAGGAATTAAGAACTACATAAAATATTGTCAACAAGAGGAAGGAGATAGACCATATACTAGCAGATATATTGGATCTTTAGTTTCAGATTTTCATAGAAATATGATTAAAGGAGGGATTTATATGTATCCTAAAAGTTCTAAAAACTCTAATGGTAAACTTAGATTATTGTATGAATGTAATCCTATGGCTTTTTTAGCTGAACAAGCGAATGGAAAAGCTAGTGACGGTTTTACAAGAATTATGGATATAGAGCCCACTGAACTTCATCAAAGAGTACCCTTTATTTGTGGAAGTAAAAACATGGTTAATAAAGCCGAGGAATTTATGTTCGCTGCTAAATAATATTTTCTTATGGCACTATCAATTATCAAAAAGTGAAGTTCTTGTTTGCATCATTATTAATAGTTAAATTTGCTCATTATTAATAAGCAACAACATAAAAATAAAAATATATGGCTTTTGAATTACCAGAATTAGGTTACGCATATGATGCATTAGAACCTAACATAGATGCAAGAACAATGGAAATACACCATAGTAAACATCACAACGGTTATACAACAAAACTAAACGCCGCAATTGCTGGGTCTGATTTAGAAGGAAACTCTATAGAAGAAATTCTAACAAACTTAGATATGAGCAATGGAGCAGTTAGAAATAACGGAGGAGGTTTTTACAATCATTCTTTATTTTGGTCTGTAATGAATCCAAATAATACTGGAGAATTATCTGGAGACTTAAAAGATGCTATCATGGCTGAATTTGGTTCTTTTGAAACTTTTAAAGATGCTTTTTCAAAAGCAGCAGCAACCCAATTTGGTTCCGGGTGGGCCTGGTTATGTGTACTTCCCGGTGGGAAAGTAGAAGTGTGTTCTACTCCAAACCAAGACAACCCATTAATGCCAGGGGTAAGCTGTAATGGAACACCTATTTTAGGTATAGATGTTTGGGAACATGCATACTACTTAAATTATCAAAACAGACGTCCAGACTATATTGAAGCCTTCTTCAATGTGATTAACTGGAACGAAGTTGCCAGCAGATATGCCGCTAATAAATAATTATGCCTTTTAGGTATCTCTTTTAGAGTATAGAAAAAATAAAAAAAGCATCCCATAATGGATGCTTTTTTTTTAAAATTGTTCTAAGACCTGAATGCGTTCTTTAATTGGAGGATGTGTAGCAAAAATTCCGTTAAAAAAAGCCCCTATTGATTTTCTATCCTTCTTTTTTGTGGGGTGATCAATAAACATCTGAGCCACATCATCTCTTTTTACTGCCTCTATCCACGGATCTTTTGAAATTTTCTTTAATGCACTTGCCAAAGCTAGTGGGTTTTTTGTCATTTCAGCAGCTCCAGCGTCTGCTAAATATTCTCTCTTTCTCGACAAGGCAAATCGGAAAAAAGAAGACAAAATCATTCCTATAATTCCTAGTGCCACAACTATTAAGACAATTGCTAAAGCACCGCCTTCTTTTTTTCCTCTTCCTCTTCCAGCAAAACGAAGACTTCTAAAAGCCATCTCGGTAATAAAGGCAAAAATCCCTACAAAAATTATAGAAACAATTAGTAAACGAACATCACGATTAATAATATGTGTTAATTCATGAGCAATTACAGCCTCTAATTCATCATCTTCTAATTTATTGATAATTCCTCTAGATAATGACACCGCAAATGTTTTATCACTTAATCCACTTGCAAAAGCATTTAAAGAATCATCTTCAATAATATATATTTTGGGCATTTTTAATCCTCTAGAAATACAAAGATTTTCTGTCAGGTTATAAACTCTTTTATTTTCTTTTCTCACTAATGGTTTAGAGCCTGTTGCTCTTCGAATCATTGAAGAGTGTGATAACCAGGCAATTAAAAACCATATCATCACTCCAATGGTTACGTAAGGAACTGAATAAAGGAAACCACTATGAACTGTATCTATATTAAATGAAACTATTTCATCAGACAAAAAAATATTTATTGCAAAAAAGAAGAGCCACACCAATCCAAGTAGAAGTAAGGGAAAAGCGATAAGCAAAAGAATAGACTTTCTATTATTACTGCTTATCTGAGATTGTAACCCAATATATTTCATAGATTAAAAACTAACCTTGGGTGCTTTGTCTAGTGCTTCTCTTTCTATAGTACCAACATCAAACATTGATTCTTTTTTAAATGAGAACATTCCAGCAATTATATTTGAAGGAAAAGTCTCAACAGCGTTGTTGTATTCCTTTGTTGCAGAATTAAAGAACCTTCTAACTGCAGACAACTTATTTTCCACATCAGAGATTTCCTCTTGAAGTTGAGTAAAATTACTGCTAGCTTTCAAATCAGGATATGCTTCAACAGCAATATTTAAACCACTTAATGCAGTAGAGAGTTGATTTTCAGCGACTATTTTTTCATTAATGGTAGATGCATTTAAAGCACCTGCTCTAGCAGCAGTAATATTAGTTAATACTTTTTCTTCGTGTTTCATGTATCCTTTTACAGTGTCTACCAATTGTGGAATTAAATCATGTCGTTGTTTTAATTGCACATCGATATCTGCAAAAGCATTTTCTCTATTGTTACGAAGTTTTACAAGCCTATTGTAGAATGAAATAAGCATCAATAGTACAAGAACTATGACAGCTATAAATGTAATTGTGGGTATGAACATAACAATTTTGTTTTGATTTTCTCAAATATAATCGATTATTTGATATAAATCAAAACACTTTTAATAAGCTCTTTTTTTATTCCCCTCATAAAAATTAATGAAAGCCTCGTTTACCACCCTATGTCCTCCATCTGTGGGATAATCTCCTGTAAAATACCAATCCCCCAAATTATCAGGACATGCTTTATGTAAATTATCAACTGACTGATAAATCACCTCAACTTCAGCATTAATATCATCAGTTTTTAGCATTTGTGCGATCTTTTTAGACACTTGTTCCGAAGTAAATGGACTGTAGACCTCCTTCACATAATTAATAATTTCAGCATCTACTTTTTCCCGCTGATCAATTGCCTTTTTGTATATAGTATCTACTATATGATATTGATTTGTTTCTTTTAATAATTCTAAGGCTGCCTTAAAAGCAATAAAATCTTCTATTCTAGCCATATCAATTCCATAACAATCAGGATAACGAATCTGAGGAGCTGAAGACACCACCACAATTTTTTTAGGGTTTAATCTATCCAAAATCTTAATGATGCTTTTCTTTAAAGTGGTTCCTCTAACAATACTGTCATCAATAATAACTAAATTATCGGTAGGTTTAACAACGCCATAGGTTACATCGTATACATGAGCTACTAAATCATCTCTACTACTGTCGTCTGCAATGAAAGTTCTCAGTTTAGCATCTTTAATTGCAATTTTCTCAAAACGGGGTCTTTCTGATAAAATTTCAGTTACTTTCTGAGCTGACAAAGATTTACCTCCTGATAATATTTTTGCAGTTTTTTGATCATTTAAAAAATCTTCTGCAGCTTCTGTCATTCCATAAAAAGAAGTTTCTGCAGTATTTGGAATAAATGAAAAGACGCTATTAGAAATATCATTATCAATAGATTTCAATATTTGAGGAAATACAAGTTTTCCTAAATTTTTACGTTCTTGATAGATAAACGAATCACTTCCTCGAGAAAAATATATACGCTCAAATGAACATGATTTTTTTTCTCTAGAATCCAATACTTTTTTTACAGCTGTAACTCCATTTTTTTTAATGATAAGTGCATGCCCCCTTTTTAATTCTTTAACGTCTTTAATAGATACATTAAATACTGTCTGAATTACTGGTCTTTCTGAAGCAACAACTACAACCTCTTCATCTTCATAAAAATAGGTAGGTCTAATTCCATTTGGATCTCTTAACACAAAGGCATCACCATGACCAACTAACCCTGCCATGGCATAACCACCATCCCAATTTTTTGAAGATCTTTTTAAAACATTTTGTAAGTCTAAGTTTTCTTCAATAAAGGGTGATGCATCTTTTTTATTGAATCCTTTTTCCTTTGCTTCATTATATAGTTTAGCAACTTCTTCCTCTAAAAAATGACCTATTTTTTCCATAACGGTCACTGTATCTGTAAACTCTTTTGGATGTTGGCCTAATTCAACTAATTCCTCTAGCAACTGTCTAGAATTGGTCATGTTAAAATTCCCTGCAACAATTAAATTTTGATGCTTCCAATTGCTTTGGCGAAGAAAAGGATGAACACTTTCGATACTATTTTTTCCAAAAGTACCATAACGAACATGCCCAAGAAATAGATTCCCTAAATAGGGTAAGTTCTCCTCTTGCCATGCTACATCATTTAATTTATTCTTATTTTTTTCTAAAACCCCATTCAAACGCTCATTTATTTGAGCAAATATATCTTGTATAGGTTGTGATTTATTAGACCTTACTCTACTAATATATCTTGTTCCTGGAGAAACATTAAATTTTACACTTGCAAATCCAGCACCATCTTGACCTCTATTGTGCTGTTTCTCCATTAGTAAATACATTTTATTAATTCCATAAAATGCAGAACCATATTTATCTTTGTAAAACTGTAGGGGTTTCTTTAATCTTACTAAGGCAATTCCACATTCGTGTTTAATAGCGTCGCTCATAGTTTGGTCATTTGTTTTTAAAAATAAAAAAATCCGCGCAAGCGCGGAAATAAGTTTATGCTAATTTAATTTCAAATTGTGTTAACTCTTTAAAAACTTTTAATCTGTCATTTACTTCATTTGCCTGTAAACTCTCCATTCGTTCTGTTCCAAATTTTTCTACACAGAAAGAGGCTAGGTTTGATCCATAAATAACAGCATTTTTCATATTCTCAAAAGAAATATCTTCAGTTTTTGCTAAATAGCCAGAAAAGCCACCTGCAAATGTATCACCAGCTCCAGTTGGATCAAAAACCTCAGCAAGAGGTAATGCTGGGGCAAAAAACATTTTTCCTTCATTAAATAACAAAGCTCCGTGTTCTCCTTTTTTAATGATAACAAATTTAGGTCCCATTTGATGGATTTTATTTGCTGCGTTTACTAGAGAATATTCTCCACTTAATTGTCTAGCTTCTTCGTCATTAATCGTAATTACATCAACTCTTTTTAATACCGAGTGAAGATCTTCTAGTGCTGCGTCCATCCAAAAGTTCATAGTATCTAAGATCACTAATTTCGGTTTTTTAATGAGTTGATCTAACACAGAATTTTGAGTTAACGGATGTAAATTCCCTAACATAACAATAGCTGCATCTTTAAATGCTTTTGGCACTACAGGAGTAAAATCTGCTAATACGTTTAATTCAGTAACTAGGGTATCTCTAGAGTTCATATCATTATGATATTTTCCACTCCAAAAAAATGTTTTTCCATCCTTTACAACTTCAACACCCTCTGTATTTATTCCTCTTTGATTCATCATATCAAAATATGCTTGAGGAAAATCTCCACCAACAACAGATACTACTCCGGTTGTAACTCCAAACTGAGCAGCAGCTAAACCAACAAAAGTTCCTGAACCTCCTAAAATTTTATCTGTTTTGCCAAAGGGAGTTTCTATGGCATCAAATGCAACAGTTCCAACTGCTAATAATTTACTCATTTCTTATTTTTTTAACGTAATTTTGTTTTACGCAATACATCCCAATTGTAAGAGATCAAAAATAAGTTTTAAAAATGACAATCAAAGAAATACAAGAAGAAATAATTGACGAATTCAATCTATTTGATGATTGGATGGAACGTTATGAATATCTTATAGAACTAGGTAAGTCACTTCCAATTATTGATCAACAATACAAACTAGATGAAAATATTATTAAAGGGTGTCAATCTAAAGTTTGGTTGTATTCAGAAATGAATAATACTAAAATTAATTTTACCGCAGATAGTGATGCAATTTTAACCAAGGGTCTTGTTGCACTTTTATTACGGGTCTTCTCAAACCAAACACCTGAAGATATATTAATGGCAGATACTCTTTTTATTGATCAAATTGGGTTGAAAGAACATTTGTCTCCAACTAGAGCAAATGGATTAGTTTCTATGCTTAAGCAAATAAAACTATATGCAATAGCTCAACAGGCTAATACATCAAATTAATTACAACCTTAGTTAAGTAAATTTTTAAAATGACAGAGCAAGAAGTTCAAGAAATAGGTGACAAAATAGTAGGAGTTCTTAAAACTATTTATGACCCTGAAATACCAGTAGACATCTATGAATTAGGGTTAATTTATGATGTATTTGTAAATGATGAGAATAATGCAAAAATATTAATGACATTAACCTCACCTAATTGCCCAGTGGCAGAAAGTCTTCCAGTAGAAATTGAGGATAAAGTGAAATCTCTGAAAGAGATAAACAATGCAGAAGTTGAAATTACTTTTGATCCTACCTGGACACAAGAAATGATGAGTGATGAGGCAAAGTTAGAATTAGGAATGCTATAAGTTAATATTAATACTTGTATTGAGATGTCAGATGAAATTGTAAATAAGGTTTCAAGTAGTAAACTAATAACTATTGATTTAGAAGAATTATACCCTGAGGGAGAACGAGTACTTTTTGATATCAAAGATTGGTTATTTGATGAGCTAATTTTAAAAGAAAAAGATTTTAGAGCGAGTGTAAAAAGCCATGATTGGTCTCGTTACAAAAACACTTATGTTGCACTCACTTGCTCTGTAGATGCAATTATTCCATCCTGGGCCTACTTGTTAGTATCCTCAGAATTGGCATCTTATGCAAATAAAATTGTAGTGGGTAATTTAGAACTTCTTGAAACTAGCTTATTTCAGGATATCATTGAAAACTTAACACTAGACTTATTTAAAGGAAGACCTATTATTATTAAAGGTTGTGCGCAAAAACCGATACCTGCATCAGCTTTTTCAATGTTAATTCATAAGTTACAACCTGTTGTTAAAACAATAATGTATGGCGAGGCTTGTTCGACAGTTCCTCTATACAAGAAAAAAAATAAAAACTAACTAATGAAAAGACTGTTCATTATTTTCTTTTTAATTTCAACAAGTACCTTTTCTCAAATACAAAAGGATTCCATATCTAAAATAGATTCAATAACAAAGGTTGAGTTAAAGAAAAAAATAAAATCACTACAATCTAGACTTGACTCTATAACAAATACTGAAAAAAAGGAAGAAGAAATAAAAAAACCTTGGTCTGTTAGAGGAAAAGTTAACTTTGTATTTAATCAAACTTCTTTTTCAAATTGGCTTGCTGGAGGAGAGAATAATACTGCTGGTAACATAGGTGTCAATTATGATTTTAACTATCGTAATAAAAAATTAAAATGGGATAATAAAATTATTTCTACCTATGGAATAACACATTCAAATAATCAAAGTTTTAGAAAAACAGATGATCGATTTGAATACAACTCTATTTTAGCTTTAGAATCTATTGAAAAATGGTATTTGTCTTTTTTCTCAAACTTTATAACTCAGTTTTCTAGAGGTTTTGATTACTCCAAAGATCCACGATTAGAAGTTTCTTCAATTTTATCTCCTGCTTATTTAAGTTTTGGGCCAGGGATTTTATGGCGTAAGAATGAAAATATCCGAATTAATATGGCTCCTGCAACATCTAGATTTATTTTTGTTTCAAAACCTTTTTCAGGAATGTATGGTGTTCCAGAAGGGAAAAGTTCTATCTACGGTATTGGTTTAAACATGTCTGCATATTTAAAATTCAAAATCGTTGAAAATGTTACTGTAGAAAATATTATTGCCCTATATTCAGATTATACAGATAAACCTCAAAATATCGATGTGAATCATCAAGCAAACTTTGAGGTTGAAGTCAATAAATATTTATCTGTAAACCTAACGTTACATTTAAAATCAGATTCAAATGCTTCAAGTGAAATTCAATTTAGACAGCTTTTTGGTCTCGGTGTAAACTACACTTTTCATAAGATATAAAACTTATTTTTTCTTATTTAAAATTATATTTAAACAAATTAATGAAATAGATCAATTCATAAAATGAAATCGTTTTGAAATTTCTTTTTTGATATCTTTACCTATAAAAATTGATTAATGACATTATTACTGGTTTACGCAACTATTTCAATATTCTTCTCCTTCCTTTGTTCTATTCTAGAGGCTGTTTTATTAAGTGTTACCCCTACTCATATTAATTTAAAAAAGAAAGAAGGTTATCGATATGCAAAAATTCTAGAGGACTTAAAAAAAGATGTAGATAAACCTTTAATTGCAATTTTAACACTTAATACCATAGCTCACACTGTAGGGGCAATTTTAGTTGGAGTTCAAGCTGAACAACTTCCTTATAAAATAGAGTTTTTAGGAATTAATATTGTTGGGGTAGTTTCTGCTATTATGACATTATTAATATTAGTTGTTTCTGAAATTATACCTAAAACTATTGGCGCATCTTATTGGCAACAATTAAGTAATTTTACAGCTAAAGCATTATTAATATTAATTTTTCCATTAAAATATTCTGGTATTTTATGGTTATTACAACTAACTACAAGCTTAATTGGCGGTAAAGAACATGGCAGTGTTTTAAGCAGAGAAGACTTTACCGCAATGACAGAGATTGCAGAAAAAGAGGGTGTTTTTCAGGCATCAGAGAGTACGGTTATTAAAAACTTATTAAACTTCAAGGAAGTTAGAGTAAGAGATATCATGACACCTCGAACTGTTTTAAAATCTGCAAACGAACAACAATCTATTCAAGAATTTTATAATGAAAACCCCCAATTGCGATTTTCTAGAATTCCAATTTATGCAGGAAACCCAGATAATATTACAGGCTATTTTTTAAAAGATCAGTTATTGGAAGCCATTATTAGTGGAAACGGAAAACAATCCCTTAAAAACATAAAACGAGCTATCCTAATTACTGAAAGAAATTTACCTATTCCAAGTTTGTTTGATAAATTGATAGATGAACGAGAGCATATAGCACTGGTAGTTGATGAATATGGTTCTGTTAGTGGCTTAGTAACCCAGGAAGATATGATTGAAACGCTTCTCGGTTTGGAAATTATGGATGAAAGTGACACCATAGAAGACATGCAACTTTTAGCTAGAAAAAGCTGGGAACGCAGAGCAAAACGCCTAGGTATTATTGAAGACCAAACAACTGACGATTAAGTTAGTCTTCTTTGTATTCATAGTATAAGAAATCATTGTAGGGAAATCTTTGAATATGAATTTCTTTTACTTTTTCATATGTCGTCTCTTTAAAAGACTCTAGATTTTCTTTATTTAATGCTGAAATAAAAATTGCAGCACTTTTTTCACTACTCATCCAGGTTTTTTGCCAGTCTTCCAAAGAATAATGTTCAGCTGTTTTTTCGGTGACTAAATCGTCTTCATCTATTGTTGCGTGGGTATAAGCATCTATTTTATTAAAAACCATCACTGTGGGCTTGTCTACACAATGAATTTCATCTAAAATAGTATTAACCGAGGCTATATGATCCTCAAAATTTGGATGTGAAATATCTACTACATGTAATAATAAATCTGCTTCGCGGACCTCATCTAGAGTAGACTTGAATGATTCTACTAACTGCGTAGGTAGTTTTCTTATAAAACCAACAGTATCTGTCATCAGAAAAGGGATGTTTTTAATGACTACTTTTCTGACGGTAGTATCTAGTGTTGCAAACAATTTGTTTTCTGCAAAAACATCACTTTTACTAATCACATTCATAAGGGTAGATTTCCCAACGTTGGTGTATCCAACAAGGGCAACCCTCACCATCTTACCACGATTTTTTCGCTGAACAGCCATCTGCTTATCTATAGTGACAAGTTTTTTCTTTAATAGAGAAATTTTATCACGAATAATCCGTCTATCTGTTTCTATTTCTGTTTCTCCAGGACCACGCATTCCAATCCCCCCTTTTTGTTTGTCTAGGTGAGTCCAAAGCTTCGTTAAACGAGGCAGTAAGTACTGATGTTGCGCTAATTCAACTTGAGTTTTAGCAGAACTCGTTTGAGCTCTTTGTGCAAAAATATCTAAGATAAGATTGGTTCTGTCTAAAATCTTACAATCGAGTATTTTTTCAATATTTCTTAATTGGGCTGGAGATAATTCATCATCAAAAATTGCTGTTCCAACACTATTGCTATTAATATAAGATCGAACCTCTTCAAGTTTCCCTGCTCCTAAAAATGTTTTTGGATGAGGTTTTTCTAATTTTTGAATAAAACGCTTAACAGCAACTCCTCCTGCAGTATTTGTTAAAAATTCTAATTCATCTAGGTACTCTTTTGATTGAGATTGGTCTTGTAATTGAGTAATTACTCCTATTAAAACTACTTTTTCTGAAATGGCTTCTCTCTGATCAATCATAGGCTACAAAGGTACTAAGAAACTAATTGAAAAGGTTTAAAAAAGTGGGTTTTGGTAGAATTGAAATCATTCTTCTTTTTTCATTTCACCTAGCAAGGTCTTATCATTAATGATGTATTTTTTATACTTCCCATCTTTATATCTCCAATAAATAAAAATAGGCATGAAAATAAATGATAGGTACATCACTCCTAATCCCATTACAATCGGACCTTTAGAATGATCAATATATTCTAGGTACCCTCCTAAAAACATCCAAAGGACAAAAATGATAAACAGAATTTTTAATACTAATTTCATAAAACAAAACTACAAAAAGTTCTATCTTTAAGTAAATTTATTTCTTGATGAGAACCTCGGCATATTTACTTCTGTTTTTAATGATGATTTCATGTGATCTCAATCAAAATAAAGAAGAAAAATTACCAAAAAAAATAACAATTGTAGCCCATAGAGGAGCATCTGGTTATTTGCCCGAACACACCTTGGCATCCAAAGCTATGGCGCATGCAATGAATGCTGATTATATTGAACAAGATTTAGTATTGAGCAAAGATGATATTCCAATTGTTATTCACGATATATTATTAGATGATGTAACCAATGTTTCAGAGAAGTATCCTAACAGAAAAAGAAAAGATGGTAAATACTATGTAATTGATTTTACTTTTGAGGAACTTAAAACTCTTGAGATTACCGAGCGTTTTGATTCAGAAACAGGACTACAAATTTATCCAAGTAGATTTCCTAAAGGAGCTAGTTCTTTTCGATTACATTCTTTACAAGATGAAATAGAACTCATTCAAGGTCTCAATAAAAGTACCGATAAAAATATTGGAATATATCCTGAAATTAAAAATCCAAAATTTCATCATGAAAATGGAAAAGATTTTTCAAAAATAGTTTTGGAAATATTAACCAGTTATGGGTATTCTAAAAAAGATGATCAATGTATTTTACAATGTTTTGACGCACAAGAATTGGAACGGATAAGAAATGAATTAAAATCAGAATTATTTTTAGTTCAATTAATGGAATTTCCTGAACAAAAAACTCTTTTAGGGTTTTATGCAAGCTATGCAGATGGTATAGGCCCTTGGTACAAACATCTACTCTCTTCCAAAACAACCTCAGGTTTTACTTTTACTTCTTTAGTTGAAGAAGCTCATAAGCTAGGGTTGGTTGTTCATCCTTATACCTTTAGAAAAGATAGTTTAGATGAATTTGATTCTTTTCAACAAATGATTGATGTTATTATACACGGAGCAGGAGCTGATGGTGGTTTTACAGATTTTCCAGATAGAATGAGGGAAATTTTAGAAACAAAATTATGAGTTAGTCAGCTCAATTAATTTATTTCTGTAGGCTGTTAGTAATTTAGATTTTGAAATAAAACCTACATATTTTTTATTTTTAATCACAGGTAAATTCCAGGCTCCAGACCCTTTAAATTTCTCCATAATGGTTTCCATAGAATCATCATAAAAAATGACATTTGGCGCAGACTTCATAAAAAGCGAAACAGTTGTATTTTCATAAAGGCTTTGTTCAAACATTACAGATCTCACATCGTCTAATAAAACAATTCCTAAAAATTGCTCAGTTTCATCTACAACTGGAAAAATATTTCTACTAGACTTAGATACACCTTTTCTGAGGAGTTCTCCTAAAGTCATATCAGTTGAAATTTTTATAAAGTCTGTCTCTATAATTCTATCTATATTGAGCATCATCAATGCATTCTTGTCTTTATCTTTAGTAATGAGTTCACCGCGTTTTGCAAGTTCTGCTGTGTAGATAGAATTTGGTACAAAATACTTAGTGAAACCAAATGAAATGGTAGCTACTAACATCAAGGGAACAAACAAATCATACCCCCCTGTAATTTCTGCTATCAAAAAAATTGCAGTTAAAGGCGCGTGCAAAACTCCTGCCATTAAGCCTGTCATTCCAATTAAGGTGAAATTAGATTCTGAGACCTCAAAACCAAACTGATTGATCAGTTTTGCAACTGAATTTCCAAGAGCACTTCCCATAAAAAGAGTAGGAATAAAAATTCCACCTACACCACCAGCAGCAAAAGTGGTTGTCATGGCAATGGCCTTAAAGACTGCTATGATTAGCAATATGGCAATTACAATCCAAACATTGTTAAAGTCTATTTGGTATTGAATACCATTAAGGGCAGCCTCGGTTTCACCATTTAATAAATTATTTATTAATCCATAACCCTCTCCATACAATGGTGGAAATAGATACAACATAAACCCAATTGCAAGTGCGGCAATTCCAATCTTAACGTATGCATTTGAAAACCATGCAAAAAAACGAGTAATTAAAAAATATATTTTAGAAAAGTATACCGAAGCAATACCGGTAGCTACCCCCAATAATACATAAAAAAATATGTCTTTAACTCGCCATGCATCTAATAGTTCAAAACTAAATAACACATCTGTTCCTCTAAAAAAATAAGAGGTAATAACAGCTGCAATAGAGGCTAAAAGTAAAGGCACTAAAGAGGTGAAAACCAAATCTAAACTAAAAATTTCTACTGCAAAAACTATAGCTGCTACTGGTGCTTTAAACATAGAAGACATGGCTCCAGCTGTTGCACAGCCAATTAATAACATTCTAGTTTTGGCGTTCATATGAAACATACTTGCAACATTAGAACCTATTGCTGCACCGGTGCTAACTGCTGGACCTTGCAACCCAACAGAACCTCCAAAACCAACTGTTATTGGCGCCACCATAAGTGAGGCAAACATTTTATATCTCTCTATGATTCCACTTCGTTTAGAAATAGCATACAGGGTAGTAGAAATTCCATGACCAATTTCTTTTTTTAAAACGTTTTTTTTGATTAAGTAAACCAGCCAAACCCCTACAATTGGAAAAATAAAATACAAAGAATAGTAATAATTTCTTATGAAACCTCCTTCTAGTACAGATTGAATAAATAGCGTAAGATATTTTAATAGAACTGTTCCTAAACCCGCTAAAAATCCAACAAGAATGCTCAATACTAGAATAAATTGACGCTCTGAGATATACTTATATCTCCATATCAAAATTTTAGTAAAAATGGATCGTTTTTTATTGGGCATTTTTATTTATTGTTAATCATAACGTTGGCCAACACTTAAGAAATCTGTTCCTAAATATTTTTCTCCTTTATTATAATACCAAGCACGCTTTTTTGGCATTTTAATCCCTTTTACTGTTTCTAAACCTGACAATAAAATAAATTCTCCATCATTTTTTTCTTCTTCATGATAAAACTGATAAACCTCCATGGCATAGGTTAAAGGATCAAAATAAAAATACCAAGTATCTTCACCTACTTCTTTTTCATAACTGACTTTTAACACAAGATAATCCTTCCCTTTAAACTTTTTTAGTGCTACTTTATTATGAATGATTGTTCCAGCATCTTTCAATTTCATAGGTAATCCGTACAAATAGGTATAGTAATCTTGATACATCTTTGCACGTTCACAACTTAAATTATTGGCTTTTTTTTCTTCCTCTGTAGCGATGTGACCATTGAAATTAATATTGCACTTTTGGGTTTCTAAGGTGTATTCATATGAGATATTGTCCTGATATGCATGTAACTGAAAATATTCATTTGGTAAATCAATACTAATTATCGAATGCCGGTCTGATTTAGTAGGGGTTTTCATCGTTACATTGAAAGTTCCTGAGAATGTTGACCAATTCCCATCAGGATCATGATATTCAATGGCTTTTTCTAAAAGTTGAGAACCTGTCATGTCTTGCCCGAAAAATTGACTAGTTGAAAAAATAATAAATAAGAGTAAAATACTTTTTTTCATTTTTTGATGTATAAAAAATCCCGCAGTTGCGGGATTAAATTTTTATTCTTGAATGTCTAATTTAATATTCAATTCTTTTAATTGCTCATCGTCTATAGTAGCTGGTGAATCTATCATCACATCTCTTCCTGAATTGTTTTTTGGAAAAGCAATAAAATCTCGAATGGTTTCTTGACCTCCTAAAATAGACACCAGTCTATCTAAACCAAAAGCGATACCTCCATGAGGTGGAGCACCATATTCAAAAGCATCCATTAAAAATCCAAACTGCGCTTTTGCCTCTTCATCGGAAAAACCAAGTTTCTTTAACATAATTGCCTGAATCTCTTTATCATGAATTCTTATAGAACCGCCTCCTATTTCATTACCATTCAATACCAAATCATAAGCATTGGCTTTCACTTCACCGGGCTTGGAATCTAACAATTCTAATTGCCCAGGTTTTGGTGAGGTAAACGGATGATGCATCGCATGATAATGACCCGTTTCTTCATCTAATTCTAATAGAGGAAAATCTACGACCCATAATGGTGCAAATTCATCTGGATTTCGAAGTCCTAAACGTTCTGCCATTTCCATACGAAGTGCACTTAACTGTGCTCTTACTTTGTTTGTGTCTCCAGATAAAACGCAAATTAAATCCCCTGATTTAGCTCCAATTACTTCCGCCCAATTTTCTAAATCATTCTGATCGTAAAATTTATCTACAGAGGACTTATAACTTCCGTCTTCATTGCATTTTACGTAGACCATGCCCAAAGCCCCCACCTGAGGACGACGAACCCAATCTACTAATTTATCGATTTCCTTTCTGGTATATGAAGCTCCTCCTGGAATGGCAATACCAACAACTAATTCGGCTGAATTAAACACTCCAAATTCTTTGTGCTGGGCTACAGAGTTTAATTCTCCAAACTGCATCCCAAAACGAATATCAGGCTTATCATTCCCATACAATTTCATTGCATCATCATACTGCATTCTTGGAAACTCTGCTACATCTACTCCTTTAATTTCTTTTAATAAATGACGTGTTAAACCCTCAAAAGTATTTAAAATATCTTCTTGCTCAACAAAGGCCATTTCACAGTCTATTTGAGTAAACTCTGGCTGCCTATCTGCACGTAAATCTTCATCTCTAAAGCATTTTACAATTTGAAAATACTTATCTAACCCGCCAATCATTAACAATTGCTTGAAGGTTTGCGGAGATTGTGGTAAGGCATAAAACTGTCCTTGATTCATTCTAGAAGGCACCAAAAAATCACGAGCTCCTTCTGGTGTAGATTTTATTAAATAGGGTGTTTCCACATCCACAAATCCTTCCTCAGAGAGGTATTTTCGAACCTCCATAGATACTTTGTGACGGAATAATAAATTCTCTTTTACAGGATTTCTTCGAATGTCTAAATACCTATATTTCATTCTAAGATCTTCTCCTCCATCGGTACTGTCTTCTATAGTAAATGGTGGGGTTTTAGCCTCATTTAATAGGGTTAATTTAGAAACTAAAACCTCAATAGCTCCAGTTTTCATATTTGGATTCTTTGACTGTCTTTCTATGACAGTTCCTGTAATTTGAATCACAAACTCACGGCCTAAATTTTTAGCTTTCTCCATTAAATCTGCAGCAGTTCTTTCTTCATCAAAGATTAATTGAGTAAGACCATATCGATCACGGAGATCTATCCAAATCATAAATCCTTTATCTCTAGATTTTTGTACCCAACCCGATAAGGTTACCTCTTTATTAATGTCTGAAGCAGTTAAGGCTCCACAAGAATGTGTTCTATACATTTTTTTATGTTGTTGATTTGTTATTTTATTACTACATAATAATAACCAAAACCACAATTTATAATTTCTATAACTATAAAATGTAATTGACCACAAATTTAATCAAATCCTATCAATAATAATGGTTTACCCTTAGCATTATTAAATGATTTAAATTTGAAGAACATTTTAAATGATGTGAATACCTTTTTAAAATTTAAGCTAAATTAGTTTTTGTAAATTTGTGCTATGAACAAGGTGATTAATATTCAAGAGAAATTTAAACTTTTTAAAGACTTATGGTCTCCTAAAAGAATAGGTAAACTTAATGGTCAACAAATATTATTAGCAAAGATTAAAGGCGAATTTGTTTTTCATAAACACGATGATGAAGACGAATTATTTCTTGTTATGAAAGGGCAATTAGAATTGGTTCTTAAAGATAAAACAGTAGTTTTAAATGAGGGTGAATTTTTTATTGTTCCAAAAGGAGTTCTCCATAAACCCATTGCAAGAGAAGAAACTCATTTATTACTATTTGAACCATTAAGCACAAAACATACTGGTGATGTTCTTGCCGATATTACCGTAGAAACCTATGAAGAAATTTAAAAAATTTATTAATATAACTAATGCATGAGTAAATTATATTTAGTTCCCACACCTATTGGAAATTTAGAAGATATGACTTTTAGAGCAATTGCAGTATTAAAAGATGTAGATTTTATTTTAGCAGAGGACACAAGAACTAGTGGGAAATTGTTGAAGCATTTTGATATTAATACTCAAATGCATAGCCATCACATGCATAACGAACATAAATCTGTAAAAGGTGTAGTACAGCGAATACAAAATGGAGAAACTTGTGCGCTTATCTCTGATGCTGGAACCCCTGCAATCTCAGATCCCGGATTTTTATTAACAAGAAGTTGTATCGAAAATAATATAGAGGTTGAATGTTTACCAGGTGCAACTGCTTTTGTTCCTGCATTAGTAAATTCTGGGTTTCCAAATGATCGATTTATTTTTGAAGGATTTTTACCCATAAAAAAAGGAAGACAAACGCGTTTGCTTCAATTGGCAGAGGAAACACGTACCATGGTTTTTTATGAATCACCTCATAAATTATTAAAAACCTTAACCCATTTTTCAGAATATTTTGGAGAGGAAAGAGTTGTTTCTGTATCTCGAGAACTTACAAAATTATTTGAGGAAACAAAAAGAGGTACAATTTCAGAGGTACTATCTTATTATACAAACAAACCTCCAAAAGGAGAGATTGTTATTGTAGTCACGGGAAAAAAATAGTTAGTTCTTACTGATGTTTCCCTTTTTCCCAACCGTGTTTCCCTAAATACTTGTTCCCAGATTCAACAGCTCCATCTTCTATAGAGGTCCCCATAGAATCATTCCAGCGGTTTAAGTAGCCAAATAAAGAAATAACACCTAGCATTTCTACAATTTCTCCCTCATCCCAATATTCGTATAAGCGTTTCTTTATAGTTTCATCAACAGCATTTGGAACTTGACTTGCTAATAATGAAAAATCTAAAGCCACTCTTTCTGCTTCTGAAAACGCAGGATGAGTTCTATAATCCCAAATATGATCTAATTGCTCCTGTTCTGCTCCATAACGTTCTGCAGCTCGGATCGCATGGGCTTGGCAATATCTACAGCCAGTAGCATTACTAGACACCCATGCTATCATTCTTTTTAACGCAGAGGTAACTCTACCCTCATTTGCCATGACTGCTTTATTTAAGTTAATGAATGCTTTAGAAATAGCTGGTCTTCGTTGCATTGTTAATACAGAATTTGGGCAAAATCCAAGAGTTTCGTTAAAAAATTCTGCTAGCTTTTTAGTTTCTGGATTATAGTCTGGTAATAAAGGTGTTACTAAAGGCATAATAGATTCTTATTATTAATATAAATGAAGTTACGTAATTTATTCCTTATCTCCTCAACAGTGAGAAGTTTCCTTTTCTTTCTCTTAGGGCTCCATTTCTATCAACGAGCATAACAGAGAACCAGTAATCATCAGAGGCCAATATTTTACCACCATAAGTACCATCCCATCCTTGAGTATCAATATCAA
>Ga0228615_1000369_pt1 | contig 25005 bp, 20 predicted proteins | sample 16DmetaG_FD_190530 | JGI IMG/M metagenome (GOLD analysis project Ga0228615, IMG submission 190530) | Seawater microbial communities from Monterey Bay, California, United States - 16D | ecosystem: Environmental > Aquatic > Marine > Coastal | place: USA: California | collected 2016-10-17
AGCTGGGAATAATCTTAAGACAGATGACCAATCTGTGAGTAAAGGTCGTTGATGAGGTAACCTGAAACTGCCACGAAAGATGCTGCTATGCCTGCTATATAAGGCGCCCAACCACGCCATGTCATAGCAGAATTGGTAACCTTCTCTTTAGCAGGGATTACCTCGCTCGCCTGCTGTTCTGAGGAAAGCGAGTTTGCTGATGGGTGCAAAAAATCGGAAAACGGCAGCCCGAACACAGCGGCCAGTGCTTTTGCACTCTCAGAAGACGGCGTGACACGCCCATTCTCAATCCGATGAATGGTCTTGACACTCAAACCGCTAAAAGTTGAGAGATCTCCTTGCGACCACCCTTTTTCTTTCCTAAGTTTTTTTAGGTCCATATCTCGTTCCTAGACACCTTAATATTAAATCTTTCCATTGGAGCGTAGCAGGGTTTTAAAAAGTATTCAGCACCTCGGCTTCCATCTGAGATTGGGGTTAAGAAATTAGTAGCTTAAAAGTGAAGTCCGCCAAAACGCTCTACACACCTCAAATGTTGCCGAAAAATATTTTGGCAAGTCCTTTTGATGCCCCCGTTCTCTGATTTTTTCCTTGATAAAGTGAAGTTGTAAAGTGTCGATTGATAAGGCAATAGATCCGGAACAGTAAGCAAGGTTCTGTATTCCGGAGACCTTTATCTCTGGTAAACCTCATATTTTATTAGGCGGTTTTTTTTGCGAGAAATTATTACTCTAGTGGATAAGGTAGCAGTTGGCTTATCTTTCCTATGCGTCGCTCACTGCCTGTTGCTTCCGTTAGCTGTTCTGGTTTTACCAGCGATTGGAGCGACTTTGTTCGAGGGTGAAGAGTTCCATTTTTGGCTTCTTTTCCTTGTTGCTCCTGCGAGTTTTCTTAGTCTTGGTCTTGGTTGCCGAAGGCATGGCCGCATGAAAATCCTCTGGCTAGGATTAGTGGGAGTCTTCACCCTCTCGCTTGTTGTTATACTCGGCGAGGATCTATTAGGGGAAACGTTTGAAAAGTTATCGACGATGCTGGGCGCAATGATTGTTGCGCTTGCCCATCTTCGAAACTCGAGGGCTTGTAATAGCTTTCCTTCACGAAAGGTCACTAATTAAGCTATCAGAGGTCACTTCAAGCGATTATCGTTCGCCACTTTTTAGGAGATCTGGAACACCGAGAGGTAGACTTGCATCTAAAGCGGGCGAGCGCTAACAAACCCTATAAAGCAGAAAAAAAGAAAGCGTATCGTTGCAAGAGTCAGATCTGACGCCGAAGTAATTTCCCCTCAAAATAACTTTACGGTGCATATGGCAATGATGAGTGGTGCAGAACGATTCGGAGAGTGCCCTGCTCGTCTTTTTTATAACCCCAGCTCTTATCAACCTTTGTGACGTTTCCATCCCTATCGGTAAAGCTTACCCATCCCATCCACATCGCTATGTCGCCTTGAATGAATGACGCAGATGTCTCCGAAGTAACTTCTCTCCAACCTTTAATTCCAAACCCGCCATCCAGTGGATACCCACTGTCATGTCCAACGAAATAAGATAAGGCTCCCTCTTTCGTCGGACGAAATGTCTGCTCGCCACTCGCCATCGTAGGCTTGAATAAAACTGGACCAAAGTCGTAACCATAAGCCGCGTCAATCGCTTCTTCCGCAACGGATCGAGCTAACTCTATACCACTATCATCATAAGCTTTTGATATAGCTATCAGCGCATCACCCCAAATACTGCGTGCTTCTGTTAACTCTTGATCTGTAATTGTGCTCATCTTATCTCTCTCATTGTTTCAACTGAATTCGTAATAAAAATTATCTCGCCCCGAACAGCAGCTAACAAAAAACCGTCAGCCGGTTAGGAACTAAACAGAATTCTACACACTGGCTTATGATAATAATATTACGTATTAGGTTATTTCGTTATAGATTTTATCTATCACTCAATCCGCCTGTTGACCGTCCAAATATTTTGAAATCACATGTGTTTCCGTCTGAGGGTTGGCATCATCCCCCGGATCATAAAAAAACCCGCCCAACACGCTAACCGAAACCGCCGGGCTGGCTTGGCCGATACAAGCAACAACGACATTATCAGGATCAACATCGCCCAAATGTGAGGGAGTTACAGAAACGCCATTTGCAAGGAGGACAGATACGGCCTTTCGCTGCGGCTCAGCGAGCCGTGCGCCCTGAGGTCCTGTAACTCCGCCCTCCCAAGTAAGCTGAACAGCTTGAGCCGTCTCCTCTGGGCACTCCTTTTGCAGACCCTCAGCATCTGGCGCAAACCGCTCAGCAAGCACGATACTTGGCCCAGCCGACAGCGGAGTGATCGAGTCAATTCTCAGACCACTAAGTGACCGCCCATCGACATCGTCTAAACCTTGCCCAATTTCGACGCTGATGGGCACTGAGTCCTCAGGGCTGAATGGCCCAATGAGTAGAACAGTTCGCAGTTCAAGAGGTTCGAAGGCGGGCCGAAGCGTCGCACAGAGTGGTGTAACAATCTCTCCAGCACTCGTTTCGACTGCAAACGCATCGGGCGACAACGTTGCTGCATCAATCTGAACAGAGAATATCACTGGCATCCCGTCCTGACCTGCAACCGGTGCCATTCCGCATAGGCGGGTGGCTCGATCCGGCAGAGGATCAAGTCCGTGGTAGGCAGACAAAATACGCGAGCCTTTTGGGTGGTCGTTTTCGATCTCTTGAGCATTCGCCATCGCAAAAGCGAAAATCAAAGAGGCCAAAAAGATTAATTTGTTGAAAGTTTTCATCGATAATTTTCCGTTAAGAAATAGTTTTATTTTCATAGTATGGTCCACATAGTGTTTGGGTCGGGTGCCTACTCGTCTAGCAATGCCTCCCGCTGAATGACGTTATTCTCTGCCGTCTAAGCGATATAACACCCTTGCCCGAAGTAATCTCACTAAAAAGGAGACGGGTAAAAGAAAGGATGTTGAGGAAGCCAACCCTTACTCAACACCAAAGCTAAATCAGAGTGAGTAGATACTAATAACTCAAACAACAATCAACATCAGACAAGTCTGAGACATGTCATATAAGACAGCGGAAAATTAAAGGTACTCACTATTTGTATCGAAAGTCTCGCTTAATGTAGCAAAAAAAAAGATTTATTTTCTGTAGCTTGATCAGAGTGACTTCGATTCTGGGAAATTACAAATTAATCTCAGAAGACTGCATACCGTTATGTACTGCTTCATTAATCCTTGCGAATCCTTTTCAAGCCAATCAATAGTGTGTAAGTTCTAACCCTCAGAAAATAACAACATGTTTTGGTTATAAACTATGAAACAAGCTGATGCATTATCCCTTCTCATATGCCCTTTTCTTGTATTGTCGTTCGCGGCCTACTCTGCAGAGGCATTTAACATCAACATAACGCGCCTCGGCGGAGCGCCCATCATCACGCCTGAGATGGATGCTCGTATGGGCGGCAATATTCAAGGGCCATCGTTAATCAAAGTCCCTGACTGGGTGGAGAACCCTCTCGGTAACTACTACCTATACTTTGCTGATCATCGGGGCACATATATTCGCATGGCCTACGCAGACAAAGTAACAGGGCCCTGGACCGTTCATTCTCCGGGGTCACTAAAATTAGAAGACTCGTTTTTCCCAACGACGTGCCCCCCATGCTCACTCGCGCCTGGAAGGACTGCCCCTCTGTACGCGCACATCGCCTCTCCCGACGTCCATGTGCGCGAAGATCTGAATCAAATCGTAATGTACTATCATGGCCGAGGCGAGGGGAGACAATTTACCCGTGCGGCTGTGTCGACAGACGGTATTCATTTTGAGGGGAGAGCAGATGAGCTAGGTCCCCATTATTTTCGTGTGATTGAACATGACAATTATTTCTATGCAATGAGTATGCCCGGCTTGCTTCATCGTTCAATCGATGGCCTCTCCAAATTCGAGTCAGGGCCTCAGTTTTTTACGACTGATATGCGGCACTCCGCACTGCTCATCCGTGACGATCGGCTTTATGTGTTCTTTTCTCAAGCAGGAGAACAACCCGAGCGAATACTACTCTCGACAATTGACCTCTCAGATGACTGGCGGCAGTGGGCGGCCACTGACCCAATTGAAGTCTTGCGTCCAGAGAGGGACTACGAAGGCGCCGACTTACCAAACGAGCCATCAAGGCGCGGTTACATAGACGACCGAGTCAATCAGCTCCGTGATCCAGCAATATATGAAGAGAACGGGAAAACTTATTTACTCTATTCCGTTGCCGGTGAGAGCGGCATCGCTATCGCTGAAATAAGTTTCAGTAATCCATAAAGGTTAAACTTATGAATCCATCCCTCCGCTTATCAACGCTCGCAAGCCTACTGCTTGTATTTTTTTGTTTTACCAATTCTGCGAACGCTCAACCGTTTAAAACCTTGTCGCCATCGGAGCATTGCCGGGATTTTTCTCAAGATGCCATTGTCACCTTCACAGATCAAAATTTAGCCCACGTCGTCAACGAAGCGTTGGGGTTAGATGCAGATGCTGCTATCAACTGCCGACAAGCCGCGAGTTTAGAGCAATTAATTGTAGGGACGACTATCGAGCGCGTGGTGTACGGCGGCACGCTCAGGCCCTCACCAGAAAAGCCATTCAAGAGCCTTGAGGGACTTCAAAACCTCACAGGCCTAACCAAACTAAATCTAATCAATCGACTTATTACCGACATCAGTCCGCTAAGCCATCTTACGAAGTTGGTCAGCCTGAACTTACACACCAATTGGTTCAGCGATCTGAAACCGATAAGTGGGCTTACAAATTTAGAGCAACTCATTGTTAGTGAGAATCCAATTTCAGACATTAGTCCTCTAGCCGGGCTCACTAAACTTCAGCGCTTACATGTCCACGGTCTGTATCCATATCAGCTGGAGCATTATCTCAAAATGGATGATGGTCGAGATCCCAACGTAACGTTCAATAACATTACCGATATAAGCCCATTATCCGAGCTAACAGAAATGCGCCTGCTTCGCATACACCTCAATGCCATATCAGATATCAGTCCGCTCGCTAAGCTTAAAAAACTTACCCACTTACGCATCTATGATAGCCAGATAAAAGACATTAGCGCTCTCGCTGGTCTGAATGAGTTAAAACTGTTGTGGGCGCACAACAATCGAATAGAGGATATCAGCGCTCTTAATGGCATGACTAACATGCGGCAACTGAGTTTAAATGACAACGCTATCTCTGACATAAGTGGGCTAAAAGATATGACAGAGTTAGGCTATCTGTTCCTCAGCAATAATATGATTGAAGACATTAGCCCACTCCGGCGACTCCACAGGCTTCAGATTCTGCGCCTGGAAAATAATAACATCACCGATGTAAGTGCTCTCGCCGGACTTGATCAGCTAAAAGAATTGAGCTTGGCGCAGAACTGGTCTCTGTATAACGTGAGAGCTCTGCTACTCAACCCCGGCATCGGGAAAGGTGACGAACTGGACCTCCGCTTTACTTATGTACCTTGCTCTGAAATGGATGCCTTTGCGAGGCTCGGGATCAATCTTATAAGAGTAACCGCAATAAACGGCTCGGCTTGCGCGAATCGCAGACTCGAAGATGACCAAGGATTCTAAAAAATAAAATTTCTTTCATAGTTTTACAAAATTCCCGTACATCGGTAATTTAAATTCTCTGAAAGCTTGGGCCTAAAGTGCGCTAAAAAGGATCGGGATATGAACAAGATTTCAAAACTGGCGACGTTAATGTGGACCGTAACGATTACAACGCTAACCGTTCACAGCACAGCCCAAACCCTCGATCGCTCAACTCGACTCCTTCTCGAGTCAGCGGCGCCCCTCCGCGCAGTGCAACCCGAAGATTCGCCCAACGTCTTATTTATCATTGTCGACGACTTGAATACCGCCTTGGGCTCGTACATTGGTTCAGGAGAGCGGCCACACTATGCCACGGCACATACGCCAAACCTGGACATGCTTGCCGCTCAGGGAATTCGTTTCGAGAATGCCTTCGTTCAGAACCCACTATGCAACCCCTCTCGCGCCTCGCTACTAAGCGGGCTTAGACCTGACACAATCGATGTGCATACCACGGGGACTTGGCCACGACACAAGGTTGGCAGCGAACTCAGGATGCTACCAGAACACTTTAATGAAAATGGCTATTTTACCGGCAGGGTAGGCAAGGTCGGTCATAATTCGTTCGAGCATGCGGTGAGCTGGGATGATTCAAAATTTGCTCTATCCCGAGACCCAGCGCAACTCTTCCATAGCCCAGGCTACCTGCCCGGTGACGATGCCTCTGAGGTAAGAGACAACACCTGGACTGAGGGTTCCGAGAATGGAATGTCACGTCAAGATATTTTTGCTAGAAGCGCTACCGGCCGAACCCTTAGCCTCCCTTTAACATGGCGCGCCACAAACGAAGAGCCACCGATGACACCCGATGGAACCACAGCCACGAGGATTATCCAGCTCATGGCTGAGAATCGGGACAAGCCATTCTTTATCGCTGCGGGCCTACACAAGCCACACCAACCGTGGGTTGGTCCAGCAGAATTCTTTGATCAGCACCCAGTTGATAATATTGTCCTACCTCAAAAACCAGCAAGCGACACTAACAATAGTCCTGCGCCCTCGTCGTGGGTCACCGAAGATGATTCTGCCCACACGGTCCTTCAAAAAAAACAAGCAATCGCGGCCTACCACGCCATGGTGACAATGACAGATCACCATGTCGGGCGAATTCTCAAGGGGCTCGAGGATCTTGAACTAGCGGATTCAACGATCGTGATTTTTACCAGCGACCATGGGTTTCAACTCGATGAGCATGGCGGCTTGTGGCGCAAACAATTTCAGTTCGACGAATCGATAAGAGTACCTCTAATCGTGCGTCTGCCAAATGGAATGAATGCAGGCAAAGTTTCTGAAGGAATTGTTGAGCTTGTCGATCTTTACCCTACTCTGCTCGAATTAGCGTCGTTGCCCAATCCAGCACACATCTTGGAAGGCTTAAGTTTTGTACCGTTGCTTAAAAAACCTCAGACCCCTTGGAAGTCGGCGGCTTTCTCGCAATCTCGACGCATGGTGGGCTCGGGCTCAACAAACAATCCGCTAATGAACACAGAAGGTTATGACGGTCATACAATTAGAACAACTAGATACCGCTACACAGAGTGGACACCCCTTGATCGTCAGCGAGACACTCTAGTTGAATTGTATGACCTAACACACGACCCGATGGAATACAGTAACCTTAGCGACAAACCAAGCCAGGCACTGTTAATCTCTGAATTCTCAGAAAGACTCGCCAGGGGGTGGAAAGGAGAGCTACCTCTAAATTTGGACGATTAGTTTATACTTAAATTCCTTGATCTCATGCACACATCTGATAGCTTGTAATTATTATGAATAAATATTCCTTGACCGTTACAACTGTTTTATTAAGCACAATCAGTAGCTCAATGATTGGGCAAAATCTGATTGGCGAGAGCCCTACCCGTGCAAGAACTTTAGACGGAAGTTACATCAGCTGGCGCGAACATATTATCGATGACCCAAAAATCGCAGGCTTTGCACTCAGCGGCAGTGATGGTCTCGTCATGGGCGATATTGATCGAGATGGCTTTGAGGATATCGTCTCAGTGCACGAGTTCGACGCCGAATACGATTCCGCCTCTCACGTGCCAGGCTTTGTCGCACCCGCTGAAGGTCATGTCCGTGTGGCTTTTGGCTCTGAGGATCCTGATCTATGGTTCAACATTACAATAGCGGAAGGGTCAGACGCTCCTGCACCGGAGGACGTAGTCATCGTTGATTTAAATTTTGATGGGTATCTTGATGTGGTTGCCGCGGCAGAGCTATCTCATCTAATTTATCTTCAAAACCCTGGCCCCACTGCTCGACAGGATGATTGGCCGAGGCTAATTTTACCAATGACCCAAGGCCGTGGATCCTATATTCGCGTGTTCGCAGGTGATTTTGATGGAGATGGTATACCCGAACTAACAGCCCCGAACAAAGGCGCGCAATCCCCAGGTCCGGACGACTATCTCCGCTCCACCCCGGTAGAGATACATAAACTAGTCGGCGATCCGCTTGAAGCTTCGAGCTGGAAACGCAGCGAATTGGGAAGTTATAGCGTTCCGCAAAATGCAGAGCCAATCGATTTAGACTCAGACGGAGACTTAGATATCATAGTCGGTTCCCGCGGTGAGGGACGGCTTATTTTTTTTGAAAACAACGACGAAGAGACCCTCGATTTTTCTGAGCACGCCATTGGTATCGTAGGCTCAAGCATGAGCGGATTTAATTTGGAGTACGCCGACTTAAATGGCGATGGTAGGCTGGATATAATTGGCCGCGGCAGCAATGGATTAACCTGGATCGAACAACCAACGCCTATCGATAATGCATGGAATGCTTTCACTATTGGCACTCTCAGCCCGGATAGTATTACCGGAATGGAAGTAGCTGATATCGATAATGACGGCGACGTTGACATCATAGCAGGTAGCTACAGCCGGGGGCCACGCACTTCAGACGGTAATGTAAGCACAACCGATGCGCTCGGTCGCCTTGCGTGGTTTGAAAACCCCGGTGACGCGAAATTGGAATGGCATCGACACGATATTTCGCGACGCAAGCGCGGCATGTTCGACAAATTCATCGCCCGAGACGTGGATGGAGATGGAGACGTTGACTTCATCGGAACGCGGGGAAACAGTGCGCCATTCGATGGCGTTTTCTGGTTAGAACAAGTTCGCAGTGCCTCACCGACACGCAACTTTCAACCAGCAAGGTCGCAAGAAAGTGACGAGATTCCGCTTCCCTTCTAAAGTATGAAAAACAATCAGAAGGCCGACTTTTCAATTATTTATAGCAATCTCTCAATCAGCCTTATACTGAAACTTTAAAATTGAGGAACGTGTTTTAATGAAATCTAACCACCACGTGTTTTTTACCATTAGTCTATGCCTATTATCGTCTTTTTTAATTGCAAACTCGACAACTGAAAAAGGCCTTCCAGTTTCATGCTCCGAAGTTGAGACAGGTCAAGCATGGGTTGAGGGTGCGGAATTTGTTATGGGTGATGACAACGCCTATAGAGAGGAAGGGCCCGCTCACAAGGTGTCCGTGTCCAGTTTTTGGATGGACGTTCACGAAGTTACGAACGCGCAATTTGAACAATTTGTTCAGGCAACAGGTTATATCACGGTTGCCGAGAAAAAACCCAGCGGGACCGACTGGGGGACGTCTGACGTCCCACCGGAATTCTTGCAAGCTGGATCTGTCTTGTTCGTCCCACCGGCTTCTGGCCAATCAATGGCAAATTGGTGGTCCTGGGTACCTGGAACCAGCTGGCGTCATCCGGAGGGTCCAGACAGTAACCTTTCAGGGAAAGCAGACTTCCCAGTCATTCATATCGCCTTTGCGGACGCCCAAGCCTATGCCGAATGGGCCGGGCGTTCTTTACCGACGGAAGCACAGTTTGAGCTAGCAGCCCGTAATAAGAGAAATACTCGTTACCCTTGGGACGGCAACGAACTTGCTCCTGGCGGACATCATCATGCAAATACATGGCAAGGGTCGTTTCCTGTTGAGCATCGCTCAGAAGACGGCCATACAGGTTTAGCGCCCGTAGGCTGCTACCCATCAAATGAGTATGGCATCCATGACCTTATTGGGAATGTATGGGAATGGACCTCTAACTGGTATTACCCTGAACATATTCCATCTGACAATATAGATCCAAAAGGCCCATCTCAGGAGCAAAGCATTAGTCCAAATCACGGCGAATCCGTAGCTCGAGTGATCAAAGGAGGCTCCTATTTATGTGCTGAAAATTATTGTCTTAGATATAGGCCCGCAGCTCGGCAGGCGCAAGACAGCGGTCTTGGTACAAGCCACATTGGATTTAGGACGGTGCTCAACCCGAAATAGTCTTTGCGACTGTAGGCCCGGCGATTTCATAAAAAGTTCTTTACAACTTTCTCTTTTAACGAGTATCTGTTGAGCTAGGTTGAGGCTTTTTGACTAAACTTACCGTATTGATAGCTCTCTTAATCTATAATGATCAGTTCAGAATCTGAGGGCAAAGAAAAAGTCATCCCATCCTCCGTAATAACGGAACCGTCTGGCACACCGTTAGCAAAGGCAGCAACTGCCATGGCGTTTCGTGGTGCCGGCACAAGGTGGTACAACGCAAGTTGATTTATTTCTGCCTCATCGACAAGACGACTTAAATCTGAGGTAGTCGCATGGTAATCTTGGATATCGTGGAGTACGGTAGCGACTCGATCATTACCTGCACCTCTTGCGAAAGACTCCGCGCCTCTCACTAACTGCAAAGACATCGCGTCATGAAGCACAACATCCGCCCCATTTGATATCTCCAAAATTTTCTCTGTTACAAGGCTATCTCCACTTATCACCACAGATCGACCACCGTAATCTAATCGATACCCGTAAGCCGGTTCAATGGGTGGGTGCGAAACTTCAAACGCAGTTATCCTCAACCCATCTTGTTCTATGATAATTCCCTCTTCGATCATTCGACTTTGCAAGACACCCAACTCCGGCTTGAGCAAATCAGCTCCGTGATGAGCCACACGATAAGACCTATCCAATTCGTATGTGATATTGAGACCCTCAACAATGCGTTCGACACCCTCTGGCCCAATAATTTGCAATGGTGCTGGTCTGCCTGCTACCCATGAATTGAGATTGAAATCGCCGATATCAGATATGTGATCGGAATGGTAGTGGGTTATGAGAATCCCGCGCAACTTATTCTGGGGAATATTAGCTAATTGAGCTGTTGCTGCAGAACCTGAACCCGCATCAACAATAAATAAGTGGTCGGGAGTTTCGATCGCTACACATGCTTGTGCTCGGCCCGGTGCGGGTATTGGAGAAGACGTTCCACACATCGTAACTTTTAGTCCGTCAAAAATATCATCGGTCTGCCCTAGACCCACCTTAGGACAAAAAAAAGATAGTGCAATACCGAGCGTAAATAGGTTTTCAAGTATCGGATTTTTCCCCGCTCCTCGCTCACATTCTCTCACTTATCACCTCCCTAGCTAATTTACCGTTTGACGGTTTCCTCGAAAACCTTGATAACGTTTTTAGAGCCCACATCAAAAACCCAATCTATTTTCTCTAATACTGAACAACGTTGCGCTGAAAAACGCGCCAGTAATACCACTTCGCTATAATTTCTTCTGAGCCATTTTCCGATGTGGTTTTCGTAATCGGACTTCTGCCGATTATCACCGCCAACTCCTCAGGGTCGTTCACTAACGCCGCCGTCATTTCATATATCTTCCCATCAATTTTTAAACGGACACGCGGATCACGTTCCACGTTGGCCCACCATGTTTTAAAAAAGGGGAACTCTCGTTCAAGCCTGGCACTTCTCGCACTTCCTCCGATGTACAGTTTGTCTCCTCGGGGAGTCGGTAAAATCGTAACTGAATGAGGTAAGCCATACCAAGCTCGTGTCTCAAGCATAATAGTGTTGCCTAGCTCAGGGTGGTCAACATCCAGAGTCCAGTCCCAATCCTCAACGGGCTCCTGTACTACTTCTCCAGTAAGCCACAAACCCGGCCAAGCTGTTCTCCCCCTTTGATTATATTCTTCAGTAGTATAATCGACGTACTCCGGGTCAAGACCCGTCATGCGCAAAACAAGCAGGCCGGCAACCGACACCAAGCCCGCTCCCATGAGAACACTGCCTAATTTACCCATACCTAAACCCTCATCAGATACCTGTTTCCTGTCACGACCGTGACCCAGTGCTTATCAAGATACTGGTTATCTCGTTGCTAATACCACTCCTGTTATACGCTATTTCTGCGGAGAGCCTTCCCTTTGATCGGTTTCCCAATTTTTCGGCGGGACTATTTCAACGCTTGCAGGATAAAGAGCTCTTTTGCCCAAGATAAGATCCGCCGCTTTTTCAGCTGTCATTATTACAGGGGCATTAATATTTCCGTTAGTCAATGTCGGGAAGATCGACGCATCTACGACTCTTAAGTTTTCTAAACCATGAACTCTACAATCCTTGTCAACAACGCTAGTCTCGTCCTCAATTAGACCCATCTTACAAGTTCCTGCAGGATGATACGCACTCTCAACGTTTTCTTTTACCCATTGATCAATTTCAGAGTCGCTATTAATATTTACGCCGGGTTGAATTTCATCTCCTCTAAAGTCATCCATTGCCGATTGTTTTATTATCTCTCGAGTAAGCCTAATACACTGACGCCATGCCTTTCTATCCTCTTCGTTCTGAAAATAATTAAAAAGAATACTCGGAGCAGCGCTTGGATCCGACGTTAGAATTTTGACGCAGCCTCTACTCTTGGGTTTATTCGGGCCCACGTGCACCTGAAACCCATGGCCAGAAATCGACGGCGTACCGTCATAACGCATTGCTGCAGGCAAAAAATGATATTGAATATCAGGAGATTTTAAACCGGCACGCGAACGAATGAACGCACACGATTCAAAATGATTAGTTGCGCCAAGTCCTTTTTTCGTTAACAGCCATCTGGCACCTATCAACCCCTTCTGAAAAGCTCCTAACTTCGGATTCAAGCTCACGGGTTTTTTGCAATGATATTGAAAGTAAACTTCTAAATGATCCTGTAGGTTTTTCCCTACCCCTGGCAAGCTGTGCAATAAATCTATCCCCGCAGGTGCCAATTCATTCTCAGACCCCACTCCCGAGCGCTGCAATAGAGCAGGAGACGAAATCGCGCCAGCAGAGATAATGACATCCTTCTTGGCGTATTCTGAACGTAACTCACCGCGAACCTCAAAATCGATGCCAATTGCACGTTTCCCGTCAAATTTTATCCGGTTGGCAAGAGCTTTAGTTACCACTGTTAAGTTAGGCCTAGCCTTTATGGGGTCTAAATAAGCTCTAGACGTGCTCTCTCGCACTCCGCCCCTTACCGTCATATGCATTGGGCCAAAACCTTCCTGCTGCTCACCATTGTAATCTTCAGTCTCTGGGTACCCAGCCTCAACCCCTGCACCTATAAAAGCCCGATAAAGCGGGTTCAGTCGCATATCATTACCAGCACATACACCAAGTGGTCCGGCTCCGCCTCTGAAGCGGTCTTCACCGTGAACCCAAGTCTCGGCTCTTTTAAAATAAGGCAGGCAATCGTTGTATCCCCAACCCAAAGCACCCAACTGCACCCATTCTTCAAAGTCATACCTGTTACCACGAACATAAACCATTCCATTAATAGATGAGGTTCCACCAAGGCCTTTGCCACGGGGACAGCTTATTCGTCTTCCATCTAAATAAGGCTCAGGCTCAGAATGATAGCCCCAATTAAATCTGTCCGATGCCATAGGGTAGGCCAACGCCGTCGGCATTTGGACAAAGATGCTTTTGTCGCTTCCACCTGCCTCAAGCAAAAGAACTCGATTCGTAGAGTCAGCCGAAAGCCGATTAGCTAAGACACATCCCGCTGATCCGGCTCCGACCACAATGTAATCGTATTGTTCCAAGCTATTTCCTTAGGCTTCCATAGGTTTTAAGATGAAAAAATCGACTCCTCGAGAACAGTAAATACACGACCACGCAATAAAGTGAAATAACAAATAAACCAATCCACTCGATACGCAGTGGTGTGAATTGATACAAAAGAATCAACCCATACAAAATCAGCCAGTTGAGGGTAACATACCCAGCCCTTCCAAACCGCAACACTGTAAGGCCCACGCCTTCTGTATACAATCTCGTAAGAGAATCGATTGAATTGATAACAAATACGATACCGACCAGAACCATGAAACTGTTCATCAACCCGGATACATCAATACCCTTTTCGTAAATGCCAAACAGAATTGAAAACCAAATAGCAATTGGTATGGACGGTATCACTAGCAGGGCTATTAAGAGCTGCCATGTTTGAAGGCCACCGACAAATCTTGACACGAACTGACCTATCATAATGCTCCAAGCGAACCACCAGTATAAATAAAACGCGTGGTAATCAGAGAATGGAAAAATAAATTTTGGCAAATTCTGAAAGTAATCGCCTAAATGAAGAACGTTTGATGCAAATTCGCTAAATTTCAATTCGCTGTAAAACCACATCGCTGCGATCAAAGAAAAAAATAGCCAAGCTGAGCCAACGCTGAGATATCTTATATATCTGACGTCCGTGCTTGAAAAAACAGCACCCAGAAGCGTAAGACCAACCAATCCATATTGGTAAAAAGGTGGTATCCCATCAATAAACTCTGGTAAATAACTCAGAAACAAATATCCAGTAAATGAGCATGTAGTAATTATGATGAAATTATTAGCCCATTTAACAAATGGAATTTGAAAGATTTTCAATCGCGGCTCGAGTAAACAAAAGTAAAATGTTGTTATAAAATAAAAAAGCCATATGTAAAATCCCCAAAACCCAAACTCCACCGCAAGAGGATTTGTAAACTGATAAATTTTTTCAGACTCAAATACAGGAAACTCAGTCAAGGGAAACATGATAAGGCCAACATCCAAACCTGATGTGAAAAGGATCGCAGAAAAAGCAAAAAGTGGCGTAGAAATCTCACCCTTCAATACTGTTCTTCCATAACAACACAGTATCAGCACAGAGATAATTAAAATCGCAACTACTGCAATATTAAGTATCATATTCATCATAACCACCGCCCAATTACCATAAGGAATAAGAACAACCCATCCACCGATATTCTAACCACGGATGACACCAGATCTTGTTAAGAAATCTTCCTTTGTGATATCAACCCTCCCTTCGGTCAAAAACAATATCTTGCCCGCATCCATGAGAATAATCACGCTCAATCTGAGTAGGACGGCCGCAAGGCCGAGGTTAAACGCGAGAAAAATGACTTATGCGCTTATGTGTCGAGCGACATACTCATCGAGAAGCAGGGCCTCATCTTGACTAAAATCGTACCCCAGTTTGGTCCTACGCCATAAAATGTCCTCAGCACTACGAGCCCACTCGTTACTGACGAGATACTTTATCTCTCTCTCATAAAGCCCATGGCCAAATGTTTTACCGAGCTCATCAGAGGTGCTTATCCCTTCCAAGAGTTTCTTTGTATCTGCTCCGTAAGTCCGCAACCAGCGATTTCGTATTTTACTGTCAAGCCATGGTGCAAGCTGAGCCACCTCATTATCGAGCGCGGTATCGTCGGTATATCTGCCCCCAGGCAATACCGCATCACGTGTCCATGATTTTGCCATAGTGGGTAGATAGCGTTCGATCGCCTTGAGAGCATCTTCGGCAAGAGTTCTGTACGTTGTCACTTTCCCTCCGTAGACAGACAATAAGGGACACGCGCCTTTTCTAAGTTCCAAGTGGTAATCCCTCGACACCTTGCTCATATCCTTTCCGTCCTCATCAATCAGAGGACGTACTCCCGAATAAGTCGAAACGATATCTTTGGGAGTAAGCTGCAAGGAAAAATATTCATTCGAAAGTGAAATTAAATATTTAATCTCCTCATCTGAAATAGTTGCTTTCTCCAGCACCCCATCAAATTCTGACTCTGTCGTACCAATCAACGAGTAATTATCAAGGTATGGAATCACGAAGATTACACGCCCGTCCTTATGCTGCAACATGAAGGCCTGCGAGCCCTTATAAAGTTTCGGAACAACTATGTGGCTTCCCTTTACGAGCCGAGCACCTACGGGTGGCTTTACCGAAAAAAGCTTTTCCAACAACCGTGCCACCCACGGACCAGCAGCATTAACCACAACCCTTGCCAGAACCTCAGTTTTGCCACCGCTCGAATCACGAAGCGAGACCAGCCAGCCGTCCGGGCTCTCCTGCAACCCAATACATTCGGTATAAGTTTTAATCACAGCTCCTTTCTGTGCAGCCTGCTGAGCATTCAGGACAACCAACCGCGAATCATCAACCTGAGCATCCCAATACTCAAATCCTTTTTTTATGCTTGGGACTAAGGGGCTACAATGTTTATTGCTGAAATTAATCGCACGTGATCGCTGAAAAATCGAACTTCTCGCAAGAGAATCATATAAAAAGAGGCCGATTCGCAAAACAAGATTCGATCGCGAATTCGGAAGCTGAGGGATATTAAAGGCAATCGGTTTGATTATATGTGGAGCTGCTTTGGTAAGGACGTCTCGTTCGAGAAGGGCCTTCCTCACCAGCCCAAATTCAAAAAACTCAAGGTATCGAAGGCCACCATGAATAAGCTTCGTACTCCAACTTGACGTGCCCGAAGCAAGGTCGCCCTTTTCAACAAGCATCGTGCTTAAATTCCGGCCGGCTGCGTCCGCCGCGATACCGGCGCCGTTTATTCCTCCGCCGATAACAAGCAGATCAACAATTTTTGAAGAATCAGTCAATGCGGTTTCTTTACAGTAAAGCCCTAAGCGGTTTAATCGAAGGTTCGTACGATCTTAATAAAAAAGTCGTCGCGGGGATCGATGCTAGGGTCAAATAAATGATCTAAATAATAATTTTACGTTAACACAAAATTTAATTAGACTTAACCCTCAAACAAAAATTTTGTCTAGCTTCTATCGAATCACAGAAAAAAACACCCGAACTCAAGAAACCGATAAAAAATATGACGGGATGCGATTTGTTCGTCCGGGTTTGGTTCACCAAGCCGAATATATGGGTAAATTTCTGGGAGCATGGGAATGACACATTCAAAATATCAATCTGGCGGAGAAGGGGAAGAAATATGTTACGCCACCCGTCGTTCCTCCTTGGGCCTTCTATTGATGGCTGCGACCGATCATGGCGTGTGTTTCGCACAATTTGGTAACCGCTCCGGAGACTTAATCGACATTCTAAAATCCGAATTTCCGAAGGCGCAATGCAGCGTGTCTTCTAAGAAAAAATGCCCAGAACTAATCCAATGGATTAAGGCTCTCGACGCATATCTAAAAGAAAACGCACCACACCCAGATCTTCCACTCGACTTACGGGGCACTTCTTTTCAACTCATGGTTTGGCGATTTTTATTAGGCACAAGAAGTGGTGATGTGTTGAGCTATACCGAACTCGCCGAGGGGGTCGGCAAACCAAAAGCTGCAAGAGCGGTGGCTTCGGCATGTGGTGCCAATAGAATAGGTATTCTGGTGCCCTGTCACCGAGTGTTGCGTGGTGACGGAAATCTCGGCGGCTATAGATGGGGGCTTCAAAGAAAAAAAGCATTATTAGAGGCAGAGCAAAGAAACAAGATCGCCTGAAGCCAGTGGCCAAGACAATGTTTTTTAGCTTAAACCTTGCTAGTCGCTAATTAAACCCACCTCTAAAAATAGCCCTACCTCGATTGTAGCCCTCGGGCATTGGTAACACATCATTCGCCTCTTCCCAAACCTCATAATCTAGGAGCATCTCAGCAAAAAGGTCTGGTAGTTCATTTACAAGGTCTTTTGTCTCTCCCGGATCTGACTTGATGTTATACAAATGCCATTCGCTTTCATTCTGCTCAAACCTATTAATCACGATTTTATAATCACCCTTGAAAAGGACGCTACTTCCCCCCAACTCATAACCTACAGGTTCGGAGTCCAAATGAATTTTCTCTGAAGAAACTCCCAAATACTCAGCAAAATTCGAACCCACTATTGGCTCAACAAACTTTTCATTATGGCTTCCTTGATGATCATCTATACCGGTCAGACCCAGTATTGTCGGAGCGAGATCCGTCACAAACGTAAATTCATCAGTCAGCTCACCACGCCTTGCTATGCCTGGACCTGACATAACCAGCGGGACGCGCAGCCCACCCTCATTAGCGTGAAACTTATAGTAAAGCAAAGGTGAATTAGCGACAGTAACGTTCCCAGGCCCAATCCCTACCCAAGAACCTTTTTCTCCGAGGGTTTCATAGTCTGTATTGTATCCGACGGTATCAAACCATCTGTTGAGCGGGCTATTTCCGTCCCAGTCAACAAGAGAAGTACTTGCAGCACCATTGTCAGAGGTAAAGATAAAAATAGTGTTGTCATACTGATCGATACTTTTAAGATAAGACATTAAACGGCCGATATTTTCATCCATTGCGTCTACCATTCCTGCGTAGACCTCCATCCGGCGAGCATCATATCGTTTTTGCTCCTCCGTTAAGCTGTCCCACTCGGTAGAACCCGGCGTCACGCCTGCTTGAGTTTCGGCTGGAATGACGCCAAGAGCTATAGCTGCCTCTCGGCGCTTCTCTCGCAAAATAGGCCATCCCTCATCATAAACTCCGCGATACTTATCAGAGTACTCTTTCGGTGCCTGCACAGGAATATGTACGGCTTGAAAAGGAATATACGCAAAAAAAGGCTGATCACTGTCTTTATTTGAATCAACGAATTCTATAGTCTTATCGATAAAATATTTCGATGAATAAAAATCATCAGGTAGTGTATGAGGAGCGCCATCAGCATACCAATTGACTTGATCATAGATCGGCAGATACGTCCGCTGTTCCCAGTTATCCGCTCCCGTATCGGCCATCGCAATCGTTCGATCAAAACCACGTGAAGAGGGTAAAAGGGTCGGCGTATGACCAAGGTGCCACTTACCCGTCATGTAGGTGTGATAGCCGTTTTCTTGCAATAAACTTGCAATGGTTACAACGTTGTCGCTAAGAACTCCCTGATAGTGATCGTAAGCCAACTGCTCCGGTGGAATCGACTCGGGAATATTGGGCACACCATTGCGGTGACTATCCACGCCGGTTAAAAGCATCGCTCGTGCAGGAGCGCAATTAGCCGCCGTATGATAATTCGTAAATGACAAGCCCTCGCTCGCGAGTTGAGCAATGCTTGGGGTTTTAATCTCACTACCATAGGATGATATATCCGTGTAGCCGAGGTCATCAGCAAGGATCAAAACAACGTTTGGACGATTACCGGATTGAGCCTGAACAAAAAAAGGCAGCATAAGAAAACACCAAACGAATTTTACAAAATTTTTCTCTAACCTTTCTCGACTCCCCGCCTTTAGAAATCTGTTCAATTCACTCATTATTAATAACCTCGACCGCAGTTTTCTTAATAGAAAAATTACCCGTTTGTAAAAAACGTCAGCTAACTATGGCGAAAATTACCATAATCGCAACGGACATGTCACGGACAGATCCTTGGCTAAATTAAGATAATGGGGTGTAATGAGCATGAGAGATTTAATTAACGCTTCTTGGAGAGGCAAAGTGAAACGACTTGCTCTGAGAATCTAAAGCTGGATATGCGTGCACGATTAAAGGAGAAAATGAAAATGAAAGTGTTCCAACGGCTCGTGCTGTATATCACAACTATACTTCCATTATGTGCAGCTACCACCTTTTCTCACGGACAAGGAAACTTTTCCGGCGTAAATCTGTCGATTTCACCGGTCGCCGGGAACGTTTTCATGATTCAGCGCCCAGGGGGAGGGGGAAATATTGGTGTCCAAATCGGTCCCGACGGGGTTCTTCTGGTGGATTCTTTGTTTGCCCCACTATCTGAAAAATTAGTGGCTGCAGTAAAGGAAGTAACGGATGAAGAAATCCGATTTCTAATAAACACTCACATTCACATCGATCATGTAGGCGGAAATGAAAACCTGGCCGAAATGGGCGTTTTAATATTTGCACACGACAACACCCGGCTTCGTTTTTTCGAAGAACGGAGTCGCTTTCCAAGAGCTGGTGGAAGCTTCGTTCCGCAACAAGCTGAAGCCGCACGGCCGCTCATAACTTTTAACGATGCCATGAGCTTTCACATGAATGGTGAAGAAGTCCAAACGTTTCTCGTTCCCCCAGCGCACACCGATGGGGACGTATTTGTCTACTTCCCCGAGTCGGATGTAATGCACCTCGGCGACGTTTATCGTACTACCAGCTACCCGATTATTGACACATACAATGGCGGCTCACTAAAGGGAACGATAGCAGCAATTAATAAGGCTATTGACATCGCAGGAGCCGAAACCAAAATAATACCTGGCCATGGACTAGACGTTGTCGGTAGAGAAGAACTGATAGAATTCCGCGACATGATTTTAGATATTCGGCGTCAGGTGCTGCGCATGATAGTGGACGGAAAAAAATTAGAAGAAGTCATGAACGCAAATCCAACTGCTGCCTACGACGCGAAATGGACAACCGACCCTGGCTGGGGCGCTGAGGACTTTATTCCTATTGTTTACTATTCGCTCGGTGGCTCGGGTCGCCTAGCTGATCGTTGATTCATTCAAAAACAACAGGAAAAACATCCAAAATGACTTCACCAAAAAAGAACACTCTCTTCCTTTTTGCAATCTTGCTTTCACAAACTTTGACGGCTCAAAACGATGACTTTGTTTTCTACTCTGATTTAGCAGAAGAATGGTATCAGGGGGGTGATTATTTTGAATGGACGTCGACGACTAAGGACAACAATAATGCCAAGGTAGATATTTTTTATAGAACGTGGGGCGATGAGTCAAAACCTAAGCTAGTTTTAATTCATGGTTTCCCAAATTCCAGTTTTGATTACTACAAAATCATACCTTTCCTTGAAGACCGTTATCACATCGCAACTCTCGACTTCCCTGGATCAGGTTTCTCTGAAAAACCACTCAATAACTATAATTATATGCTGGCGGAGAATGCCGAAATCATTGATTATTTCGTCCGAGAAATTGTTGAATTTGATGATTTCGCTCTCTACACCCACGACCGAGGAGTGAGCATAGGCCTCGCGTTCTTAGGCAACTACCTTGACAACTCTACGCCCAGCTACAAAGTCAATTACCACTTCTTATCGAACAGTGGAATGTATCTGCCTCTTGCGAATCTGAGCCCCGCTCAAATGATGATGCTTGATGTTGACACTGCCGAAAGAATGCTAGCATCCCGCGCAACTCAGCGCAGGCGTATGGAGGGAGAACCAGAGTCACTCGCATACTCCGATCTCTTCGCGTTCAATCAAGGCAATCTTTCTTTAATTTACGTGGGACGGTACTTGCTAGAGCGCCAGGCTAACGAAATAACTTGGCTGGAGAATCTGCGTCGCAGTCCTGTCCCCGTCGCTTATCTTTGGGGCCTTGCTGATAACGTAAACCCTGTCCGAATTGCTAACCATGTCTGGGACACTTACCTAAACGAGCGAGAAGCCGAAAGCAGTTTCTGGGTCCTCCCGACGGCAGGGCATTACCCTCAGCGGGACAACCCACACGAAGTAGCCAAAGTAATTAATCTTGCTCTATCAGGTCAGCTACCAAACCGTGAGAGTGAGGACGCGTTTATGCGAAGTTACGGGGCTAATAGAGAAGCAGAAGATGCCGTCTTAATAGGTCATTCAAAAATCGAAGCATTAAATTTCCCGACTACCATCGAATACACTCCGTCAGGATATCGCATCAAACAATAGGCTTACTACTTTAAATAAAAAAAGGAACTCAATTAAAAAGTTTCAGAAGACTCAGAGATTAACCCAGATTTTTACGATAGAAATCTAGCTCTGCTGTAAGCGCATTTATTTGAGTCTCGGGATTCCTAAATCCGTGTCCTTCATCTGGATATCGGATCAATTTAGTCCCTTTGTTTGTAAGTCTAAGTTTGTCATAAAGACTTACAGCTTGATTCAGAGGCACTACCTGATCCTTATCCCCTTGAAGAATCAGGACGGGTGCCTTAATTCGGTTGAGTTTATTCACCGGCGATCGTTCCTTGTATCGGTCTTCGGTCTCTGGATAAGGGCCGATTAAATTATCGAGATAACGCAGTTCAAATTTATGTGTGTCTTTTGCTAATAACTCTAAATCAGTCACGCCGTAGTAGCTCACACCAGCCGAAAAAATATCAGATGCTGCAAGGCTTGCTAACACCAAATAGCCACCAGCACTACCTCCACGAATAACTATTTTATTAGCATCTGCTTTATTATTTCCGACCAAAAAATGTACCGCAGCGATCACATCTTCAACGTCGACCACACCCCACTCAGGGTACAGCGCTCTCCTGAATTCTCGTCCATAACCAGAGGACCCACGATGATTAATATCAGCGACAGCAAACCCGTTGCTTGTCCAGAACTGATGGAGCGGATTAAGCCCCGAACGCGCAGTTCCGGTCGGCCCTCCATGCACGTTTACAATCAATGGAGGAGCTTCGCCATTCGGTGCCATAAAAGAGGGATTCTTTGGCGCATAAAACAGACCATACGCAAAAGATTCGGACGCACTTGGAAATTCAAAATGAATTGGTTTCGAGATTATTTGAGGCGTCAATTCTCGAGGGACGGCACTCTCAAAAAGAATTTTCGGAGCATGATCCTTTGTCTTTTCAAAAAAATCATATCTGTAAATTGAAGGGTAATCAGAATCCGTCGCGGCAAGATAGAAAATAGCATTGTCAACACAGAATATTCTTTCTAGTGACCCAAGGTTCCTATGTATCTCAAAAACTTCCTGTTTTTGTAAGTCGAACTCACACAGCGACCATTTACACTTATTAATTTGAGAAAAAACAACTTTGTTTTTCATAAGGAAACTAAAATTGTGGCGCCCACTTTCCCACGGGGGGCCACAAAACTCCCCTGACCGCTTTATTACACTCAAGCTATTTGCAGCAGTCGTGTTCAAATTCACACTGCATTTTTGTAAATTCCAAAAATTCTCTCGATCGCATAAAAAATATAACTCCCCTTGATCGTCAAACAGGGGTTGTACTTTTGAAGACTTACAGTCCTCATCAACTTCAAGGTTTTTTATGGGAAGGCCAGCGTCATCCAGCGCTACGAGTTGGATTTGAGTATCGTCCCAAGGCATATTTGGATGTGACCAAGAAACGAAAGCTATCATCTTGTAACACGGCGACAAACACGGAGTCGCAACAAAGTCACTTTGGTCGAATATTATACACTGATGATCTGTTGAGACCGGGAGCTTATCCGTTGATAGATCAATTCCGACTAATTGGTTGGTAACATCAGCCGCATCTCCACCACTGTTACGATGATCCTCTCTAACCGCAATCAGTCGGTTGCGATTCCCATCAAATATCAGATCCGAGTAGCGAACCAAACTCTTCTCACTAGAGGTAATCACTTGAGGCTCTGAGAATTTGCGAGTGGCATGGTCGTAGGTTTGTTTATATATTTCTTGGTCCGCAAAGTTACAATAGAACACAGAGTTTTCGTCCGTTGTAAACGGAAAACCTCCATATTCATGGACTCTACTCCTTACATTCATACCGACGGGCGATAATCTAATAACCACTCCGTCTGGATGTCTAAACATTAATGCCTGAGAGTTGCCCTCAGAGGGATCAGAGAGAAGAAAAAGAAGACCATCATTCCAAGGCAGCAAATTACTCACAGCTTGCCTACCTGAAAATATTAGCTCAGGTGTTAATGGTGAAATCCAGTCTGAAAATTTTGCAACTTTAGTCTTCATGAGTTGTTTAGCTTGTCCTCAACTAGTTAGGAGCCGGTGGTCAGGGGGTAATTTTTTTGAAATCCATATCGCTAATTTATGGCGCATATTTTTAAGATCTGTGTCTTTTTCAGCAAGTGGTTGTAACAAGCCGTCCTTCACCAATAGCAGATAGATAGCCCGGACCTTGGTGTCCGCATGATCTGTTGCCTCAAACTTTCCGGCTCCACGTGCTTCCAAGTAACGAACCCCGACTCGAATAGCTTCTTTTACCAACTCGTTTTCATTCTTTATTTTTTTTATTTTCATAAACAGAAGATAACCTAAAAATCCAAGCTTCAAAACCTTGACTACATTTCCTTGAGTAATATTTTAGAAAATGACCAAAAAAATCAAAGCGGCCAAAAAAAGAGTAGTGCCGGCACAGCCACAATTATAATTATAATCTCAAGAGGCAAACCCATCCTCCAGTAGTCGCTAAACTTATATCCACCAGGACCCATGATAAGTGCATTATTCTGATGCCCTATTGGTGTAAGAAAAGCGCAAGAGGCACCAATCGCGATAGCCATCAAGAATGTATCTGGATTTACGTTTAACGCTAAAGCAATATTGTAAGCGATGGGCGCCATCAGAATAGCAGTCGCAGCATTATTCAAAACGTCTGACACCGTCATGGTAACTGTCAACAAGATCACTAAAACAAAGAGCGGCGATAAATTACCTGTAATTTTTAAGATAACGTCAACTAACATCATCGTCGTTCCAGTTGTCTCCAGTGCAGCACCAAGAGGAATCATCGCTCCAAGCAATATTACAATGGGCCAATCAACTGCATCATAAAATTCCCTCACCGGCACAATATTTAACACCGCCATTACAATAGTTACAATTCCGAGGGCAATTTGGATGGGCACAACCCCCGCAGCCGCAGCTGTTATTGCAATAAAAAAACTGAGAAGAGCAGGAATCGCTTTCTTGCTTTTGCTAAAAGCTAAATCACGCTTCGCCAGCGGATAACATTCCATATTAGCAATAGCATCAGCTATCGCATCCTCTCCTCCATGCAACAACAAGACATCCCCAACCCGTATCTCCATATTTCGCAATCGATTTCGATGAGTTGTTCCTGAGCGCGAAGCCGCCAATAAATTAATGTCATATTTCCGATTAAAGCGGATTTGGGAAGGAGTTCGACCCACCAGATTTGAATTTGCGGTAACCACTACCTCAGAGGCGCATGAGCCCTCGGAATGCAGTATCTCTTGCTTCGCATTTTCAGCAGACAGCATTTGCAAATGATGCTGAGCAGCAAACTGGTCTACCTCCTCGTGGGAGCCCTGTAGAATAATCAAATCGTCTAGCTCTACAACCTGATACCGGTGAACGACGGGTATTTTTTGTTGCTTACGTATCATAGAGATCAAATCGATATTATTTTTACCTAACAACTTTCTTAACTCTCCAACTTTCTCTCCAAGAAAATCCGTTTCCTCACAAACTCTCAACTCGAAAAGATACTCTTCAACCTCAAAAGCTTCTAAACCGGAAGCTTTGTTCCGAACCTTAACCAATCGCCACCCAAATAAAAGCATGAAAATAATCCCACCCAAAGCGATAAGGGACC
>Ga0228615_1000371_pt1 | contig 24832 bp, 21 predicted proteins | sample 16DmetaG_FD_190530 | JGI IMG/M metagenome (GOLD analysis project Ga0228615, IMG submission 190530) | Seawater microbial communities from Monterey Bay, California, United States - 16D | ecosystem: Environmental > Aquatic > Marine > Coastal | place: USA: California | collected 2016-10-17
TATTTTGTTTTCAATGAACTTTAAACTAAAATCAACATCAATTACAAAACAGTAATTGAGCGTTTTAGCGGATGCAAATATAAAACCCTTTTTCTTACTAACAATGAGTTTTTGAATTGTTTTTTAATATTTTTTTACTTCTTTTCCAGTGGAGTTTTTACCTCTTTCCAAAGGGTATAGAGACTGTCTAAGTCATAAGAAAGTGCGGTAGGATCAAGCTCAATTATTCCGTCTCCATAGGCTCGTTGTAAAATGTCTTCTATTAAAAAATCTTCATAGATAGTTTCTGGATCGTAAGTATCTTTTAAAGAGAGCTTAAAAAAGGAGGCCGTGGTTTGATAAATCATTGCCTTCCAGGCGTTCCTTAATTTTTTTATTAACTCGTGAGTTGTTGCTCCAGTTTGTCGATGAACCAATTTGATTAAAATACGACCTTGGGAACGGGACAGTTTTTTAAGTTCCTCCTCAAATTCGTCGTATATAAATTTTTCAATTCGTTTGAGGTAAATTTTCTTTTGCCGCTTTTTCTCAATTCCTTCCAGTCTGGAGGTAAGTGTGTCCAAGCGGTCAGCAGCCAGCTTGGCATAGGGATAAACACGTAATGTTCTGTTTCTCAATATGACATAATTACGCAATTCGTTCATGCTCTTAAAGCGAAGCGGTTGAAACAAAACAACTTCCTCTAGACGTATACCCGAATTAGAAATAGAATCTGTTTCAAACTTGTAGAGCAGTGGCTCGTCAAAATCTATACTGTCTTGCTGTTGGCTCAGAAGGTAGTATGGGAGAAGTAAGAATGAAAAAAAAACAAAACGAGTCATAAGCAATTTAAAACTGACTTTAATGAGTTAAATTTCTTTGTTAATCAAAGTTTACCTATAAAAATCGGCCCACAAAAATACAAATTATTTAAGTCAGGGACTTTTCTTTAGGATTATTATTACTTTTGAATTCGTTAAAATTATAACCTTCATTTATGAGCGTATTAGATAAAAAAGCAATCGGATTTTTAGAAAAGTATTTAAATAATGCATCCCCTACAGGTTATGAAAGTAGCGGGCAAAAGATTTGGATGGACTACATCAAACCTTATGTAGATACTTTTATCACTGACACCTATGGTACTGCCGTAGGAGTTATTAACCCCGAAGCAGAATTTAAGGTTGTAATCGAAGGACATTCTGACGAAATTTCTTGGTATGTAAACTACATAACGGATGATGGATTGATTTACGTCATTCGCAATGGGGGAAGCGACCACCAAATAGCACCTTCAAAATGTGTCGATATCCATTCTAAGAAAGGGATTGTTAAGGGAGTCTTTGGCTGGCCTGCAATTCATACTCGAAAAAACGGTAAAGAAGAAATTCCAAAACTTGACAATATCTTTATCGATATAGGCGCTAAAGACAAAAAAGAGGTTGAAAAACTAGGGGTACATGTAGGTTGTGTAATTACTTATCCTGATCAATTTCACATATTGAACAAAAACAAATTTGTTTGTAGAGCAATCGACAATCGTGCAGGAGGCTTTATGATTGCTCAAGTAGCGCGTCTACTAAAAGAAAATAAAAAAAGTTTACCCTTTGGGCTCTATATTACTAACTCCGTTCAGGAAGAGGTTGGTTTACGTGGAGCCGAAATGATCACTCAGACTATCAAGCCCGACGTTGCCATTGTAACAGATGTCTGCCACGATACCACTACGCCCATGATCAATAAAAAACAGGAGGGCCATACCAAGATTGGAGATGGACCTGTGATTTCTTACGCTCCTGCGGTGCATAATTTATTACGTGAACGTATAATAGAAACTGCGGAAGAAAAGAAAATACCATTTCAGCGATTAGCATCATCTCGCTACACGGGAACAGATACTGACGCTTTTGCATATAGTAACGGAGGGGTTGCTTCAGCACTTATCTCGCTTCCACTTCGATATATGCATACCACAGTTGAAATGGTACACCGTGATGATGTTGAAAATGTGATTAAGCTAATTTATGAAACACTTCTCAATATCAAAACAGGAGAATCTTTCAATTATTTTAACTAAACAACCCTTTAGTCAACAAAAGTTTCTTTGCTAAAAGATTTTAGATTTCTAATTTTCGAAGCAGTCAAGAATCCCAGATATTGATTAATAAAAATGAAACTGAATTCCCTGCCCAAAAAGTTGCAATTGCAATATAAATGGTATCTGCCAATAGGCTATTTGTTTAGGGGATTTTTAGATTTGGGTTGGAAGTTTTCATAGGTGAAGCATTTGGGATACTACTTAATAAATTTACGAGTATAACAGAACAGAAATAGCTGTTAATAAAAACAAATAATTTTAATTAAAGTTACTGTCTAAATCGCTAATTACAAGGACTTGAGTATGCGTCTTACGATAGAAGGACCTTCGTAAACAAAACCAGTGTAAAGTTGAACTAAAGAGGCTCCTGCATTGAATTTTTCAAGTGCATCCTCAGCAGAATGGATTCCTCCAACACCAATGATTGGAAAAGCATTTTTACTCTTTTTAACTAAATAACGAATGACTTCTGTACTACTTTGACTAAGGGGCTTACCACTCAGTCCACCCATTTCAAATTTTCTATTTGATTGAAGACCCTCCCGATTTAGAGTGGTGTTGGTGGCAATCACTCCATCGATTTTTGTACAGATCACTATATCTATAATATCATCTAGTTGAGCATTGGTCAAGTCGGGTGCAATTTTTAACAATATTGGTTTAGGCAAACTTTTTTCTTTGTTTAAGGCATTTAATGTTGAAAGCAACTTGGTTAAAGGCTCTTTATCTTGTAGGGCTCGAAGGTTTGGCGTGTTGGGTGAACTAACATTGACCACAAAATAATCTACATGATCAAATAAGGCATGAAAGCAATAAATATAATCATCTACCGCTTTTTCAATAGGAGTAACTTTATTTTTGCCAATATTTCCCCCTACAAGAATATTGGTATTTTTCTTTAATCTTTTAACTGCGTCTTCAACTCCGTCATTATTAAAACCCATACGATTGATGATTGCCTCATCCTCTTTGAGACGAAATAATCTTTTTTTAGGATTGCCCGGCTGTGCTTTGGGAGTCAGCGTTCCGATTTCAATAAAACCAAAGCCAAAGTTTGAGAGCTCTTTGAAAAGTTCGGCATTTTTATCAAAACCGGCAGCAAGCCCAACAGGATTTGGGAATTTCAAACCAAAAACCTCTCGTTCTAAACGAGGGTCATTTAGTTGATAAAACATTCGGGTGAGATAAGGGATTCCAGGAAGAAAAGAAAACCATTTAATCAATGAAAAAGTGAAATAATGTACTTTTTCAGGGTCAAAAAGAAACAATAAAGGTTGAACTAGTCTCTTATACATGGAAAAAAATATCCCGCCGATAGTGGCGGGATACTGGTTTATTTTTTCGCTGGAGGTGGATTCAGTTTCGAACTCATTTCCAGGGATATGGCTGAGCGCTCAATTTTAAGCTTCCCAGCTAATGTTTCTAAAATACAAGTATTATCCTTATCATTCAGCTCCATGATTTTACCGTGGATACCACTTTTGGTGATCACACGGTCCCCTTTTTTCATGTCACGCATGAAAATCTTCTCTTTCTTTAGTCTACGCTGTTGTGGCAAAATGATAAAGAAGAAGAATACCACAAGTATTAAGAGTAAAAACGGTAATTGACCTGAAAGACCCTCTGACATTGACTTTGAATTTAATTTTTTTGACGTGCTTTAGCCTGAGCTTCTCTTTGTTGTTGCTTTACAGGATCAGGTGTTACATTTGATTTAATACGTAACATTTCTCTTCCAGATGCTGTGTTGGCTGAAAGTGTAACAGACTTTTGCTGAATGCCTGGCTTGTTGCTTGAATCAAAACTAACCACTATTGATCCTGTTTCTCCTGGAGCAATTGCTTTATTTTTAGGATACTGAGGTACTGTACATCCACAACTTCCTCTAGCATCTACAATGATTAAATCTGCATCTCCAGTATTGGTAAATCCAAAAGTTGTGGTCACTTTATCGCCTTCATTGATAGTGCCAAAGTCATGAGATGTTTTATCAAATGTCATGGAAGGGACTCCTGAAGTTTTAGCATTAGCAGTTGCCGCAGCTGGATTGGAAGTAGTTCCTGAACTGTTTACTTTTTTTGCAGCACTGTCTTGGCATGCTGCAAATAAAACAAATGTAAACACCAAACTAAAAATTAAACTTTTTTTCATAATGACTTATTAATTTTGTGAACTTCAAAAGTAACAAAAAAACTCATTACAACAATCCTCTGCCGCTTTTGTTCAACCTCTTTTCGTGACTAAATTCTTTAACCAATTTATCCAACACCCCATTCACAAAATTATTGCTGTTGGGAGTTGAGTAATCTTTGGTAATTTCTAGATATTCGTTTATCGTAACTTTAGTAGGTATCTGAGGAAAAAACAATAATTCTGCAATTGCAATTTTGAGAACTACATTGTCAAGTCTTGCGATCCGATCAGCATCCCAGTTTGGAGTTTTTCCTTCCAATTCTTTTTGCAAATCTTCGTCTTTTGCAATTACCTTTTCTAAAAGTTCTCGACCAAAAAGAATATCCTCTTGATTTTTTGTGAAGTCCGGAAAAGGAAGTCCACTTTGTTTGTCAGAGCTGAGTTGCTTAAACATTTTTGATAAAAACGTATTGACAAGAGGTAAATCGTCAATCCAAGTAATGTTTTGATCTTCAAGATAATCGTATAAGAAATTAGAAGATGCGATGTGTTTTTTAAAACATTTTGAAAACCAATTTAAATCTTGTTCCCAATTTGGTTCTGAAGTTTTTTGATATTCACCAAAAGCACTATCTGAGGTAATTTTATGAAGAAGTTCTTTTAAAAAAACAAATTGTAAATCCCACTTTAAGACATTTCTAGACTTTAATTTTTTTTCTAAAACGGGGTGCTGTTGAATCATCAATAAGACCTTATTTTGAGAAAGTAACTTGATGTGTTTAAACTTTACTTCATCCGACCCTAGCTTCTCATGGGTCTTTAACTGATCTTGAATAAATTCTATTAGTGCTTTAATCAAGCCCAATATAGAAATGTAAAGATCGAAAGATTGTGAAACACTGGAATCGAAAAACTTGAGTTCATTTTCGAGTTTACTGTTTTCTCGTTGAGAAAAAGAGTACATAGATTGCATAACTTTAATGCGAATATGTCGTCTTGTGAGCATGTTTCAGAACTTTAGTGGTGTAAAAATAATTTATTAAAGTGAATCCCAAGCCCTACCGATTAAAAACTTTCATTGAGCTTTCCTTTTAAGCGTTGGCATTTGATTACATTTGCTTTAGATAAACTATGAAAGAGCTTCGCTACTTAAATAAGTATTTTTTAAAATACCGTACCAAACTTCTTTTGGGATTTTTAATTACCGTCATTGCAAGAATATTTTCCTTGGCAGCTCCAAGACTGATTGGAAATTCTCTTACTGCGGTTGAAAATTATTTACAATCCGAAAGCGGAGATCTCCCAGCAATTAAGCAAATCCTTTTGATTAATATACTGGTGATTGTAGGCACCACATTAGCCTCAGGATTCTTAACTTTTCTGATGAGACAAACTATCATAAATGTATCTCGTTATATCGAATTCGACCTTAAGAATGAGATCTTTTGGCACTATCAACGGTTGACTCAACGTTTTTACAAAAACAATAGAACAGGCGATTTAATGAATCGAATCAGTGAGGATGTGGGTAAAGTAAGAATGTATGTAGGTCCTGCATTTATGTACAGCACCAATACTATTGCCCTTTTTATTATTGTCATTTCTTACATGATTAGTATAGCTCCTGAATTAACCCTTTACACCGTTCTACCCCTTCCAATACTGTCGATTACAATTTATAAAATCAGTAGAATCATCAATCAAAAAAGTGCACTGGTTCAGGAGATGTTATCCAAAATGTCCTCCTATGCTCAAGAGAGTTTTAGTGGGATTGCAGTGATCAAATCTTATAACCTTCAAACACAGGCTTCCTCTGATTTTAATTCTCTGGCCACGGATAGTTACAGTAAGAATATGGATCTGGTGAAAGTACAAGCTTGGTTTTTCCCACTTATGATTCTACTCATAGGCTGTAGCAATCTCATTGTCATTTTTGTTGGTGGAAATCGTTACATTAATGGTGCTATAGAAATTGGAGTATTGGCAGAATTTATCATTTATGTCAATATGCTTACTTGGCCAGTAGCTGTTGTAGGCTGGATCACAAATATAGTTCAGCAGGCAGAGGCTTCTCAAAAAAGAATCAATGCCTTTATTAAAGAACAACCCGAAATAAAGTCTGGTAAGGGCGTGACTCAAAAAGTTGAAGGAAATATAGAGTTTAAAAATGTTAGTCTTAGCTATCCCGAAACAGGTATCAAAGCACTTGACAATGTCAATTTAAGCATCCCCTCAGGAAGCACTCTAGGTATAATTGGAAATATTGGTTCAGGAAAATCAACCCTACTCGATACTATTTTGCGACTTTATGATCCTACGCAAGGGTCAGTATCCATAGATGGGTATGATTTAAAAGAGTATAAACTCACAAAACTCCGTGAAGCTATTGGATACGTCCCGCAAAATGCATTTTTGTTTTCCGAAAGCATAGAGGATAATATTCGTTTTGGAAACCCCAATGCCTCAAATGAAGCAATACAAGCGATTGCTAAAAAAGCAGTTGTACACAAAAATATCATCAAATTTAAAGACGGCTACAAGACTCTTTTAGGAGAACGTGGAGTTACATTATCTGGTGGACAAATACAAAGGGTTTCCATTGCTCGTGCGTTAATTAGTGATCCTCAAATACTTCTACTGGACGATTGTCTTTCAGCTGTAGATACAGATACAGAAGAAGAAATTTTAAAACACCTAAAATCAGTCACTAAAGACAAAACAACCCTGATTGTCAGTCATCGAATTTCGTCCTTAAAACACGCAGACCAGATCGTTGTTTTCGAAAATGGCAAAATAGTTCAACATGGCCAACACACTGATTTAATTGAGGCTGAGGGCTACTATAAAGAATTATTTGAAATTCAACAGGCCAACAGCTCTAAATAATTGGTAGTGTTTAATTTTTTTAATAAAATTGTCAAATAACACAAATATAGTTATTAGACAAAATGCGTGATTACGAAGATGACAATATAGAGGAGATTTATTCCAAAATTCTAAGAGCTGGAAGAAGAACCTATTTTTTTGACGTAAGGGAGACAAAAGCGAGTGATTATTATTTGACCATCACCGAGAGTAAAAAATTCACAAACGAGGACGGTTCCTATTACTACAAGAAGCACAAGATCTACCTTTATAAGGAAGATTTTGAAAACTTTACTTCCTACCTCCAAGAATCCATCTCGTTTATTTTTGAAAATCGTGGTCATGAAGTAATCAGTGAACGACACCAAAAGGATTACTCCCCAGACAATGTTAATTTTGAACAAGAGTAAATCAATTGTACACTGCGCCAAAAAATAGCAGATTTAATTTTTTATGTTGGTAATATTTTGAACCTTTAGGTATCAAAAAACAATTACTTTATGAAAAATTTATTTTCTCTGATTGCAATAATTGCATGCAATTCAATATTCGGTCAAGTTTCATTAGACTATTACCTAGAGGCAAACCATCCTTACGATCAAAGCATCCCAAAACCCAAAACACTATTGGGCTATGAGGTGGGAACTTGGCATGTTTCCCATGATAAATTAGTCAATTACATGCAACGCCTTGCTGAGAGTTCAGATCGAATTCAGATTGAAAATAGAGGAAGTACATATGAAGGCCGTCCCATTTTGCTTTTAACCATAACTAGTCCTGAGAATCACAGCCAAATGGATGAAATTAAAAAAAATCATCTAGCACTCTCAGAGTCAAGGGCTAATCAAATTTCTATTGAAGATCAACCCTTAATAGTTTATCAAGGGTTTTCGATTCATGGGAATGAGCCAAGTGGAGCGAACTCAGGCTTACTCCTTGCTTACCATCTTGCTGCAAGCAACGCTCCGGAGACACTAAAAATGCTCGATGAATTGATCATCTTATTTGACCCCAGCTTTAATCCGGATGGCTTACAGCGTTTTGCTTATTGGGCAAATACCAATAAAAATCAAAACCTTACAACTGATCCAAATGACAGAGAATACAATGAAGTTTGGCCGCGAGCTAGGACGAATCACTATTGGTTTGACTTAAACCGCGACTGGCTACCCACCCAGTTGCCAGAATCTCAAGCAAGAATTAAGACATTTACTGATTGGCTTCCAAACATCCTTACTGACCATCACGAAATGGGAACCAATTCCAGTTTCTTTTTCCAGCCTGGTATCCCTTCAAGAGTCAATCCTTTAACCCCTGATATGAATCAGAAGTTGACACAAAAGATAGGTGCATTCCACGTTGAAGCCTTTAACAAATTGGGGTCTCTATATTATTCTGAAGAAGATTACGATGATTTTTACTATGGAAAAGGGTCAACCTATCCCGATGTAAATGGAAGTATTGGTATTTTGTTTGAACAAGCCAGCTCAAGAGGCCATTTACAAGAAAGTGACAATGGACTTCTCAGCTTTCCCTTTACGATTCGGAATCAGCTGACTGCAGGATTTTCTACCCTAAAGGCTGCGACATCACTGCGTTTAGAACTTTTAAGTTATTTTAAAAATTTCTACGCTGATATGAGAAATAAGGCTTCTAAAAGCAAACAAAAAGCAATCGTATTTAGCAGTGGTAAAGACCCTGCTAAAAGCTATCATTTTGCAAAAATGTTAGAACGCCATAAAATTAAAGTTCACAAGTTGAATGGAAATCTAAGTCGAAATGGAAATCAGTACACCTCAGAAGATAGTTATGTCATTCCCTTAGAACAAAAAAAACATCAGTTGATCCAAGCAATGTTTACAAAGCAATCCACTTTTAGGGACAGTCTCTTTTATGATATTTCTGCATGGACCTTTCCTTATGCCTTTAACCTTAACCACAGCATAGAAAGCAATTCTTCGTTAATAGGAAAACAATTTGATGAAATTACTCCTCCAAAAGGAAAGGTAACTTCCAAAGCAACTTATGCCTATTTGTTTGAAGCTCACAATTACTACATACCAAAATTGCTGAACCATTTGCAGCAAAATAATGTTCGAGTGAAAGTTGGACTAACACCTTTTACACTAAACGGTAAGCGATATGACTATGGAACTTATATGATTCCAGTAAAAAATCAAGAGGTGACAGAAGATGCATTATTCAGTATCCTTCAAGAGGGAGCTCAGGCAAGCCATATTACTATCCACAGCTCAAAAACAGGTTACACCGATGGAATAGATCTCGGATCGAGGGACTTTACTTCCGTAAAAAAACCAGAAATTGCGCTTTTAGTAGGCGATGGGGTTCGCAGCTATGACGCTGGAGAAATATGGCATTTGTTGGATACAAGACACCATATTTCCATTTCTAAAATTGATATTCGTAACCTAAGCAGAACAGACTTAAGTCGATATACCCATTTTATTATTCCCAGTTTTTCTGGATCAGGACTCAACCCACATATAGAAAAGTTAAAAGAATTTGTCAGTGAGGGAGGGACCATCATCGGATATCAAAATACGACTCGATGGCTGGAGAAAAACGGCTTTATTGAACTCGAATTCTTAAATCAAGAACTTGTCGCAGAAGACGTGAGTTTTGAAAATAAAGAATTGTTTAGTGGTGCTCAGCTTACAAGTGGTGCAATATTCAATACAAAAATTGACAGAAGTCACCCGATTAATTTTGGCTTTCAAAATGAAAATTTAGCCGTATTTAGAAATACAAATCTTTATATCAAACCAGATAAACAAAGTTATAATAACCCAATAAAGTACACAAATAACCCCCTGTTAAGTGGATATATTTCAGAAGAGAATTTAGAATTGCTAAAAAACACAGTTCCTTTTCAAGTTCAGCGTATGGGCAGGGGTCGCATCATTGTATTGACAGACAACACTAATTTTAGAGCCTTCTGGTATGGAACCAATCGCATACTTACCAATGCATTGTTCTTATCAGATATGATGTAGTTTATAAAATTTGTTGGCCGTTAGGCAAACCATTTTCGGGAGCTAATAAGATCACATCCTCTTGATCCTTGGCTCCCAGAACGAGGCATTGGCTTTCAAAATGTGCAATCTTTTTAGTGCCAAGATTTACTACCGCTATGATCTGTCTTCCTACTAAATCTTCTTTTTTGTATCGTTTAGTGATCTGCGCTGAAGAGTTTAGTTTTCCAAGTGGTCCAAAATCAATTTGCAGTTGGTAGGCTGGCTTTATAGCTTCAGGAAAATCCTTTGCCTCCAATACAGTTCCGACTCTGATATCCAATCCTTCAAAAGTGGTAAAATCAATCATAAAGCTATTTTTCTTGCTTCAAAAATACTACTTTTAATTCAGCATTTAAATTGAATCTTTATGGCACTTACAGAATCTTATATGCTTCCTTTAAAGACAGAAGCACCTTCTTTTTCTCTGACAAATATAGTCTCTGGTCAAAAAGAGTCTTTGAAACAACTCAAAGGTTATTCAGGCACCTTAATTATTTTTATGTGTAACCACTGTCCTTATGTCGTTCATTTGATGGATGCTATCGTAAATACTGCTAGTAAATTTTCCAAAATTGGTGTCAATACAATTGCCATTTCGAGTAACAGTATTATCAGTCATCCACAAGACGGACCTGAAAACATGAAAAAACTCGCCTTAGAAAAAGAGTTCTTATTTCCCTACCTCTTTGACGACACTCAAGAGGTCGCGCATGCCTACAAAGCAGCTTGTACTCCAGATTTTTATTTGTTTGATTCTGAGTTAAGTCTTTACTACAGAGGTAGATACGATGACTCAAGACCTGGAAATGATCAACCCATTACCGGCAAAGATCTGCATCAAGCTTGTACTTCCATGTTAAAGGGAGAACCCATAGAATCATTGCAATACCCTAGTATGGGTTGTAATATAAAATGGTTTGAAGATAATAGTCCTGAAGAGCGATCCTAAAAATCAACCAATTCTACATCAAAAATCAATGTTGCATCAGCTGGAATAACTCCACCTGCCCCTTGAGCACCATATGCTAAGTGGCTTGGAATAACAAGTCGAGCACAAGCGCCTTTGGTCATTAGAAGGATACCTTCATCCCAACCTGGAATAACCTGACCTACTCCTACTGTAAATTTGATAGGCTCATCTCTTTGGTATGAAGAATCGAAAACTTTCCCATCGACTAAAGTGCCTTTATAATGAACAGCTACCTGGGCTCCTTTTTCTGGAGTTGCTCCTGATCCTTCTTTAGTGATATTATAAAATAAGCCACTGGGGGTTTCTTTCATACCTTCTGTTAGACCAGCAAGGGCTTTTTTAGCTTCCTCAGTTGCTACTTTTTTTCTTTCTTCACCAGATAAATTAAACGTATTAAATGCGGCGTTGGCATCCCATTGTTCTGCTTCTTTTCCACGTCGTTCTATGGTTAGAGACTTAATAATGTCTCCTTGAGCCACCTGATTTACCACCTCTTGACCTTCTACTACATAGCCAAAAACAGTATGTTTACCGTCGAGCCAATCTGTAGGTCCATGAGTGATAAAAAACTGGCTGCCGTTAGTCGCAGGACCTGCATTTGCCATGGAAAGTGTTCCTGCTTTGTTATGCTTGAGGTCAGGGTGAAATTCGTCGTCAAACTGATATCCAGGACCTGCTACTCCAGTCCCCTGAGGACAGCCTCCTTGAATCATAAAGTCTGGAATAACGCGGTGAAAAGTCAAACCATCGTAATAAGGTTCTCCCTCATTTTTGTACTCATTTTTTTGATTTCCCTCTGCCAAACTCACAAAATTCCCAACTGTGCCAGGAGTTTCTTTATAAGTAAGCTGAAGAACTATTACACCTTTAGATGTCTCAAACTTTGCATAAATACCTTCCATAAAATTGAATTAAGTGGCAAAGATAATAATCCCTCTAAGACCAAAAAGTTTAATTGGCAATTTCACTCATGAACTTCATTCTGTAAAGTCGGAGCTCTTCTTCCTCATAATCTCCCTCAAATTCATCAAGTGCTTGCTCTATGGAATCCGACTCTGATTCGATAAAGTAATCATAAAGTTCTTCCATTTGTTCTTCATCAAACAGATCTTCTAAATAGTAATCAATATTAAGTTTTGTGCCTGCAAATACGATGGTTTCCATTTGGGAAATTAAATAATCCATTTCCATACCCTTTGCAGCGGCTATATCTTCAAAGGGAAGTTTTCTATCGATACTTTGAATTAAAAAAAGTTTTAGTGATGAGTTGATACCTGTACTCTTAACAACCAAGTCATCAGGTCTTATAATTTGACTTTCTTCAATATAATTTTGTATGAGATCAAGGAATTTCTTCCCATACCGCTTTGCTTTACCTTCTCCAACTCCATTAATATTGACTAACTCTTCCTGAGTGATGGGGTATTTTAAACACATATCCTCCAAAGAGTATTCTTGGAAAACAGCGTAAGGCGGTACTTCTCCGGCAGTAGCAACCTCTTTCCTAAGACTTATTAAAAGCTTCATTAAAGCGTTGTCAACCCCTTTTGAGTGTGCTCGGACGATAGGTTGAGTATCCAAGGAATCGTATTTGTGATCTTCTGTCATTTTAAAGCTAGTGGGCAACTCTAAAAATTGCTTCCCTTTATCGGTCAAACGAATAACTCCATAGGTTTCGATCTCTTTAGCTAAAAAGCCTGCAACCAAACTTTGTCGGATAAGCGCCATCCAGTAAAAATTATCGTATTGCTTTCCGCTGCCAAAGATGGATAAGTCATTAATTCTATGAGAACTTATAAGGGCATTTATTTCTCCAAGTAATGTTTTTACTAATTCTCTGGCTTTTAACTTTTCTTTAGTTTCAAGTACTGTTTGGAGTAGAATTCCGAGTTCATTTTGAGCCTCAACTTGCTTTTTAGGATGGCGCATATTGTCGTCCATATCCCCTCCTTCTCCGGTTTCATTATCAAAAGCTTCACCAAAATAATGCAGAATAAACTTACGCCTCGACATAGAGGTTTCAGCGTAAGCAACCATATCTGACAGTAAAGCCATACCAATTTCCTGCTCTGCTAATGGTTTTCCCGACATAAATTTCTCGAGCTTTTCAATATCCTTATAAGCATAAAATGCTAGGCAATGACCCTCACCACCGTCTCGCCCTGCTCGGCCAGTCTCTTGATAATAACTTTCTATGCTTTTCGGAATATCGTGATGAATCACAAAGCGAACATCCGGTTTGTCAATACCCATTCCAAAGGCAATAGTGGCTACGACAATATCGCACTCGTCTTTCAAAAATCGATCCTGATGACTTACACGAGATTTAGCATCCAAACCTGCATGGTACGGCAGGGCATTTATTCCGTTTACCTGAAGTGTTTGCGCTAATTCTTCTACTCGTTTTCTTGAGAGACAGTAAATGATCCCTGATTTATCAGGATTTTGTTTTACAAAACGAATGATATCTGAATCTACCTGAGCTGTTTTTGGTCGAACTTCGTAATATAAATTCGGTCGATTAAATGAAGCCTTAAAAACTTTCGCATCTGAGATCTGAAGGTTTTTCATGATATCCTCCTGTACTTTCGGGGTCGCTGTAGCGGTTAAAGCTATTATAGGAACCCGCTGATTGAACTGTTCCAAAATCATACGTAAATTCCTGTATTCAGGTCTAAAATCGTGTCCCCATTCTGAGATACAATGGGCTTCATCTATTGCTAGAAAAGAAATTTTTATCGATTTGAAAAAATCAATATTTTCTTGTTTTGAAAGGGATTCAGGCGCTACATACAAGAGTTTAGTTATGCCTGCACGTATATCACTTTTTACCTGAGCAACAGCCGTTTTATTAAGAGATGAGTTTAGTACGTGGGCAACACCCTCTTCTGATGAAATTCCTCTAATGGTATCCACTTGGTCTTTCATTAAGGCAATCAAAGGAGAAACCACTATGGATGTACCCTCTTGAATTAATGCTGGAAGCTGATAACAAAGTGATTTTCCTCCTCCGGTAGGCATGATTACAAAACTATCGTTTTGTTCCATTACATTTTTAACTACCGATTCTTGTAAACCTTTGAACGATGAAAAGCCGAAGTATTGCTTCAGCTTGTTTTTCATTTCATCTACATTCATTAAAATTTGAGTGAGTTAAATTCTTTTTCACTCCAATATACTACAATTTTAAGAGCTAGTCAAAAAAATATAATATCAATAAAGTGATTTATGTATATAAAAGTTTGAATCAAAAAAAAACAAACTTCCCATTTGTTTTTGATATTTTTGCTCTTCTTAGTTTCAGGAATAAAAGCTTTAATATGAGTAAAGATTCGTCCAAAGATGAAATGTCTTTTTTAGATCATTTGGAGGAATTGCGTTGGCATTTAATTCGTTCTGTTTTGGCCATTGTAATTGTTGCCACTGCAGCCTTTATTTTTAAAGATTTTATTTTTGATGTATTACTTTTTGGTCCTAAAAATAAAGACTTTATTACCTATCGTTGGTTTTGTTCTTTGTCTCAGAGCTTAGGACAAGACAGTAGTTTTTGCATAGAAGAATTGCCCTTTAGAATACAAAGCAGAACCATGGCAGGTCAATTTTCAGCTCACTTATGGACTTCAGTTTTAGCAGGATTCATCGTTTCTTTTCCTTACATTATTTTTGAATTTTGGAAATTTATAAGTCCAGGACTCTACGAAAAAGAGCGGAAAAATGCTCGCGGATTTATTTTTATCGCTTCTTTGTTGTTTTTTATTGGAGTACTTTTTGGGTACTATATCGTTACTCCTCTTTCCATCAACTTTTTAGGGAATTACTCGGTAAGTAATGAGATTTTCAACGATTTTGATTTAAGTAGCTATATCGGGCTGTTAAGGGCTTCTGTGCTTGCGTCAGGAATAATATTTGAATTACCAATCATCATTTACTTTTTGACCCGAGTTGGAATAGTAACGCCTGAGTTTTTGAGAAAAAACAGAAAAATTTCCCTTGTGCTAGTGTTGAGTTTATCAGCCATTATCACTCCTCCTGATATCGCCAGCCAGATAATAGTAAGTATTCCAATACTCATACTTTACGAAGTTAGCATTATCATTGCAAAAGTTGTAACCCGTCGACAAAATAAAGCACTCCAAGATGTCTAATCCTTTACAAGAATCTAACTACTACAGAAGTCGTATGAATGAACAATTACTCTCTGAAGCTTCCACTACCCTAAAACATATTTTTAATCTAGGTCAAAGCACCTTTCAAAAAGGAGAGCTCAATTTAGCTACCAAAGAACTTTTAGCCCCTGGAGCTTCATCCGTAATCCAATGTGACGATTGCATCAAATACCATTTTGAAAGATGTCATGAGAAGAAACTAACTAAAAAAGCTGTAATGGAAGCTTTGGAAATTGCAACTGCTGTGGGGGAAAGTATCATCATCCCTCACCTAAGGAACGATTATCAGTACAGGGAACAAATTGAACTGAATACAAAATAAAAATGATGAATTTAAAAGCGTTAAACATTGAAAAAGCCTACAAAGGACGTAAAGTAGTCAAAGGAATTTCTTTAGAAGTTTCACAAGGAGAAATCGTTGGATTATTAGGTCCTAATGGTGCAGGAAAGACAACTTCTTTTTACATGATCGTAGGACTTATCAAGCCCAACAACGGTAATATTTTTCTCGATGATAAAGAAATTACAAAATTTCCTATGTACCGAAGAGCTCAGCAAGGCATCGGTTATTTAGCTCAAGAGGCTTCTGTCTTTAGGAAGTTAAGTGTAGAAGAAAATATATTAAGTGTACTTCAAATGTCCGATATGAGCAAGACGTCTCAAAAAGAAAAAATGGAGTCGTTATTGGAAGAATTTGGACTTAATCACATTCGAAAAAACCGCGGAGACTTACTTTCAGGAGGAGAGCGAAGACGAACTGAGATTGCACGGGCTTTAGCCACTGACCCAAAGTTTGTCTTACTTGACGAACCCTTTGCAGGAGTAGATCCAGTAGCCGTAGAGGATATCCAAAAAATCGTTGCGCATCTTAAAAAGAAAAATATCGGGATTTTAATCACTGACCACAACGTACAAGAAACACTTGCCATTACGGATAAAACTTACCTAATGTTTGAAGGGAGTATTTTAAAAGCGGGTACTCCAGAAGAACTCGCGGAGGACGAAATAGTTAGAAAAGTCTATCTTGGACAAAATTTTGAACTTCGAAAAAAGAAATTGTCTTTTTAATCCACCCAAACTAATATTCAATCATATTGCCATAATCAGAGGCTGTAATGGAGACCAACCACGGAACTTGGCGAAATAAGTAACTGTTAAGTAAGTTCTAATTAAAACTATTCCGAATTACATTTAAGATCAAATAAATTATTATTAACAAAGGGACAGCTACCCATTGGAAAAAGTAAAAGCTGGGGAATACAAACAACAGCAATACAAGCTGATAACCATATTCTTGAAAATTAAGTGAGTTGATTTTAAATGAAAAAAGAGGCAAACGAATATTCATTATAAGGGCTGATACCAAACAGATCATTATTAAAGTTTGATATGAAGCCAAAAAAGGATTTGCTCCAGAAAGAAGCGGATGTTCCAACAGTAAGGGAAAAGAGACTATAAACAATGCATTTGCAGGTGCAGGTAAGCCTCTAAACTCAAATCGCTGTCCGGTGTCGATATTGAAATTTGCCAAACGAATACCTGCGCCCAGAGGGATAAGAAATCCAATTAGAGCATATGGCGCAAAAGAAAAGGTAAAATCACTGCGAAGGAGTATAAAATTAATATCGATCTCCCTAACTCCTGTTTCTAAAAACAACTTATACATGACCATACCTGGAGCCAATCCACTGGTAATCAAATCAGCCATAGAATCAAATTGCAAACCAAATTGACTTTCTGCCTTAAAAAGTCGAGCAAAAAAACCATCAAATAAGTCAAAAAAAGCTCCTAAAAAAACCATCAAAAATGCAGCTTCGAAAAGATTTTTAAAAGCTAAATAGACTGCAAAACAGCCACATAAAAAGTTTAAAGCGGTAAAAAAGTTGGGAATATTCCGTTTGATAAGGTTCACTAGAAAATAAATATTTTTCACAAGATAGTGATTGCAATGGCATCAAAAAAATATAAATTCGCAGAAATGTCTAAGACGAAACTTCATCTTTCCCTTGCCTTAGCTTCTGGAATTTTTCTAGGATTAGCATGGCCTACCAATGGTTTTACACTGCTGATTTTCATTGCCCTAATCCCTCTTTTGTTTCTCGAAGATTCAATTCGAAATGATGCGAATAAATATAAAGGTTTACGGGTCTTTACCTATTCCTATGTGAGTTTTTTAATCTGGAACCTTATCACTACTTGGTGGCTTATCAATTCTACTTTTTTTGGAATGGCTTTTGCGAATCTGTGCAACAGCCTGTTTTACGCCATTTTATTCTGGTTATTTTATTGGGCTAAGGACAGACTTCCACTTCGTGCTGCACATTTATTTCTTCTAACATTGTGGCTTGCCTTTGAAAAACTTCATTTGACCTGGGATTTTTCCTGGACATGGCTTAATCTTGGAAATGTTTTTTCTGAAAAAATTTACTGGATACAATGGTATGAATACACAGGTACATTTGGAGGAACATTATGGGTATTGGGAATCAATATTTGGCTCTTTTCAAGATTTAAAGATTACAGCTTTAATGAGGGTATTCCTAAATTGTTAAAAAAAATTGCAGTCCCTCTAATCGCCATTGGATTACCGATCGCTTACTCTCTATTTTTATATCAAAGGGTAGAAAGCATAAAACCTACTATCAAGGTAGTAATACAACAACCGAATATTGACCCCTACAACTCCAAATACAATTTAACCAACACTCAATTTTTAGAAGAATTTAAAACACAACTAAAACCTCATCTTGGTCCAGACACTGATTATGTTTTAAGTCCAGAAACCTATTTTGCCGAGGGTTACGGAGAACAACTCAAAGGTTTTGAACAATCTGTACTCTATCAGAAAATACTAAGAGAAATGGTTCAATATCCAAATCTCCAATGGATTACTGGAATGCAATTTTATGACATTTACCGACAAACTGATGCTCCATCACTGACTGCTAATAAAGCAAGAGACGGATTATGGGTCGATTATTACAACAGTGCTTTAGGGATTCAGTCGAGAGAAAAAGCTCAAATTTACCACAAATCAAAACTCGTGGTTGGCATAGAAAATATGCCTTTTAAGTACATATTGAAACCATTATTGGGGGATATTTTGATTGATCTAGGTGGGACTGTTTCCAGTAGGGTAACTCAAAAAAATCGATCGGTATTTAGCCATCTCAAACTCAATGTCAAAACAGGACCCATTATATGTTGGGAGTCTGTCTTTGGTGAATTTATGACAGCTTATGTTAAAGAGGGAGCAAATTTTCTTGCTATTATTTCCAACGATGCCTGGTGGGGGAATACTCCAGGCCACAGGCAGCTATTGAGCTACACCCGACTCAGAGCAATTGAGACAAGACGTGATATTGCTCGCTCCGCCAATACAGGTGTTTCTGCCATCATAGATGCTAGAGGCGAAATCCTAAAACAAACTCAATACAATACTAAAACTGTCTTAGAAGGAAAAGTTGCTTCTAGGTCAAACCTAACCTTTTATGTGCGTTACGGTGATATTATTGGTCGATGGGCTATATTTATTAGCGGGATCTATTTTCTTCTTGCACTAAGTGGGAGGCTTAAGAAAAGAGTAAATTAACTCCATGATACTCCAGAGTGATGATTATAATTTAATATCTTTGTTAGACTTTAGTAACACCTACACAGAACGATGATGCGAGATTATGAAAGAGTTTAAAGTATATACCAAGACCGGTGACAACGGCATAACCAGTCTAGTTTCTGGAAAAAGAGTCCCCAAGCACGACATCCGAATTAAAGCATACGGAACAATAGACGAACTAATAGCTTGGTTGGGATTAATTCGAGATACGACAAGTTTTGATTACGCCATTGCCCCTCTTGTCAGAATTCAAAAGCAACTTATGACAGTTGCATCGCAGTTAGCAGCTGAATCACAGGAAGATTTTCCAAAACATTTGACCCCACTCCAACCAGAAGAAGTAAAATTCATAGAATACGAAATCGATCAATTGACAGAAAAATTACCCCCGTTGAGGAACTTTATAATCCCAGGGGGTCACGTCCTGGTTTCCTACACTCATTTAGCCCGTTCAGTATGCAGAAGAGCAGAACGCTATGTGACGGAATTAGATCATCAAGCACCGGTTTCAACAACCCTTGTGGCCTATATTAATAGGTTATCCGACTATTTTTTCACCCTCTCGAGAATGTTTGCATTAGATATGGAAATAGAAGAGGTAAAATGGAATGGAAACTAAATCTTTAAAAAAGTTGCATACTCTCTATAAAAATTTATTTTTGCAAAATAAAATTACAGTATTATGTATTGGACACTTGAACTCGCTTCTTATCTCAGTGACGCCCCTTGGCCAGCCACAAAAGATGAGCTAATTGACTTTTCAATCCGTACTGGCGCCCCGCTAGAAGTTGTTGAAAATTTACAAGCCATGGAAGACGAGGAGGATATTTATGAATCGATAGAAGAAATTTGGCCTGATTTTCCCACTGAGGAAGATTACCTTTGGAATGAAGATGAATATTAATGGGCAGGAATAAAGCTTTTAAAAGTCTCTTTAAAGAGGCTTTTTTTTTAATTACTTTTGAGGGAAATAAATATTAAGACACCCCTGACAAACTGTATGAGTATTTTAAATAACATCCTAAAGACCTTTGTTGGTGATAAAACCAAAAAAGACCTCAATAAAATCACTCCATTAGTTGCTGAAATTAAAACCTATGAAAAGCAATTGGAAAGCCTCACAAATGAAGAATTAAGGCTAAAAACAGCTACTTTTAAAGAACAAATAGCCAAAGCCAGAGCCCCTTTTGATGACAATATCAATACCCTACTTCAAGAAGTAAAGAAAATACAGGACTTAGATGAAAAAGAAAACATCTATCAACAAGTAGATGATCAAAATGAAGCTGCACAAAAGGCTTCAGAGAACATCCTCAATCAAATACTCCCCGAAGCTTTTGCAGTGGTTAAAGAAACTGCAAAACGATTTAAAGAAAATCAAACCCTAGAGGTAACAGCCTCAGAAAACGATAGAGAGCTTACAAATACTAAAACATATGTTCAACTCAAAGGAGATAAGGCTTTATGGTCTAACTCTTGGGATGCTGCAGGAAAACCAATTACCTGGGACATGGTACATTATGAAGTTCAGCTCATTGGAGGAATCGTACTTCATCAAGGTAAAATTGCCGAGATGCAAACTGGGGAAGGTAAAACGCTGGTAGCCACATTGCCAATTTACCTCAATGCCTTGACGGGTAAAGGAGTACATCTAGTAACCGTAAATGATTATTTGGCAAAAAGAGACAGTGCTTGGATGGCTCCTCTATTTGAATTTCACGGATTAAGCGTTGATTGTATTGACTACCACCAACCCAATAGCCCCGAAAGAAGAAAAGCCTATCAGGCCGATATTACCTACGGAACAAATAACGAATTTGGATTTGATTACTTGAGAGATAATATGGCACATACCTCTTCTGATTTAGTTCAAAGGAAACACAACTATGCCATAGTTGATGAGGTTGATTCTGTATTGATCGATGACGCACGAACACCACTCATCATATCGGGCCCTACCCCCGAAGGCGATCGTCATGAGTTTGATACATTAAAGTCTAAAGTTGCTAATCTCGTATCCCAACAGCGAAGTATGCTTACCAGTGTGCTAGCAGAAGCCAAAGCAAAAATCAAAGCTGGAGATACTGAGGAAGGTGGTATTTTACTCTTAAGGGTGTTTCGAGGGCTTCCAAAAAACAAGGCTCTTATCAAATTCTTAAGTGAGGAAGGAGTCAAGCAATTACTGCAGAAGACTGAAAACTTCTATATGCAGGACAATAACAGAGAAATGCATAAAATCGACAGAGAACTCTTCTTTGTCATCGATGAAAAAAATAACCAAATCGACCTGTCGGAAAAAGGTATTGAAATGCTTTCCGAAGGAAATGAAGACAAGAACTTTTTTGTACTGCCCGAAATTGGTGGGGAAATAGCCAAAATTGAGGCCAAAGAATTGGATTCTAAAAAAGAAGCTCAAGAAAAAGAATCCTTGTTCAAAGAATTTGACATCAAGAGCGAACGTATTCACAGTATGAACCAATTGCTCAAGGCTTATACCTTGTTTGAAAAAGACGTAGAATATGTCTTGATGGATAATAAAGTTAAAATTGTCGACGAGCAAACAGGTCGTATTATGGAAGGTCGACGATATTCTGACGGATTGCATCAAGCCATTGAAGCAAAGGAAAATGTGAAAATTGAAGCTGCTACACAAACGTATGCAACCATAACCCTTCAAAACTACTTTAGAATGTACCAAAAGTTATCTGGCATGACGGGTACAGCCATAACAGAAGCTGGAGAGTTTTGGGAAATTTACGAGTTGGATGTAATTGAAATTCCCACTAACCGACCAATTGCCAGAAAAGACGAAAACGATCTTATCTACAAAACTAAAAGAGAGAAATACAATGCGGTTATTGAAAAAGTAACCGAGCTTTCTCAGGCAGGAAGACCCATACTAATTGGAACCACATCAGTAGAAATTTCAGAATTACTGAGTAAAATGCTCAATATTCGCAAAATCAAGCACAACGTGCTCAATGCCAAAATGCATAAAAAAGAGGCTGATATAGTTGCTGAGGCAGGGAATCCTGGAGTAGTAACCATAGCTACCAATATGGCTGGAAGAGGGACAGATATCAAGCTCTCTCAGGAAGTCAAAGACGCAGGAGGACTTGCAATAATCGGAACAGAACGACACGACTCAAGACGGGTTGATCGCCAGCTGAGAGGTCGGTCAGGACGTCAAGGAGATCCAGGAAGTTCACAATTTTACGTTTCTTTAGAAGACAACCTCATGAGATTGTTTGGCTCTGAAAGAGTAGCCAAGGTTATGGACCGTATGGGATTAGAAGACGGAGAGGTCATTCAACATTCGATGATGACCAAATCTATTGAACGTGCTCAAAAGAAAGTTGAGGAAAATAATTTTGGAATACGAAAGCGTCTCTTAGAATACGACGACGTCATGAGTGCGCAAAGAGAAGTCATTTACAAAAGAAGAAAGCATGCTTTAGAAGGCTCTAGACTGAAATTAGACGTCCTCAACATGCTATACGATACCTGTGAGGATATCGTTCTTCAAAACAAGGGAGCCAAAGACTATAAAAACTTTGAGTTTGAAATCATCAGTAACTTCTCAATGACCGCCCCAATTTCAGTAGAAGAATTTGAAGAACTCACTGAAACTGAATTGATTCAAAATCTTTACAAAGCGCTTTTAGATTTTTACGAAGAGAAACAGGTTCAAAATGCTCAGCAAGCCTTTCCTGTGATCAAAGATGTCTATGAACGTCCTGGAAATAGTTTTGAGCGCATAGTTGTTCCATTTACCGATGGTGTCAAATCACTTAACGTTGTAACCAATCTTAAAGACGCCTACGAATCCAAAGGAAGTAGTTTAATAGAAGACTTCGAACGCAATATTACACTTGCTCTAATTGATGAGGCATGGAAGGTACATCTAAGAAAAATGGATGAATTAAAACAGTCCGTTCAATTGGCTGTTCATGAGCAAAAAGATCCTTTATTGATTTATAAGTTTGAGGCTTTTGAGCTTTTTAAATCCATGCTCAACAATTTAAACAAAGAAGTACTTTCATTCTTAATTAAGGGAAGTTTACCCTCACAAAGCCCATCGAGTATCCAAGAGGCTAAACGACCGAAGCCAAGACAAAAACTAAATATCTCCAAAGACGAAGTGCTCAACACGGAAGAAATGGCTCAACGAACTAGAGAGGTAGGTGCAGGAGCAAGTCAACAGCAACGACAACCCATAGAAACCATCATAAGAGAGGAGCCCAAAATTGGACGAAATGAAAGAGTTACCATCAAGAATATAACCACTGGAGAGACCAAAACAGTAAAGTTCAAACAAGCGGAACCTCTCATTAAGCAAGGAAGTTGGGTGATTAGTTCCTAAATCATTAACTTTAAATCAAAGTTTATGATATGGAGGCGTATGCAGCAGTACTTTTATGGGCAATACCTGGATTTTTTATCCTTGTATTAATTGAAATAGCTTATGGCCATTTCAGCAAAAAACAGACCTATACCCTGATGGATACTCTGGCAAGTTTAAGCTCCGGGATGACCAATGTTATCAAGGATGTACTCGGACTGGCTTTTATCTTAATTTCTTATCCCTTTCTTTTAAAATACTTGAATCTGATCGAATTGGAATCGTCACTCGGGATTTATATTGCTGCATTTATTGCTATTGATTTTGCCTCTTATTGGATTCACAGACTGAATCACAAAATCAACATCTTTTGGAACCAACACATAATTCATCACAGTAGCGAAGAATTTAATCTTGCCTGTGCGTTAAGGCAAAGCATCTCTAACTTAATTGGGTTTAGTGCGCTTTTTCTAATACCGGCTGCTTTTTTAGGAATCCCTGCTGAAGTGATCATGACCTTAAGCCCTATACACTTATTCGCTCAGTTTTGGTACCATACCCGTCATATACAAAAACTTGGGATATTGGAATACATTCTGGTTACCCCTTCTCAACATCGAGTTCACCATGCCATTAACCCGATTTATATTGACAAAAACTTAGCGGCGATTTTTTGTGTTTGGGATCGTATGTTTGGAACTTTTCAAGAGGAATTAGAATCAGAACCCCCTGTTTATGGAACCTTAAAACCCGTACAGAGTTGGAATCCTATTTGGATCAATTTTCAGCACTTTTGGGTGCTTTTACGAGATGCTTGGCATACAGAAAGCTGGACGAGTAAATTCAAAATCTGGTTCATGCCAACTGGCTGGCGACCAGTTGATGTCAAGAATCGGTTTCCATTGACTACACGAGAAAACAATCCCGAATTACGCTTCAACCCACATTACAACAAAAACTGGAAAGTTGTTGCGCTTTTCCACTTTAGCTTGTTGGTTTATATGCTGATTTTTTTGCTCGGCCGATTTAGCGAATTTGAAGCCTCTTTTCAGTTGAGCTATGGCCTATTGCTTATGTTTTCCATTTTCGGATTTACTGCACTAATGGATTTTCATTCTTGGGCACCTAGGTTCGAACAATTCAGAGGAATCATAGGGCTTGTATTTCTGTTTATACCTCAACACCAACTCCTCTTAGAAGCCTACCCACTCAGTCAGGTGATTTTTACTTTGTATTTTATCAGTTCACTTATTATTGGCTTCTGGGCAAGAAAACAAACTCCCCAACGAAGATTAGTTCTGAATTAAATGCTTGAACAACGACTTGATTACCTCATCATTGGACCTGTCGCTCCTTTTAGGGGAGGAATCGCTGAAACCCAATACGAACTAGCTACGCATCTTCTAATGAGTGGGAAAAAAGTACAACTGCTTACTTTTTCTAAACTTTATCCTAAAATCTTATTTCCAGGAAAAAATCAAAAAACTAAAGAAAAACAGCAACGTTCTCTAAAGATCTCAGAATCTATTCACGCCTATAATCCTTTGCAATGGGCAAAGGTTGTTCGTGAAATCAACCAACTAAATCCACAAAATCTAATCTTTCGGTATTACACTCCCTTTCTAGCT
>Ga0228615_1000373_pt1 | contig 24641 bp, 21 predicted proteins | sample 16DmetaG_FD_190530 | JGI IMG/M metagenome (GOLD analysis project Ga0228615, IMG submission 190530) | Seawater microbial communities from Monterey Bay, California, United States - 16D | ecosystem: Environmental > Aquatic > Marine > Coastal | place: USA: California | collected 2016-10-17
GTTTGAAGAAACAATTTTTCCACCGATTGTGAAGTACGAACTCACTTCATCGGAATTATCCAATTGTACACCTTGTATACGAAGTAGTGATTCAAAAGATACCGAAGCATTCTCCAGTGACCAAAAGACTTCATTGGCTATTTCACCACAACAATCTGGAATCTCCACGCTGACAATTTCGGTGTGAGATGCAGAATTTGGTGTGAAATCAATCGAACCTGACATGAGCGTATTGGTCATGTTTTGAGAAGAAAATGATGGTGAACCCGAGCAAAAGGTCTTGAAGATTTGGTTTTCAAACTTCGTCGCGAGTTTACAAAGCTCGTATTCGAAAGTATAGACCGTACCTGGGTACATGTTTTCAGTCGTGACGCTCAATTCTATGGTCGAATCGTGGGGATAGAAAGTTGCATCAGTTTGTACACTATGCTGTTCTTGGCCAGTGTAATTGGCATCGATTACGACAAACGTCGAACCTGTTTGAGTTCCAAGAATTGTGTTGTCAATCACTCGTAGCAGGCTGCACTGTGAATAATAATCACCAGGGGATGGAGGAAGGAGGTGCATGTTGGCAGACGGATTGCCGTTGTGACTCCAAGTTCGGGTTTCTGAATCCACATTGATTCCTGTAGAGTTCACCAAATCACAGGTGATGCTGTAAACAAGAGTGAATGCATTGTCTGTATCAAGCGTCCAACGGCTACGGGATTCACTCGACATGCCAATCAAAATTGCATTCCTATCGTAACTGATCTGGTCACTCAAGACTTCCCCACCCAGAACAAAGGTGTTCGACAGACCCGAAGCAAGAGTCACGTTGTACGCCTTAACGTTAATTTCGAATGCGAGAGATTCATTCTCAAGTGAATCGACACTCAAGTATCCATCATTGCCAAACATAGATTTATTGTCTCCACAGCAACCTGGGAAGGTGAAGGTAATCTGCTCTGTGTGGGTCGAAGCGACTGGAGTAAACAGGATTTGCCCCGAAAAATTAACCACTCCAGATTCATCGACACTTGGCGTAAGTGGGTCATCAAGTAGCCCGTATTTGACATCAGAACCACAATGGAATGTGTAACCCGGTATCGAAGAGTCATAGCCAGACCAAACATCACACATATTGTAATTGAGTTCATACTCAGTTCCGATGAAAAGGTCATCGATAACAACGGTAAGTGTGAGTGAATCATTGTGTACATAGAAATCGGTATTTGTGGTTCCACTGAATGCTTCCAAACCGGTATAATTTGCTTCAACAACCTCAAAATAAGGTCCAATTTCAGTTGCTATTACAGTAGCATCTGTATTCCGAGTAAGTGTACAATGGGAACGATACTCACCGATGACCGATGCTTCTAACGAGAAGTAAGGGTCAATGACATGTCCATAGTCACCCCAAGTTGACGATTCAGTTTGTGACAGTCCGCCGTTTGCGTCCATGAATGAACATGAAGTTGTATAACTTAACAATTCAAAATTCTTAAACTCCAATGTCCAAAATGCATGTATATTGTAATCCATATCTACGAGGACGTCTTCGTTTGATACATCCAAATGACTGTTGGTGACTCCGCCGCCAAGAACGAACATATTACTAAATCCTGAGGAAATGGTAATATTTTGGGAAGTGATGTTGACATTGAACATCATTGTACCGTTGTTGATGTTTGTCGAAGTAGACTGTGATGAATTAAAGCAACATCCAGGGTCTGGAACAGAAATCGTTGTGAGCGTGAATAAATTACCCGAACCAATGTCAATCGAGTCAGTAACTGAATCGAACAAATCCGTACATTCAAGATCCATTTCTTCGGTATCTTCGTTCCACACTTCAGTAACCTTACAGAGAATATATTCAAGTGAATATTCTGTTTCAATGTCGAGGTTGAGTGAAGTTACCGAGAGGGTCATGTTTTCTCCACGATCGTAATAATCGCTCAAGACATTGACATTGACTACCTCCAAACCTGTTGAACGAGCAGATGTCGCTTCAGCAGAGGGAGGTTGGATAAATCCGAAGCATGTGGAGGTTAGCAGCAAGAGAACAAGAACAAAACTTTTGTTGCGAAAACCGTTCATAATTAGGCGTGACATACACCGCGGATGAATTGACGAATAATAAACATGCCACCTACAGCCAAGGCCTGGATAATGGTGTCAAATCATGAATTGCATCATATATTTCCTTTCGAACCATATCAACCTCGTCAGAACCGATTTTGGCTTCAAGACGTCGAATGAGTTTTCTACAACGTGAGGTATTCTTGCCTGACATTGAGTGAACTGCAAGTAAAAAACGGTTTGCCCGACGTTGTTGATCTTGACTTGGTTTAACCTCATCTCCTTTCCAGTCTCCAAGCATCTCAAGTACTCTAATTTGATTTGGGTGGATAAACCGAGCGGTCGTAATTTGTTCTTTCATTCCATCATGAAGTGCCTTCTGCAATCCATCATCGAGATTTGCGAAGCCTTCTGGAAATGCGTGATTCACAAGTTTTGGGGTGAGTTCATGGCCTACGAGTCTCGAACGCATATCCTTCATCATCACATTCATTCCAAACATATTGAGGAGAACAAACATTGGAAGCGATAGCAATTCAACATATGCACGTAGAGCCACACGACCCAGCAATCGAACCCACATTCTTCGCAATATCATTTTGAAAACTGTTGCACTGGCAACGATTCTCACCTTCTTCAAAGCCTTACGAATAAGCATTCCAATTTTACCAATTTTGGCCAACGGGTCAATCCCGAACATAGTACCGTGAAATCCTGGCGCACCTAGAGCTGCGTGTATGAGCCAATGCGAGATGGAATTCTCCAATTCTACCTCCTCCAATTCTTCTTTGGGGATATCCAATATTTTGGCCATCCTGGCAGCCGTCCCCAATGAATCACGATACAAGAACAGTAACTCAAAGCCAGTAGTAATACAACTTACCAGGGACATAACTACGACAAAGCCAAATGAAGTTAATCCTTCTGAACCTTCCCAATCTCGAAGAAAAAGCGCAACCCCAACGACACACAAACCTGAAATTAATCCCGATAAACCCGCACGAAATACAGCTAGTCTACCTATTTGGTCAAGACGTTTGTCGGCTTCATGTCTGTCTGGAATGTGAACTTCGGGCGTACTGATTACTATGTTTAGGAAGCGGGCTACGGCCCAATGCTGAACTTTGTCTTTTACGCCCAATGAAGCCACCTAGTAGGTATAGAATCCTTGCCCTGTTTTTCGACCGAGTTTACCTTGCTCAACCATTTCGATGAGCAATGGGGCTGGAGCATATTTGTCATCACCCATTCCGTCATGCAACACATTCATGATGTGAAGAACTGTATCCAATCCGATAAGGTCAGAAAGTGCAAGTGGACCAATCGGGTGGTTCATACCCAGTTTCATGATACCGTCAATGGCCTCGGGTTCTGCAACGCCCTCTTGCAGAGTTAAGATTGCCTCATTGAGCATGGGGCAAAGTATTCTGTTAGAGATAAAGCCTGGAGAATCATTGCAGGAAAGAGCGGTTTTACCCATTTTATCAGATGCTTCAATCACTGCAGTGTTGGTTTGTGTACTGGTTAATTTACCGTTAATAATTTCAACCAATTTCATGATGGGGACTGGGTTCATGAAATGCATTCCAATGACTTTTTCGGGTCGGTTCGTTGCTTCTGCAATTGTTGAAATGGATATTGATGATGTATTGGATGCCAGAATTGTTTCAGGCTTGCAAAGTCCATCCAACTCTTGGAATATCTGAATTTTCAAGTCAAGAATTTCGGGTACCGCTTCGATGACTAAATCGCAGTCAGCACAATCGGCTCGGTCGATAGAAAGAGAAATTCTTGCTCTGGACGCATCAGCATCCTCTTGCGACATACGTTCTTTGGAGACCAACTTAGCGAGTGATTTCTCGATAGCAGCAATACCTCGGTCTACGAATTCTTGTTTGATGTCAATCATGGTTACGTCGTAACCTGCACATGCTGCAACTTGCGTAATACCATTTCCCATTTGTCCTGCGCCAAGTACTGCGATTTTCTCGATATTCATCATCTCACCAAATCTCCGAGTACGATTCAATTCATGAACATGACGAGGGTTTTTTACGAGTCGTGTGGTAGAGTGTGAGTATGTTTGTTTAATTCAACTAATTTGTTCAAATTATGGGAGACTTTCGAACGGCCAAAACTTTAACATTCATATCTTACAGGTACTAGCATGGTAGAAATTCTATGTCCGCACTGTGAAGAGGAAATTGAACTGGATGATGATGCATCTGGAGAATTCAGTTGTCCTTATTGTGAAGGAGAATTTGAATGGGGAATGGAAAGTGCTGATGACCTTGACTCATTCATGGCCGGGTTCGATGATACCCCTGCCTCAAACCCACCTCAATCCGTGATGATTCCTGCTGGCGGAGAATCAAACACAATCGCAATTGTGGCGATTGTGTTTTCAGGTATCGCAGCATTGGGTGTATTATCAGGAGCTTGGGTACCTCTATTCGGGTTGTGTAATCTTTTGTTTGCAGTTCCTGCATTGATTCTTTCATACATGTCCCGAGAGAAGATACGTCATGTCGAGAATCACAAAGACACTTCACTGGTAAAAACGGCATGGATTATCTCTTTGGTATCTCTCATCCTAACGATTCTCCCACAGATCTTTTGGTTGATCTACCTTTTCGTGTTTGCCGATGTATCCGATATTGAAATCGTAGATGGATTTTTCGAATGCGACAATGGTGAAATCATTCCTCAAGAGTGGGTTGGAGATGGTGAATGGGATTGTAGTGATGGTTCTGACGAGAACTAAAATGAGGTTAGAGGTAGCCCGACTCGGATTTGAACCGAGGTCAACGGGACCAAAACCCGTTATGATGGACCCCTACACTATCGGGCTATGATGTTGATGCGGTCGGCACACCCTTTTGTTTTTGTCGGAACTTCGGCTTCAAAATTATCTCATGGAAGGAGATTTTGAAGTTCGTCGTCAACAATCCGCTGCCGAGCACTTTCAATGAATTCATCCAATGAAATATTGTAATCGACTTGATAATTTTCTGCTTGCAATGCCATATCCAGTTTATCCAACTGTTTGACAAACTGAGCCTCGGGAGATTGGCCGTGTTCATATTCTTCAAACAGTGTAATCCATTCTGGTGCCAATTCGGTCATTGCTTCATGCTCATCACGTGCTTTATTCGTTGTATCATCGTGCGGAGTTAAATCTCCAACACGCACCTCTGGAACATCATGTACGATGCACAGCGATAGAACTCGGACCAAATCAAGTGTAGGTGGCGTGAGTTTGAGAGCCAACATCGACATCCCCCACGAATGCGCTGCAACAGATTCTGGATTCTGGATTCCCGCACGAACCCAACCGGCGCGTTGGATATTTTTGAGCCGAAGTATCTCGAGCAAGTTGTCCCGCATGGTTAAGCCATGAGACAAGACCTCAAAACCTCGACGCTTTATTTCACGCCATGGACACAGGTAGGCCGAGTTGGTGGACAGATGCAGTAAACGCACTGTCACAAGATGAATTACTGGGAAAAATTGTCGATTCGTACCCAAATGAAAGCCTTGTTGGAAGAGGTGACCTGTTCTCAACACTGGTACGCTCTATCGTTGGCCAACAAATCTCAGTTCTTGCTGCAGATGCAGTTTGGGGTCGATTGGTCAATATGGTCAAAGAAATTACACCTGAAGCACTGCGAGAGTATACTGAAATCGAACTGGCATCATGTGGTCTTTCACGCCCAAAGGCAAGCTATATCCACGGTTTAGCCCTTGAATCCTCGGAACTCATTCTCGATGATTGGGGTGCACATTCTGACGCTGAATTAATCAAACATTTTTCCTCTTTTCGTGGAATAGGGCCTTGGACTTCCGAGATGATGCTGATTTTTACATTCATGCGGCCAGATATCTTCAGCATCGGGGACATTGGGCTTATTCGGGCCGTTCAAAAACTCGTACCCGAGGCTGACTCGAAAGAAAAAGTCCTTGAAATTGCAGAACGATGGAAGCCCTATCGAACAGCGGCAAGTTGGTATTTGTGGCGAATGCTTGACCCTGTTCCCGTAGAATACTAAGTGTGCGAACATTTGAGAAGTGAAAGAACACACGTTGCAACATGGGCGAGCCAAAGGACAAGGTTTCAGATTTGAAAGCGCGACTCAGTGCCACCGGCTCGAAATTATCGGAAATCTCAAAAAAAGCCGCCACTGCTACTAAGAATGCTGCAATCACAACTGCCACAAAAAGCAAAAAAGCTGCTCAAAATGTCTCCGCTGCGAGTAAAGAGATGGCGAACAAAACCAATGATGCAGTCAAGAAAAAAGTATCAGAAACAAAAACTAAGCGTGAAGAAAAAAAAGTGTTAAGGGCTCAAAAAACTCGTGAAGAACTAACTTCACAACCCATTTTAGATGATATTCCCCCAATGGTAACTCTTCCAGAATTTGAAAATGAGCGAATGAGTGTTGTCAATGAACAACATGAAAACCAGCTGTTAATGTTGGAGGAAATGCAGCGGATGTCCTCCCGTCTCGATGCCATGGAGAGAAAACATCGGGCATTATCTTCATCTCAATATCCCTCTACATCCGATGAGAATTTGGAAACTTTGGATAAAAGAGTTGCTGGCAAATCCAGTGAGATGATTGGAACGAGTGCTGCAATTAATGAGATGATTCACATTCTTGGTGCTTCGCTGGTTTGGATTGTTGCACTGGTTGGAGTGGACCAGTATGCTAGCGATAAAGGTTTCATGCTCACAAATGCCTATCCTGCCGACCTGTTAATTTGGTCGGTCGGGTCCTTCACATGGGTCATGTATTTGCTGTTCCGATTGGGTAAATCAGGACTGCGAATACCACTTGTCATACGTGTTCAAATATCGCTTGCAGTTGGAATTATTACTTTAATGGGACTCATGTTCAACGACGATTCAATGACCACAGTGTCAAGTGTTTGGACATGGGGTACAATTCTAGTTCTCGCCTTGTTGCTGGGTAGCAGTTTACTGGCGACGGCTTGGAAGACAACCAAGAGTCTTGTCGGCATTCGTGAAACCGTTGAAATCATCGAGTGATTGATTCGGGTGATTTCACCAGATCACGGGTAATGTTCTTTTGATGAGATTCAAGAGTACCTCCACCGATTTCAAGAAGTTTAGAATCTCTCCACAGTCGCTCAACGTGATATTCACCAACATATCCATAGCCGCCCATAACTTGCATTGCAGCATCTGCAATCTCTTTTGCAGCAGTAGTTGCAAACAACTTGACCCCGTCTGAATCAAGTCGATGACCCGGTTTACCAAGTGTCATGTGGTGTGCAGTATCATAGATGTATGCTCTCATTGCGCGGTATTTAGCCCATGATTCTCCAATATAGCGCTGGATTTGACCAAAATCACGGATTGGAGATTTAAACGCACTTCGTTCACTCGCATAGCGATTCATGTCTTCAAGGGACCTACGGGCTATACCGAGTGCCATTGCGGCTAAAGTAAGTCGCTCTACCTCAAGATTTGCCATCATATGTAGAAGAGAATGCCCTGGTTCGCCTACGAGGTTTTGTGCAGGTACTACACAATCTTCGAACACCAATTCCGCAGTGTTTGAGGCTCGCATACCGGTTTTATCATAGATTTTCTGACCGACACTGTACCCGGCCATGCCCGCTTCAACGAGGAATGTCGACATTTGAACTCTGCCTTTCTCGTCTACGCCAGTCTTTGCATAGACCCAAACCACATCAGCCGGTGTTCCAGCTTCATCAATGCAACCGTTCGTAATCCACATCTTTCGGCCATTCAAGAGCCAAGTTCCATCATTTTGAAGTACTGCTGTTGTTGAAAGTCCAAGAACATCTGTTCCAGCGTCAGGCTCCGACATAGCCATTGCGCCAATCCACTGGCCCGAGCAAACTTTGGGCAGTATGCGCGATTTCTGTTCATTATTACCGTTAAAGGCCAAGTTGTTAACGAACAACATCGAATGGGCAAGATAGGCCAGTGCAAAGCCTGGGTCGGAAGCTGAAAGTTCCTCGTGAACAATCGCACACGCAGTTGCATCTAAACCTGCACCCCCGTACTCTTCTTGAGCACTTATTCCGAGCAAACCCAGTTCACCCATCGATCGGAGGAGTTCTAAATTGAATTTTTCAGCACGGTCGTGTTCAAGAGCCTGAGGTTCAACATGCTCTTTTGTCCAATCACGAACCATCTCGCGAAGCATGGCATGTTCTTCACTGGGGTTTGCAATGTCCATGGGTCCCACGTGTTAACGGGAGTGGCTCCCCTTTTTCACCCTTTGTCGTATGAGTACCGTCAACGAAGAAACTTTCTTCGCCGTCGCTTTCTCTTTCCGCGCTGGTTGTTTAAATCACGGGCAGAGCGTCGAACTTCATCTTCCATTCCAACAGCAGGTCGGTGACGAGTTGCAGCAGGAGGACCACTTGGAGAACGGCGACGAGTGATTGAAATTGGTTGTTTCTTAACCCGACGAATCTTTCTCTCAGGTTTGGCCAGAGGAATTTTTCGTGCGCGCAGACCAACATGTTTTAGATGACTGTTGAACATCGGGCTTTCCGGTTCTTGAGTAAGAGAAAGTCCTGCATTTCTCAATACATTCTGCGCTCTCTGCTGTGGAGTTGTGATTCGAACTTCATCAACAATACGATTCGAAAGATGTGATAGAGATTCATCACTTTTTATCCTCGGTGCTTTACGAACACGAAGTTCTATTTCCTTGTTTTTTTCGGCATCATCAATCATTTCCAAAAGAAAATTTGTGCTCAAAGCATCCTGCTTACGCTGAACCATACGCATCCCATCCGAACTGTAATTTAACACTTGAAGTTATCAATGTTCGCAGTTGAATGTGGGTTCAAAAGCCGATTTATAGAGTCGAATAGTTCACCCGATTGCGATGATTATTCGTCTTCTGCGACTATTTGTAGAAATTCTTTGTAATCTGCCTCATTATCAAACTCCAAAGGAATGACCATCAACTCGAGGCAATCTTGGCATTGAAAGCGTTGACCGGTCATGAACCCAACATAAGGGTAAACACGAATTCCATGACATGCAATACACACCCTAAACGACATGCTATCAACTCAAACCTCTAGATGTTAAGAGTATCCATGCCGGCCAGGGTTAACTTTGAGACCGGTAACCTCAGAGAGTTCACTGCCAGAGAAACGGTCTGGCATTTTCACATTAGGGTATCCCGATGTACATATTTCATGGTGGGTAGAGGTTGTAGTATGACCTTCTGAATCAGTACTTGTTGAAGTGTAGCGTCGTAAAAAGGATGTGTGGTCAAGCGGAACTGACGCTTTCACTTTCGCTGGCTTATTGAGCCAACTCGTCATCACTACGACCGTGTTTTCAGAACCAAGGTGCATCACATGCGTTTTTCGTGTAGAAAGAGTATACATCAGCAGCAGAAACAAAAATGAGCCGGATAATAGAATCAATACTCCCAGTATTTTGTCTGAAGAGCTTGTGATTAGTTCACCATCTGAATCAAATGTTCTTGCATCCAGTTCAGAATAACGGAAAGTTGACCAAGTATATTGTTCTCCAATAAATTGAATTCGTCCGTCATCCCAGCCCTCATCCCAGTGGTCAATGAACACACGTTCTCCATCGAATGGAAGAGGAGGAGTGTTTGAAGATTGATTTGATCTTTCTTCAACTGCACCATAGCACCAATCAGGTAAAGTCATGCTGTTCACCAAAAAAGTATATTCATTGCTCGTGAATTCTGTCATTCTGGATTCACGTACGACACGGCGACAGTCATATGTCATTTCTCCACTGCCACTTGACCTCTGCTCTCCTGAAGTGTTTGAGAATCCTTCTGATTGCCCGAACATGTCGGTACATTGCCAAAGAACACCATCCCACTCACAATAGAACCACCAATCATCAAAATGGTCAGAGTTGCCGTTTTGGTAATTACAATACCAGCGGGTATCACCGAAATAGTCATCACCCTCCCATTCACAATACTGGTATTGGAACCATTCATTTGACTCGAATTGCAGGTAACCTATAACATCAGAATCAGATGTCGAATCCCATCGAAACAATGTTTGAAAACCATAACTTCCCGAAACTTCGGTAATGTTTCCATTCGTCGAATAATCGACCTGTATGTTATCGTAGAGATAATCACACATGAACTCATCACCCGCTTCTGTTGATTGGTTTCCTAGAGTATACAAGCTCCCATTACAACTTTCGGAAAATATGAAGCTTTGAGAAAGGGGAAATGCGAATATAAAAATGAACATTAACGCTGGAACAACAAGTATGAATAGCGGAATAGATCTCTTCTTCAACTCCTGTGGCTCCCGTGGAGCGAACTCCTCGGGTATGTCATTGATGTGAACATCAGATGCCTCGAACTCGCTTGAAGATTCCACTTTTGGGTCGTTTGGTTCTGATACATCATCGCTCCAAGGACTTGTTTGGGTGTGATGTTCATGAGGTGCAGTACCATCTAATTCGACCATAGAAGATTCAATTTTTTCCTCTCCTTGGTGAGAAGAGGATTCGTCACCCGCAACACCTTCCCAAAAGTTTTCATTGTTAGACACAGTTTTCGGACAACTCCATAGTTTAGAAACATTACACCAGCCAAATTTGAAAATTATGATTTGTGTAAATTCCCGGGATGGGCAGAACCACTCTTGAATAATTTCAACAGCAGCCGGATTCTCTCACCGGTGCGCGAACCAAGGTCACCTTGTCTACATTTGGCGTGTTTTGCAACTGAGCGATAACTGTTCGAAATTGACTTGCACTGCCCATCGCATGGAGCACATCTACACAGGTATGGCTGTGTTGAAGACAACTGTGATTGTAAGAAGTAATATTGATGCTTTCGGAATGCCGTAATTCCATCACTTTGTGTTCAACACCGTGCTGATAGTAAATGACCAAATGTCCTTCTACAACCTCATCGCCCTCCATGTTGCTCAAGTCTCCTCTTTGCTGAAAATCAGCAAAATAAAGTGCAGCATCTCGAAGGAATTTGCTTCGATTTTGATATCCTGATTGTTCGATTAAATTCTCAAGACTGTCTGCAAAAGGTTTGTCGGCGCTAAAAGATATAATCTGGCTCATATTGTACACTACAACACCCTATTAATAAAAATTATGAAAAAAAAAATAACTCATCACTATTCGCTCAAAACCTCTACGAGTGAAACGCTGAGGCTGAATCTATTGCACGTTCTTGTCAACGAAACAGGTGAGGATATCTCCACTAAGTTCATTTCCCCTTGGCCAACCGTTGATTTGTGCCAGTGGATTCCAATGAAGCATTGAGGCGAGCTACATTGGTTCGCAGTGACCCCTCATTAAACGGTGTGACTCGCGTCAATATAGCGCATGAAGAAGGCCAATATGAATGGCAATACCATACTCCAAACGGTGAACTGGTGAACGAGATAGAACTCATCGGCCGATGGAATTCACTCCGTTTGCCTCCAGCATGGAGCGAAGTGTGGATTTGCCCCAATGCAAGGGGGCATATTCAAGCAACAGGCCTTGATTCTAAAGGCAGACTCCAATATCGCTACCATTCCGATTGGACTGAAATTACCACGGAGATGAAGTACGATGATGTGGTCTATTTTGCCTCACAACTTCCACGTCTGCGTAAACAGGTCGAGCGTGATCTTAACGATAGTTCAATGAAACTGCACACTGTCTCTGCCCTCGTTGTACGACTTATTGACTTGTACAACATCCGGGTTGGCAGTGACGAATACGCCAAGGCGAACGAATCTTACGGTCTAACAACACTCAAGTCAATGCATGTGAAACACATCAAAGGAGATACCGCAGAAGGCCGACATGATGCTGTTTTTACATTCACGGGGAAATCTGACAAAGATTGGGAAATAACCATCGAAGATGACCACCTCGTTGACCTCATTTTACGCACAAATCGTCTCGGGGTGAAGGATGCTGATCTTTTCATGTACATCTCTGATGCTGGCAACGAGGTTGATTTGAAAGCTGAACACATCAATCAATATATTCGCTCCGCAAGTGGTGAAGGATTTACTGCAAAGAATTTCCGAACATGGGGGGCAACCTACCGATGTGCTGAACGTTTGGCTTTCTTATCACGGCCGCAAACAGAATCCGACATGAAACAATGGCTTGGAACACTCCCCATTGTTGAGTCAATGAACAAACTTACGACCGACGGTGACTGGGTGGTCCCAGTTACTGAATTTGATAAAAACAAAACGATGTTAGCTGTCATTGATACTGTGGCTGCCGACCTCGGAAATACTCGCACAGTATGTCGTTCGTCCTACATTCACCCATGGTTCCTCAGTGCTTGGATGGAAGAGCGATTTCTCGAGGCGTGGAGTGAAGTCGCAGATTTACGTCGAATTTCGGGTCTATCAACGGGTGAAAGCGCAACGCTTAGAATTCTCAAGAACCTACCAAAATAGTACATTCCAGGTGTTCTAATTTAGCGGCACGAACGCCCAACTAATGGGTCCATTCCATCCATTCACCTGTCGAGCGGTTACGATAGAACCATTCGCCGCTTCCGGAAGGATATTCGAGATATTCAAAACCATCAGATTCATTGATTTGGCCACTAAGTTCCTTTGAAGGGTTACCGCCAATCACTTGAGTTGCAGTTTCTTCAAACAATGACATGTGGCTGGAATCATTGCTCCGCATCATAGAATCTTGAGATAAATATTCAGCACGCTGTTTAGTATCAAGGGCACCACCAAGACCGAAGTAAATGTCATTGTGAGCAATATGGTGTAGTTCAGCAGCATCCATTGAAAGTAAATCGTTGATGAGGGCATTCAACTTTTCACGTGTGACGTTTTTAATTTCACTGTTGGTATAGCGTGCAGTAAGTTCTGATTTAAGTTGATACAACTCGTCATTAAGTACATCTGAATCTTGATAGTAAGTTTGGACAAGTGATTTCAGATACTCCAATTCACGTATTTCTTCTTTGTTAAGTTTAGAATCAGACCGGAACACGCGAATCCAACGGATTGATTCGGGGAGTAGAGCAGCTACCATGTTGGTTTGAAGGAAACCAAACAATGCTAGCATAATCACTCCGAAACCGACCGTTTGTATGACTGCTCCTTGGTCACCTGAACTCAGTGAATCAAGGAAACTTGAACCCTCGTCGTTCTCGACGACGCAGCCATTAACATTAACAGAAACATCTGGCTTAGTATCCGGGCAAGCGTCGTTTAAGTCGTCAACTCCGTCTCCATCTTGGTCAACTAGACAACCATCGATGTCAACGTATCCATTCTCTACAGTACCCGGACAGACATCAAACACATCATCAACACCATCGCCATCTGAGTCAAGAGGTACAGAGGAATTCGTTTGATTTGAGTTTGGTTCTGTGCCATTCAAAACAACCGTCTCATAAATATCTGCAGCACCGTTGCCATTGGCATCAAGACAACCAAAATAACCTTCGAGAGAAGAATTACCAAATTCGTCCGGACAATGGTCACCAAAGACTGCTCCTTCGACGAATTGGCCTGGCCAAATGAACAATCGAGTGGCGTTCCAAGAGTTGTTGCCCCAGTTATCACCGAATCCGTCACCATCACTGTCTGCCCATTGAGTAGACTCGTTGGTAAAAGTGTCAGAATTGTTGCCGAGTGGATTGTCACCATAGCCATCACCATCTGAATCGTTCCATTGCGTCACATCTGAGGGGAATGCATCGATTGAATTTACATATCCATCGCCATCTGAATCAAGATTGTTATCGATTAAAGGATTTGGATCGCTGTTGTCACCGATTCCATCGCCATCAGTGTCCACCGTTTCGGTTCCATCGTTCGGGAACGCATCAGCGTTATCACCAACACCATCGCCGTCTGAGTCAAGTGATTCAAGAGCATTATAGGGGAATGCATCAGCATTGTCGCCAACGCCGTCATCATCAGAGTCATTTGTTTCACTGGCATCATTGGGGAAAACATCACCATTATCGCCAACACCATCACCATCGGAATCAAGTGTTTCATTGGCATTGTTTGGGAATGCATCGGCGTTATCACCGGTTCCATCACCATCTACATCGGCCCATTCGGAAGCATCTGCTGGGAAAGAATCTGTCGAATCACTAAACCCGTCGCCATCACCGTCTAGGCAGCCGACTTCGCCGGAAGTGGAGTCGCCGGCAGTGTTAGGGCAGTCGTCATCGGCATTGAGCACACCGTCGCTATCTAAGTCATCTGGAGATATGAAGGTGAATGACGCGCCTGTTGAATGGCTCGCACCATCTTTGTCCCAAAGGGTAAGATTGATCGTGTCCCCAGTTTGTCCAGCCAAAGGTGAAGTCACGACAATGGTCGTATCGTTGACCACGGTCCCTGTAACGGAACCATATTGCCCAAATTGGACCCTCATCTCATTCGTTTGGCTCAGGCCTGTCGATTTTGTAGCATACTTCAACACGTTACTTGTTGTGTCGCTAAACGGAACGTGCATAACCCCACTGTCATCGATGAAAATAGAGTTCCCCTCGCCAACATCAGCACCATTCGCCATTGTGGTCACGGTCCAATTGGATGTGACCGAATCGATTGTTGCGTATTTTAGATTCTCTCCCGTCCAAGTGTGGTAGACAATATGGGGTTGATCAGCAGCATCGATTGCGATTGAAGGATCTCGTCCAGTATGCCCCGTTGAATCAACGATGGTGGTCGTCCACTGGCTATTGGGAGCGCCCGTTGAGTATCGTAAATCATCATCTTTATCATCAAAGTGAGCGATGTGGAATTGGCCTTGGCCGTCCATGGCCATGGACGCCATGTAACCAGGGTAAATATCGCTCGGGTAACTTCCTGTATCAACCAAATAGGAGTCCCATGATCCACTTTTGTCGGTTGCAATCTTTAATTTCGATGAGCTACGGTCTTGGTAAGCGATGTAAATATTATCACTTTCATCAATGACAATGGCAGACTCACAACCACGGTTGTCTCCAGCCTCAACAATGTCGTATGACCAAGCGGTTCCGGTGTAGGAGGCAATGCGAAGACCATTGCCGCATTGATCTGCTCCGTCGGCAGCATACGAAATGTGTGGATTGTTACTCGAGTCAACTGCGATACCGATTGGCCCAAAATGAGCGGAGTTTGAGACTGTAGTATCCGTCCATGCCGTTCCATTATAGTTCATGTAAACGAGGGTTTCATCCCATTGGGTGTATGTTGTGTAGGCCAAGTGTATGTGGTCATTATCATCAATGACCATGTGGATATCCCAACAATATGTGTTACCACAAGAATTGATACCATTCGAAATCCAACCGCTTCCGTCATTCACACTGTGACGGATTTGGTAACTTCCATCCTTAATTTGCACCACATGGATATGACCATTTGAATCGACGGCAACAGCATTCCATACGCCGGCTTGATCGGAATAGTCCATCGTCGACTCGACCCATTGATGGTTGATTCCATCATCCGTTGTGTTCGAAAAGGCCAAGCCAGAAAAACCGCTTCCTGTAATCGTTAATTCTTCTCCACCGGTTGTCCATCCGCTTGATGGACTGACGGTATACGATGAGGTGCGAGCCGCATACTGAATTGAGTCGTTTTCAAAATCGGACAAAGAGTGACCTGGGAGTCCATCGTTCGTGGTGATAATGTGCCCCCAAGGCATGGCAAGTAACAAAACTGTAACCAAATACATACCCAAGCGCATGTATCGTCCTGCTGCTAGGGGTAAAAAATACTTAGCCCTACTCGTCTAGTTTGTTGAATCATTGGTCAACCAATAAAGGAATTCTACCGTTAGTTCATAGGGCTCGTCAACTGGTAATGGAGGTGATGAATCTGCAAGCACAACGGAACTCAGTTCATTTACTATCCACATCAAACTAAATTTCTTTTGTATGAATCATACTTGGATGACTGAAGTAATTGGTAGACAGAACGTGTGTCAGAAAATATCTTCAATATTTCCATGCAAATTTCATCGGAGTTCATGTTCTTGGCATCGAGAGTTTTGATGAAACTAATTTGCTGTAACTTAGCAATACTGCTGTACAGTTCATCATGATTTTCTGGAGTGTATCGAGTCCCGTGAGATTTGGAGGCATGGTCGCTCTTTGTCGTGTGTAACATTTCAAAACCTAAATCCTGCAATTCTCGATATCGCTGAAAAATTTCAACTCTCTTCGAATAGATTCGTTTTTGACGAGCATTCCAAGCGTTCGTATCAAAACCATGATGGCCTGAAAAAATTCCAACACGAAGGCCTAGTGATGTTAGATTAATGAAGAATTGAACATCGATTCTCTTATCGGTATTTGCTGAGTGTAATGCAGCCCATCGGTAAGGTATGGGTCGAGTCGACGCATCATGGGTTCGACCGAGGCATTTTGCAACATCTGCCTCCAATCCCTTATCAAAACAAGTGACCACCGAGATCAAACTTCTCAGTAAATCATGAAACTCCGGTTTCAAATAGTCTTCGTAAGTCGACTTTTGATGGTCCCACCATTCTGGAGATAGACTTGAATCAATTGGGTAATCATCGAAGAAATGGAGTGATTCGGCAGAAAAGCCGGTGAATTTTACAGACGAGAGATATTTTTCCACCAATTTGTCATACAAGTCAGATGCACTCATGGCTCGTCCATTGTGATTAAGATGAAAAAACTTTCATCTCCATTATGATTTGGAAGCACAAATGTAACTTAGGAGGCAACATGATGTGTAAACCACAGATGTTTGCCGACCTTTTGGATTACCCAAGTTGTTCCGTGAAGAACGCTCTAGATCTAACCAGAGAATCCTCACGCGCTGTTGGATGGCCTTCAACATGAGCGCCCCTATTACGTAAGATTCGGATAACCCAGCGTCTCTGCCAGCGTTGATTCAAAGGTAATCGGATGCCGAGAAATAATTCCCCAGACATGGAGCCATTCTTTTCGATTCGAGCAGTGCGCTTGTTCAAATGAACAGCCCTGTGTAGATATGCCAATTCCATCTCGCTATCAAAAGAGTGGTGTGCCCCCGGATAGACTTGCAAATTAGCGTTTGGCAGCTGAGGCATCAATCCTTCAACAAAATGGAGAGGAGTCCAATCATCTGCATCTCCATGAAGAATTAAAATCGGTGATTCTGACCAATTTTGAATTTCCGGGCGAAGATGAGCAGCTGGATAAAACGGTAAATGAGCATTAAAAGGAGTTCCAAGAATCTCGATAACAGGGGACCAAGCAGAATACAGTGCTACAGTTCCGCCAAGGCTCCAACCTGCAATTCCGATTTTTCCAATTTTAGGATTCTGCTCTAACACGGAACGAGTTCTAAAAGCGTCGACAAGCATCATCGCATGAGTTACTGAGAGTTGATCGTCAACCGTAGAATCAACCGACCTTGAGGAGAAGGAGTTCACTTTGCAAACAGCAAGACCAGCATCGAGCCAACCACTGATGTGGTCCTGGTGATGAGATGCCCAACCCCTACTTCCATGCAGAGCAATTACGCATCCGAATGGACCTTCACCTTCGGGCAGAAACAGTTCGCAATCAACGGTTATTTCAGGAGTTTTATCCAAACCGGTTAAGATGTGATATATCTCAAAAGGAGAGCGGGATTGTATTTGAAATCGCTCGACCATGGTTCTGCGATGGTGTTCATCATTTCAAATGGTGGTTAATAATCTGAGTCACAAGCTTCGAAGCGTGAAAGTATTAATCGGATAGGGGATTGGGTTTTGTATGAGGTTTTGCTCATGGTGCCATGGTCCGTATTCTTTGTCCTTTTTGTGACCAAGAAATCGAATTGGACAATGACCTATCTGGAGAATATTTATGTGAAATGTGTGACGAAACATTGCTCTATGAAAATAAAGACCTCCTTGAGAAGCCAATCGTTTTAGGAAAACATTCGAATTTCTTAACTGTACAAAACATTGCAAGTTGGCTTGTCGTCATTTTACTTTCAATCCCCACCTTTGGCATCATCGCATTGATCGTAGCTCTAGGGTTCGTAATTGCCGAAGTAGCGGATCGAAGAGAAATCCAGCGAAGAGCGATTTCTGGCCACCCTTATCCGGAAAAAATATCTGCTTATGGCATACGAATCGATGTCAACAAGAGGATGAAACTACTTCATTGGAGAGAGAAAAAACAACTTGAGTTTTACCCGAATGAACTCACATCTATCAAGCATGAGCAGAGATATTATGCTGGCAGATTTAAGCTGTTCACTTCGATTTTGAAACGAAGCTGGGAGTTTACATCTGACAAAGAAAGTAAAGGCAGCATCAAAATTTTCCTCAATGGTACTTACGCTGCCTCAATTATAGATTTGACTACAAAGAAGGGAGTGGAGATTTGCCGTGTCATGCAAAACCTGTATGGAGTTCCACATTCCGTCGACCGACAGGTCATTGTCGTAAGAAGTGACGGCGGTGACGGAGGTGGTGGCGGTGGATGAGTCTGCTGACCTTGTGGATGAGTTTTCAAATTCATATCGCAAATAATCCTTTCAATTGATTTAGTCCACGAATCATCCATTTTGAACCAAGCTTGTATTGTAATGATACGCCTAAATGCAAGGAATAAAGCAAGTTATCAAATATCAGCAACGTGAGTTGATTCTGTGTCAATCCATGAAGATGTGTTTGATAGGATTCAATCTCTTCTCGAGGGTGAGGATGATTGGGTTTCTGCTATGTCAACAGTTGTCTGTGAATTGCATAACTCATTCGAACATTTTCACTGGACTGGATTTTATCGAACTGTGAAGCCAAATATTTTGAAAATTGGACCTTACCAAGGTGGACACGGCTGTTTAGTCATTCCTTTTGACAAAGGCATATGTGGCGCTGCTGCCCGAACTGGAGAAACACAGGACGTACCGGATGTTCATGCAAGAACTGAACATATTGCCTGTAGTTCTACCACATTAAGCGAAGTTGTCGTACCGATTAAAAATTCAAACGGCCAAGTCGTTGCAGTTCTCGACCTTGATTCAGACTTACCTGCAGCCTTTTCCACCTCTGACATTTCGTTTACTGAACATCTTTGTCAATACTTGGGTACTAAGTTTTTCGAATGAACAAGGTGTTGAAATGGCTAGCCACATCGTTGAATCAAAGAATAATCATAAGCCAACAAATGATGATAAATCGAACCATAAATTTTCTATCTGGTACCATCCAATATACACAAATGGTATTCATCCTGATGCAAGGTTTCCTCGTGAACGATATACCAAATTAGTCGACAAACTCCAAACTCCTGAATATTCTAATAAATTTATCATCAAACAACCAACTGAGGCATCACGAAACGAACTCATCCTGGCACATGACCCATATTATGTTGATAATTTTCTCAATCAAGACTTAACTGAAAAGGAAATCAGACGTATTGGATTAACTCCTTGGACACCGCAAATAATACCACGCACACTGCTTTTGATGGGAGGAGCGATTGCAGCTTTAGACCATGTAATGGAAAGCGGAGGTATTGCAGGCAACATGGCAGGAGGCACTCATCATGCACACTACGATTTTGGCTCCGGCTATTGCATCTTCAATGATCTAGCCGTATGCTCTCTTTTGGCACTAAGTAAGTATCAATTGACAAAGGTTGCCGTGATAGATTTTGATGTTCATCAAGGAGACGGAACAGCAACCATTTTGCAAAATGTGGACGAGGTGTTAACCATTTCAGTACACTGCAAGCAAAACTTTCCATTTCGCAAATCAGAAAGTGATCACGACTTAGAACTACCTGCAAATGCCGGTGATGAGGAAATTCTGGCTATGGTTGCTAGAGCGTTAGATATAACCAAACAATTTGACCCTGAACTCATTCTCTTCCAAGCTGGAGTCGACGGATTAGCCACCGATGCTCTTGGGAAATTGAACATTTCTCGTCAAGCAATGAGCAAAAGAAACGAGATGGTTTTCGACCTAGCGGTTCAACAGTTAATCCCCACTGTGGTATTCATGGGAGGGGGTTACTCAGACCCAATTCGCCACACAATCGATGCATTTGGTGATTTATTTCTCACTGCGTCCCAGGCGAATATACAAATTCTCAGCAAAGTCAATCAAGAAACTTCAGATTTAATCAGTTGATAAAAGAGAATGATAAGTAGCGCCATTAGCATGTTCAAATTACATTGAGTGTCCCCGTACCGGGATACTATCTGGAAATACCATGATAGCGACGAATGGCATCCCCACTCAGAGTCTATTAATCTCAAATTATCTTTCTAGTTCTATTGAAGAATAAAGATACACTGATTGCCAATAAAGTAATCCATAGTTCAAAACCAGGTAACAAACCATCATTAGCAGCTACGGCATCGTTAGTATCTGAGTTATCACCAATTCCATCTCCATCCGTATCAACAAATTCATTTGAATCAAGCGGGAATGCATCACTAGCATCAAGCACGCCGTCATTATCATCATCAGTATCTGCCTTATCGCCCATTCCATCTCCATCCGTATCAACTGTTTCAGAAGCATCAACTGGGAATGCGTCATTGAGATCAATCACGCCATCATTATCATCATCAGTATCTGCGTTATCGCCAGTTCCATCTTCATCCGTATCTACAGATTCATTTGAATCAAGCGGGAAGGCATCATCAATATCGAGGACTGAATCGTCGTCATCATCAGTATCTGCGTTATCACCAATTCCATCTCCATCCGTATCGAGTGATTCAGAAGCATCAAGTGGGAAGGCATCATTAACATCAGCGACATTGTCACCATCATCGTCCATGTCAGCGTTATCGCCCATTCCATCTCCATCCGTATCAACTGTTTCAGAAACATCAACCGGGAATGCGTCATTGAGATCAATCACGCCATCATTATCATCATCAGTATCTGCGTAATTACCAATTCCATCTCCATCCGTATCAACAGATTCATTTGAATCAAGCGGGAATGCATCACTAGCATCAAGCACGCCGTCATTATCATCATCAGTATCTGCGTTATCGCCCATTCCATCTCCATCCGTATCAACAGATTCAGTTGAATCAAGCGGGAAATCATCATCAAGGTCAGTTACATTGTCACCGTCATCGTCCATGTCAGCGTTGTTACCAGTTCCATCTCCATCAGTATCAATCGCTTCAGTTGCATCAAGAGGAAGGTCATCATTCACATCAAGCACACCGTCATTATCATCATCAGTATCTTCATCAGAATCATCACAGCCATCATTATCATTGTCACTTGTTAAATTGAAATCTGCAGTAAGACACAGATCAGTTAAATCAGAAACGCCATCATTGTCATCATCGGAATCAAGGATATCCACGAGAGCATCGTTATCGAAGTCGGAAATACATTGTGTTGAAGAATTACTACCTGTTGTAATGGTTGATTGTCCATTTGGACATGCAGTTTGTGTTGATTGGCCAACTGCTGAAACATATGAACCGATATCAGCAGCATCACAAGATGATTGAGCAGTCAATGACTGATAGGTTCCTATAGCACAATCAGTTTGACTTGTTTGTCCAGTCTGATTTACGAATGAGCCAGCATCTGCATCGTCACATGAATCCTGTCCAGTATTTACTTGGAATGTTCCTATTGCACAAGGAGTTTGAGTAGATTGTCCAATTGTCGGAACATAATAACCTGCACTTGCATCGGTAGCATACACCGCACCTGTAGCAGGGGCATATTTCCCTAGTGGTGCATCAACGCAGAGGTATCGTCCATATTGTCCAGGGCTACATGTTACTGGAGATGGAGGGGTTGATTCGAATATGTTCAATGTGCCATCATTGTCAAAATCACGTTCAGAAAGTGCAGCGGTTCGCGGATTTGTTGCTGTTCCAAGATCACTGGTCAAAGTGGGTGTCAATTGGTTTGATGTGCCTCCGCTGCCCAGTTGACCAGAGAGTCCATTCCCCCAACAGGATACTGAACCGTTGTCAAGAACGGCGCAGGTGTGGGTAGTTCCAGAAGAGAGAGCGACCGCAGTACGACCCGTTCCAAGACTGCTGGTCAAGGTGGGCGAGGATTGATGCGATGTACCTCCGTGACCCAGTTGGCCTCGATTTCCTGTTCCCCAGCAGGAGACCTCACCGTTGTCAAGAATGACGCAGGTATGGCTATATCCAGTAGAGATTGCAACTGCAGTTCTTCCAGTTCCAAGACTCGATGTTTGAGTCGGTGTGAGCCGGTCCGTAGTTGTCCCATCTCCGAGTTGACCATACAAATTCTTTCCCCAACAACTTACAGAACCATCATCAAGAATGGCGCAGGTGTGGGAACCTCCAGTAGAGAGTGCGACCGCTGTACGACCTATTCCAAGGCTGCTGGTCAAGGCGGGGGATGGATTCTCATTCGATGTATCTCCGGTGCCCAGTTGGCCATTGGCATTCCAACCCCAACAACTTACAGAACCATTATCAAGAATTGCGCAGGTATATTTGTCACCAGAAGAGAGAGCTACCGCGGTACGACCCGTTCCGAAGGAGTAGGTCAAGGTGGGTATGTTACTGTTCGATGTGCCTCCGCTGCCCAGTTGGCCTTTGCTGTTTTGCCCCCAACAGGATACTGCACCAATGTTCAGGATGGCGCAGGTATGATAGTCACCAGAAGAGAGAGCGACTGCGGTACGACCCGTTCCAAGGCTGTTGGTTAGCTCAGGAGAGTATTGGTACGTATTATTGGACGCTGTTTGGCTACTACTATATCCCCAACAGGAGACAGCACCGTTGTCAAGAATGGCGCAAGTATGGGAATGTCCAGAAGAGATGGCGACAGCGGTACGACCCGTTCCAAGGCTGTTGGTCGAGGCGGGTGTCATTTCGTCTCCCTGACCACCAGTGCCCAGTTTTCCTGAGCTTCCCGACCCCCAACAGGATACTAAACCGTTGTCACGAATGGCGCAGGTGTGAGATTGTCCTGCGGAAAGCGTTGTATCTGTAAAGATGGAACCTTCTTGATGCCCAGCTTCATTCAATAAATTGGCTGGTAGAATGACCTCTTGAGGGGCTGATGGTTCTCCAAGGGTTGTGGTTTCGGTTGATTCATTCATAGAATTAGTGGCTGCTGAGAGTCCGAGAACGATCATCAGGAAACTGAGAAAAATTGTCTTTAGCGTGTGGCTCATAGCGTCAATTAAACTCTAAAGTTTATAGATATTAAGTATCATAACGAGAACTGAAGTTTCCTTTCGGACAACTCAAAGTCCCTACGCACGCTATCAGATAAACAAGGTGCTCGTTCCGGGAATCTCGCAAGTTCCGTCCGGACAATTCCAAGTTCTTCCGTACAGTTCTTCATACCGGAAAACCCACGTCTGATTGACGTCAAAACTGAGGGTTCGAACGCTTGTGAGTTATTTTGGAAAATAATTCTAATTTGTGAAATCACTAAGGAATTCCCAAATTAGTTGGTAAGTAGGGGTCCCATCAACTTCATCTGGCCAAGTATGTTCATGCAATTCAATTCCATAATGTTCGATTCGAGTATCCTCGAAGCAATCACTGTGAGTGATGTGTTCTAGGAAAAAATCAGCATCAGTATCACTGGATTCACAATTTGCTCTAGATGCCCATGAATCAATCATTCCTGGTACACTACTCATTGTACCAACATTTTCATGCTCCCCATCCTTCCAATCCCAATCATCATCATAATCGATAATGTAGTCTAATTTTCCATGAATATGCATGACTGACATACTTCCATCTAGAATACAAGTTTCAGGTTCTACTGGCATTGTTCCAGCAAATGAAGCAACTGCCGCAAATCTATGATTTAATTGGCATGCGATTTCATAAGAATACATCGAACCTAATGAATAACCTATTGCATAGAGTCGTTCATGGTCTATACAGTATGCTTTTGATAATTCATCTACTATAGCTTCAGAGAAGTCATTATCTTCTCGTGATGTTGCAGCGGTATTAAGGAACCACTCACCTTCTGATGCAGTTCTATCATCTTCTGCTATCGCATAAGCCATGATGAATTTCTCTTGCTCGGCCAACTGATCAAATTCATTTTGCTGTTGGAAATCTTCTGCAGCGCCTCCTCCTCCATGAAATGCAATTATCAGTGGTAATTTATCACCAGCATCAGAGTTTGGCGCAGATAGTCTAAACATCCTTTCCTGTCCGTTAACTGTCAGTGATGTCATAGATTGAATGACAGACTGCGATGCAATAAGACATGGATCATCTAATTCTTCTAATTCTTGTATAGGTATGACTTCTTGTACCTCATCTGCACCAATACATCCTGCTAGTGGAGAAAAAAATAGCAAACTTAATACAAAGAAAAAATCGATTCTAGCAAACGAAATCATTGCACTCACATATGTCCAGTTTAATCTTTAAAATCAAGGTTTCTAATCCTTGTGAGTCGAAACCTCTTGAATAAATGGGGATGCTCGTGCCGGGATACTATCTGCAAATACCATGGCATCAGGTATTGTTCACACACGTATTTCCGTTGTGATCAGAGTAGGTTCCATCAGGGCAAATTGTGTTCGACCAGGACACATTGGTCATGTTCGCTGAAAGGAGAATAGCGTCTGTCAAATCAGCAA
>Ga0228615_1000378_pt1 | contig 24491 bp, 34 predicted proteins | sample 16DmetaG_FD_190530 | JGI IMG/M metagenome (GOLD analysis project Ga0228615, IMG submission 190530) | Seawater microbial communities from Monterey Bay, California, United States - 16D | ecosystem: Environmental > Aquatic > Marine > Coastal | place: USA: California | collected 2016-10-17
TTAAAATAATCGAACGCCACCAAGACAACCGAGCCTAAGAGATATTTCAATATTTTCTCCATATATAATAAATGCCAGGTTATAAAGGAAAGGAATACTACGCGCCAGAACCAACCGATGAAGTCGACACTCTCGATAAGCGTTTCTTCATGGGTCTCACTAGAACGCAGACCGGTTTGATCGCACCACCAGTGCTTTACTTCACCATGGTTCTCTTCGCCGTCGCCATGGCGCTTCCAGCCGTGTACAAAAAGCGCCCAGCCTTGTTGATACCACTCGCCATTGGTTTGTACATCAATGGTATTCACTTGTACCACCACTACATCCTCTTGAAAAAGTAAATTATTTTAGACGTGTATATTAATAGAATGTTCCTATCAAAGGTGTTCGCAAACTTGATATTTCAGTCACTCGTGACATACGGCTTTGCGAAGGCTACCATAGAAGATCCAAAAATGAGTAAGGCTGTCGCCGAAAATGCGCTCACGTACATGGTCGCGTGGTTCGTCGCGCTTCTCATGTTTGCGTTTACGAAGAACATCATCACGCGATTCATGCTTTTCACAGCTTTGTCCGCCGTCGCGGGTATGTTATTGGGTACGCGAGGTGAGAGAGACGTAAAGGAGGCTTTGCTCGATGCGGTCACCATTTTCATCACCATGTTTGTATTGGGTGCCGTCACGCGCATGCTCGGGTATGATCTCAGGATGCTCGGTTCTATTTTGTTCGTATGTCTCATAGGTTTGATTTTGGTAAGGCTATTCACGGGTAAGAGGTATTCTCAGATCATCGTACCACTGTTTGCTCTCTTCGTCATATACGATACCAACAACATACTGAGACGAAACTACGAAGGTAATTTTGTGGGTGCGTCGTTCGACTACTTCGCCGATATTCTTAATTTGTTCAGTGGTCTCCTCGAAAATGAATGAACACCATACTTTTTTGAAAATGAAAATCGAAAAAAAAATAATTTTTTTTTCACTTTCTTTTAAAAGAAAAAAGTTTCAAAAATAAAAAAAATATTTTTTTAAAAATTTTCAAATGTTAATAATAATGAAAGTTACTCTCAAGAAAAGTCCGATCCGGGACAAGAAGTACAGAGTGACATTTCCAGATGGCGACCATGTAGACTTTGGGGGCAAAGGATACACGGACTATACCATACACAAGAACCCAATGCGCATGCGTCTCTATGTGTTACGACACGGTGGTGGAGACACTCGTAAATTCAGTGATCCACAAAGGGTACACGAAAGAATGTCTAAAGTGACTAAGAGCAAACTCGAGGATTGGGAAATCTCGGGTTTGAAGACGGCGGGTTTTTGGTCGAGATGGCTTCTGTGGAGTGAACCAAGTCTACGGGAGGCGATGAAACACATGAAAATGAGATTCGGATTAGACATCACTTAGAGAATTCATCGTAATGATAAAAAATGGTGATAACACCCCTTCGTGTGAGAATAATCACGAGACCACGGTTACCAAAACGTAAACGAATCGTAACGTGTTCCTCTAGACCGGAAATCACACCGGCTAAAGTCATCGAAGCAGTCGCCGGTAAGACTGCGGCATACGGCGTGATACTAGGAACCGCTAACTGGATTGTATCCGGTGCGAACCCGATCGAACAATATCATCGCCCCGAATTTGCGTGTTTGGGTGTGTTGTGTTCCGCCATATCTGCGTATTCGGTAGACAGGTGCGTCGCACAGTCAAAGAGTATCGAGGAATTTGATAAAGTTTCTCATGTTGAAACCGGACGATTGGCCATGATCATATTCACGTCCATGCTGATTGGCTGTAGCATTTAATACACTTAAACGTGAGCTACGTCTATTATGAAAATGGAAAGAGATAGGTTAATTTTCTTCATGAAAGCGCACGCGCGGGGTATGATCGCCAAACACCGCGCCATCGTAGAAATATACCTAACAAAGCCTTCGGGTATCGGTGAACACTCCGATGTAATGGAAGCCATGGAAGCGGAACTCGATTTGATCGCTAAATACAGTGACCGACTCGAAGCTCTCGAAAAGTACATCGTTAACCCGGACACAGAATAAAATATATGTAAATATTAAATTATGGTACTGCCATTTTTGATTCTTCCATTGTTGAATGTTTTGGGTATAAATGTGTTTCCGGGTCAGGATGCGTGGAGTCCAACTGTCCCATTCGACAAGAACAAGCATTACTCCATGTCAGCCCTAAGCATCCTTTGCTGTTGCATAATGATATCAAATGCTTTACGAAAGAAATTCATAGGGTGGTGGGTTCCAGTACCAATGAAGCCGGTGGGTTACGGTTCATTGGCCGTGTGTTTAGGTCTGAGTTTACTCGTTTTAATAGATACAATACACAGAGTCCAATCACTCGGCAAGACGGACGAGTCACAAGAGGGATAGGTGTGAATGTTCCAGGTGAAGAGTAAACCTAAGTCAAGCATAGTCTTGTAATTAATAACTTAAACCAGTTTAAATGAAGCGATTATTAATATTTGACCTCAATGGGATCTTTCTAATTCGCCGACGAGATAAGACCTCCCAAAAACCAGATTTTATAGTCGGAAATTTCAAATGTTTTGTGCGTCCAGGCATTCGAAAGTTTCTTAAATGGGCGCATCATAATTATGACGTGGCTGTGTGGTCTTCAACTATGCCTCACAATACGATACCTATTGTGAGGCATATTTGGGGTAAGAAAATGAAAGATCTGAAATTTATTTATTCTCAGAGACAATGTACCAATATCGGTACTATGGATAGTGGAAAGCCTGTATTTCTCAAAGAACTTAAATATGTATGGGAGATGTTTCCATGGTATGACGAAACGAATACATTATTGATAGATGATTCACCCCATAAAGTAGTCAATAATCCAGCAAATACATCTATCCACCCCGAACCCCTAACATTTGAAACGCTTAATAATCCAGTAGATTTGCGAGAATTGATAGCCTAAGTCGGGGTATAGACCTCTGTAATTCAAAATTTAATCATGGAAGACCTTACCTCGCTCATGGAGACCCTCGACCTGGTTGCCAAGTCGATCCCGGAGGGCGAATACTTGAAAATGTGCCATAATATGAAAAACTTGTACAAGGTCGTGCCACGAGCAACTTCTCCCGAAGCGCACTTATCGAGGGTCCATGTCAGGCTCGATGAACCACCTCAAGTTGCCCGCCTCCGGGAACTTAGCGGGGGTTACATTGCCAGAAAAAGGGAAATTCGTCGCCATAAAAGCCGTCTCAAATATATGCGTATCAAAAAGAGAGTGACCGCTGCAGTCCGGGAAAGCGCGGTTCGTGAACGATGTCACCAACTTGGAATACGAATTCGCGAGTATACTATTGACGAACTTCGTGCGAGGGGTCATCAAATTCCCGACGAACGAAGCTTTTACCGTGATTATATGGATAGAGTGAACCAACGCACACAAGCTTTAATGAATGATCTGAACGGACGCGTTAGAGAAATGAACGAGGAAACCGACAGGGATATCCCTGAATGGGACGCACTCTACCTCGAGGCCTATGATGTACCGCGCCCGGCGGATTGGTTCTGGTCTTGGCAAGCTGGTTATGTGTAGCATTAATAAAGATACCTCTATGTAATTACGTCATGAACGACTCTCCACACCCACAACTAGATTTCGCGTTTGGATTCTCAAACGTGAATTCACTCTTCAAACGATCACTCACGTAATCCATCTTTGTACCAATGATACTCATCAATGCGTTCGTGTCGACGACGATCTTAGCTCCGTCTTCCGTCTCCACTAACTCGTCAAGCTTTTTGCGCTCGTTCTCATTCATGTAATTCATCGTATACATCATTCCATTACAACCCCTCGTCTTTACCCCGATCTTTAGGTATTCCTTATCATTCGCCAGTAATAATTCTTTTATTTTTCTAGACGCAATCGGTGTCACCTCCATCACCTGTTTCAATCGCATCCTTTATTTATACAGAGACTAAAAGAAATTGTCTGTTCGGTACATCTTCGCCGAAAAGTCACCCGATTGACCGAGAATGTTCACGGTCTCATTACCATAGATTTCTTGGCATCCGATATCATCCATGCAATCTCTTTCACCCATCGACACTGGAAGAGAGTACATTTGATCACCCGGGGTTACCGTGTAATAATGGTATCTGTCTCTTCGTCCACGAACTTCCTTGCCATACAAGGGGAGTGTCTCGTCGTTTTCACCGAGTAACACTCCCATTTGTTGAATACGTCGTGGTTTGTATTCCTTGATCGGCGGCGCTCTAAATTCACGGGTCACTGGAATCTGAACTGGGACGTGGACGCGCTCTCTCGTGTGGATTCGCTTCACGGGTTGGGGCTGTGTGAGCTTATACAAAATTATGAGCAATAACACGAATATAGTTATGAGCATAGAGGTATGTTTAGTCTTCGCCTTCATTATTATTACACTTAGATTTTAATAAAGGTTATCTTAAATCAATTCTCCCAAGTCTGTATTGCGTGAACAACCAAAGGCAAAACATGACCGTTTTCAAAAATTTATTTGCATCCGTGTCATCCATCTTATATATAGGACCCATGATGCGACCAAAGAATGTCTTTTCCTTACTGTTTCCGGTAACGAACATTTCCATCTGTGTGAGCGCACACGTATCGTCATTCACAGACCAATGGTAAAAGATGAATGGAACCACTATGCTGTACATTTCAAGCAACTCTGTATTTTTCAGGAAGGGTGTTACGAGTACCGCGCCAAATAATACGAGGTGAATGAAGAATATAATATTCATCTATTTATATGGAGCAAGAAAATAATAACGCCATCGAGGGGTTTCCCAGAGACATAGAGAAACCGGAGCCACCGAGGAAATGGCACCCTCAACAGGAAAAAGTACTCAAAGAGTGGGGTGAAGCCGCCGCGTGCTATAGATACTTAAATTACCAAGCATTTCTCATGTTTCAAAAATTAAGTATGCGTTTTACTCTCCCTGTTATCGTGCTCTCTACCATAACCGGTACCGCAAATTTCGCCCAAGAACAATTCCCCGTTAGTATACGTTCGTCTGTACCATCCATCATCGGAGGTTTAAACCTCATCGCCGGTATTATAGCGACTATAATGCAATTTTTGAAGATTAACGAACTCATGGAGAGTCATCGTTCTGCGTCACAATTGTATGGTAAACTGTCGCGAAAAATTAGACTTGAACTCAACCTTTCACTCGTAAACAGATCGATGGATGGAAGTGACATGGTTCATGATTGTCAACAAGAAATGGACAGGCTCATAGAACAAAGTCCACCTCTACCCAAATCAATCTTAACTGCGTTCGATCGTGAATTCCCCAGCGACGATGTCTTTACAAAGCCAGAAATATTGCACGTTCACCCGATACTCCCTTTCAAGGCCATCAAGGAATATTCCATCATGAGTCTTCTCAAAGATCCACGGGAAAGAAACATGACCGACGGAGAATTAAAAGAAGAACTGGATGAGTTACGCGGACGTGTTATGCCCGGAAATAAAATTGCAGAAGATCCATTGAAAAAGACTGGAATTCGCCGACGTGCGTCCGAGTTTGTTGAATCTTTTACAAAGAAGGAGCCAGTAAAGAAGGAAGAGGTAGACGTGGAATCGGCGTCTCAAGAAGACGAAGAAGAAGGGTGAGTAAACACGCGACTGGCTATGAAAGCGACTAACACAAACAGGATTAGATTAAAGACACCAAAACATAATAGGTAAGGGATAACCTTCCTTTTTATTGGGTCTATCAATCTATCCTGGATCGCATTATTTTCAAAAATAATATCTATAGCCTGATTAGCGAGATCATCAGTTCTTTTTTCAGCCATGGACGCCTTTGTTAAAATAAAAACACAAAAAAAGACTGTGTCCAATACGCTCCACCAAAAAGAAATAGACCTGTTACGTACATACATAAATGAAGGTAAACATGTAATGATCTGTGGTGCGTCTGGTACGGGTAAATCATTCATACTTAATGCCGTTTTAGATGAATACAATTCTATAGAAATAACACCCGATTTGAAATTTAAGGATGAACTAAGAAACTCTAAAATGACCACATATTTAGATGACTATAGACATGAAGTGATCGCACAAAGACAGATAGTAGATCGAGTATCTGAGGGCAATCCATTCACGAAAGGGTCATTTATTGTGTGTTCAACAAGTGTCTATCTCATATCAAATTTCAAACTCATAATATTACCGAAACGCACACCCGAACAAATCGCTTCATTGAGGCCGGGTGTGTCTGGTGCTATGAAAGCCGCAGAAGCGTGTAAGGGGAATATACATAACTTTTTTCATTATATAGAATTTTCCGATGAAAAGGATGAATTCATAGAACCAAAGGAAGTTGCCGTGTCGTTACTATGTGACAGAGAAATCGTAAAGTCATCAGATGCCATGTGTGAACATGGTCATGTATGGGGTATTGTACATGAAAATTACCCGGAATCGTCAAATGTAAACATACACAAAATTTCACAAGCTCTTTCAGATGCAGATTTACACGACTCGAGCATATACAGTGGGTTTTGGGATTCAATGTTATACTTTACGAACTCTATAATATCTACACCGGCTTACTATTTAGGTGAAAAGATAGATAAAACCATAATAAGACCCGGTAGCTTTTGGACAAAATACGGTAATTATAAAATGAGAAGCCAGAAACTAGGAAATATTTCAAGAAAAACGCGTGGTATGTCTCATCAAGAGCTCTCACTCATGCGACAATACGCAAAACAGGGGAATATGGAAATGTACACACAATATAAACTCACACCACAGGATTTTGACGTCATTAATCACTTATGTATAGGGAATAAGCTCAAACCACGTGAGGTATCCCAGATCAAGAAAAAAATAAAAGAATATATAAATGTCCACCAATAACACCGCCACTAGCAAACTTAATATGTCCGGTGTAGTAAACAGTGCACGACAGGAAGTCAATAGACAAATGAAAAATCTTGTGAAGGGTGTTATGTCCTATACTATACCACTAAAAAGGAAAATCACACCATCCAAGACTTCTGCATTTAAAAAATACGAGAAAAAACCAGGAACATCGAGTCGATCCGCATTTAAAAAGTACGTGAAAAAACCAGAATTTCAATCGAGTAAATCTGCATTTAAAAGATACAAAAAGTAACTTAAAACGTGTACGTGTATACTCGGTATAAGATGCCAGCTCCTACAATTTTGCCAATCGCTACTGGTGCTGAGGGTGACTTTAAGACGACCCGCATCATCGGAAATGAAATGTTCTTTTACAGCGATGTAACGACGGATGATATCTTGGAGTTTACCGAAGAGCTCAAGAAGCTCGAAAACAGACTACTGAAGCAAGCCATTGACTTCCCGGGTTTCACACCTGAAATCCGTATTAACATCTGCAGTGACGGAGGTGAGATGTTCGCTGGACTCAGTGCCATGAATATTATTGAAAAGTCCAAGGTCAAGATTGTGACCATCGCTCAAGGGGCGTGTTGCAGCGCTGCGACGTTCATGTTGCTCGGAGGTCACGAACGTCGCATGGGTAAGAACGCCCACATCCTCATTCACCAGTTGTCCACTAACGGTTTCTGGGGTAAATTCGAGGATCTCAAGAATGAAATGGATTCATGCTCCAAGTTCATGGACATGATTACGAAGGTCTACGGTGAGAAGACTGAAATCCCAGAAAAGGAATTCAAGAAGCTCATGAAGAAGGACATCTACCTGAACGTCGAAGAATGTCTCAAGTATAATGTCGTGACCTCGATTGACTAATGTCAACACTCCGTTTATACAGACCAAGAACAGCTAATACTATAATAACTATACACGCGGTATTCGCATTCAGTGGAATATTCGTGGGTGGGGGTGGCCTAAGTCGCTCCATTCGCTCGTAATTTACGACCGGAATCATATCTACCCTTACTATAATGGAAACAATTTTTAAAACTGATTCTAAAGGCAGAAAACGCTACGCGAACATAAGTGTTCAAAAAATGCCTGATGGAACCGCCAACATCATCAAAAAGAGTGGTTTGGTTGGTGGTAAAGAACTTGTTTCTACAATTCATGTGAAGCTTGGATATGATAGCGCTCTCAAACGTGCGAAGACTATGTGGGAAAATGAAAAGGTAGTCCCTGTGACGCCAATGCTGGCTCATAAGTGGGAAGACCGCCAAAAGCATATCTCTGAACCGTTTTACGTTCAGCCAAAAATAGACGGAGTTCGTCTTCTCGTGTCTAACAAGGGAGGTATCTCTCGAACTGGTAAAGTCGTACCTGGTACGGAACACTGGGGGAAGGGTCTCAAGGAAGGTGAATACCTCGATGGCGAATGCTATGACCCAACAAAAACATTCGAAGAGATTACGAGTCTGTATAAGACAAACCCAAAGGCTCTCCAGTTTCACGTGTTTGATTATTTCGACACGAATAGACCCAAACTCACGTTTGACGAACGCCTGGAAAGAGTCACCGTGGAAACAAAGTGGGTACGTTCAAAGAAGGATCTTCCAGCTGTACACAAACAGTACATGGAGGCTGGATACGAAGGTACTATGATTCGTGAAGCTTCGAGTGTATACGAAGTTGGTAAGCGAAGCAATTACCTATTGAAGCACAAAGATTTCATGACGGAGGAATACAAGGTTATTGGTATGCGCGAATGCACCGGTAAAGACGTGGGTACTCCCACATGGGTCTGTGTGACTCCATCCGGAAATGAATTTACAGTCAGACCCGAGGGAACTCGTGAAATTCGCCGTGAAATGTTTAAAAATGGTTCTTCTTACATTGGTAAGATGCTGACCGTAAAATTCCAAAACCTCACCGATTTAGGTGTACCAAGGTTTCCCGTCGGAATAGCATTTAGAGATTACGAATGATGTTATACTATATGAAGCGCGTAGCAATTGATATCGATGAAGTACTCATGCCGTTTGTTCGCCCTATGGCTAGATGGAAAGGTCTAAAGATGCCACCTTCCAATACTAGATATGAATATGTCTACAGGGACATGTTTAACATTACCGAAGAAGAATCCGTCGAGATGGTTCGCGGATTTTACAAATCAAGTGAATTCGCTGAAATCAAACCCATTCGTGGATCACAATTGGGGATGTCGAGAGTTCGCAATAATTTTGATAAAGTGTACGCGGTAACCGGTAGACAAGACATCGTACGAGACCGAACAGAAGCATGGCTCAATCAACACTTTGAAGGTGTATTTGATGACGTGATACTAACAAACAGTTTCACGGATTACGAAGTCTCAAAGCTAGATATATGTCGTTCCCTCGCGATAAATACAATTTATGATGATAACATGCACACATGCATTCAATGTAAAGAAGCTGGTATGGTTGCGTTCAACTTTATGGGTTACGACCCAGAATTATATCCCTGGTGTGAACATACAAACATGTCCATGTATGGTTGGAACTAATATAAAAGGCACACGCCATTATAAACTAAGATGTCTTCGTACGGTATTGTCGGTATTACCCCGGATAGCCTCAAGGTTATCCGGGACATGCAACAATTTAAGAATGTTCATGTGTGTGACAAGAGCAACACGAGACTTACACCATTTAAAAATGCACAATCACACCAAACAGTCGCAGATTTTTCGTTAAACATGCAGAGGCCTCGTACAATCGCTACATTCTTCAATTCAAGTGACTACGAACACGCGAGAACCATGGATCAATTGATTGAGTGGTGTGACAAAGAAGATACCATCGTCAATTTAAATTTGGAAAATTACAGAAAAAGTAAAGGGTACGCAAGAGCCTGTGGGGAAAAGGGGATTCATTACGTCACCGGTGGATTATCTGACAAATTGCTCATGATAGATGGTTCAAGAACGGTCGTCGACAGCCAAGAAATCTTTTTTAGAACATTCTCTAAAACACTCGCACACTTGGATGGTGAACCGGGGACTGCCCAACTTGTGAAATCGGTGCACGAAGCCGCAGAGTGTGCATTGTATCAGGTTTTTGCCGAAGTGTACGGATATTTTAACCAAGATCCGGAAGTTATAAGAGTGTTAAATCAGGCATTGAAGACGGACGTAAATGGTCCCATCTTAAAAAATGCCCTACGACGGATGTATCAAGCACCCGATCATGACGACATTGCTCAAGAAAACTTGAGATCGACGTGGTGTTCGATTTATGCTCTCAACGCAGGGGTGTGTGTACCGATTTTACAATCAAACGCAAATGCACGTTCCATGAGCAGAGACATGAAGCTTACTGGCACAAAGCAAGTGTTTAATAAATTCAAGGATGAATTGGTCGTGATCCAAACTATCCGCTTCATGTACGCCATGGTTTACCTGGAATCCACCAGGGCGTGTTCAGCAATCAAGGGTTGTATTCAATCGAGTACGCTCGAGTGTGACATGTTCAAAACAGAAGACCAATACGAAATAATAAAGAACACGGCGACATACGCAAGGACCTTTTCTATTCACTGTATTCACGCGGGTATACCGTGTCCAGCAGTACAAGCCGCCCTTTGTGAATATTATTTCTGGACGCAAACCAAGACCTCTATGAACTTCATAGCAACCCTCCGTGTATAATTTTATTTACATATTTTAGAAGTATGATTATTGTAATAATTCTAATCGCTACGCTAATCATTGTGAAGACCATACTTTACAGGCCTAGAGTAGATTATACGTGTTATATGCTCACGACAGATAAAAATGGACCAAGAGCACAAAAATTTATGCGTACTTATGATCACACCGTACCACTCGAAATAATCGAAGGACCCGATACCCGAACACCCGAGGCGGCTAAAAGATACCAACGCAATGTAGATCCAAAATATTACAGACAAGCGCTTAAACTGTATCACGATAAAAATGCCGTTCGACCCAATATAACATACTTCAACCTAGGAGCTATAGGATGCTACGCGGGACACATGAAAATATACGACAAGTGCTTAAATTCAAGACGCAAGTACGCACTCGTATTCGAAGATAACGTCGTCATAACAAATCACAAGTTCTTCGATGAAGTACAAGCTGTGATTGATGAATTAGGTGATGATTTTGAACTCTGCTTCTTTCACTGTTTGTCCAGATACTCATCGTCGGATAAGGGTAAGAATGGTTTAGAACTCGTAAAATGGATATCTAGTACAAAGTGTTATCTCATAAACACAGAAAACATGAAAAACTTTGTCCATCACTTTGAAATCATGGACAATCACATCGACATGAAACACGAGGACCTCATATTCGAAGGAGCTCGCGTGTATTACAAAGATCTTAGACACTGTATGCTCGTAGACAGATCGCACACGAGTCTCATTGGACACAGTAACTGGGAAAACAAGGAGTTTTTCTCAAAGAAATATCCAGACGCAACGACAGATCTTTTAGAAAAAGGCTATTAATTTTTTTATAGTGTGTCTTTAAGGATGGTGAAGGCTGTATTACTAAATGAAAAACGAAACGATGTACATGAAATAAACCTAGACCTATCGCCCGAGAAAAACGAAATTTGTAAGATACTCAGGGGTAAAGCAACTTTTCTCGGACAATGGGAAGAAGAACTTGTAGTCATATTAAAGTGTAAAGAAAGTGTATTTGATTTAAAATTAAACGAAAATATATTACCTAGACCATTTTCTAACATGGATGTCGACGGTCGCATACTCCTGATACGCATGGACGAGGAATCGGAGCCACAAGATTTTACGAAGGTGGAATACGATGACATGTGCAAAAATTCACCGCACATGACACGATCCGTCACTTCCAAGGTACATCCTGTGGTCTAAAACGACACGCGGTTTTTAGGAACTCGGTAAACAATTCAAAATCTTTCTCTGGTTCATCGAGTTCATCGAGTGAATCAAGTATTTTACCAACATACTGGTTGTACGCTTTGTGTCCACCTCTATGTGTGAGTCTATTCTCGCGCATTCCGGGTGTGATGTATCTCGGCATCATGATTATATTCTTTCCGTCATTTACATCATACCTCAAATACTTAATCACTGGATGATTTTTGAATTGTCGGGGAATCACGTGATGGTCTTCCACGTTCTTAACACCCCATCTAAGTTTAAAATTGCGGCGTATAACTGACCCATACCTCATACTATTCTCTTGGATAACTTCTTCACCGAGCCGCATGAGTGAATCTTCGAGCTCATCAACTTCGTACCACGCTTCGTAACACGCTTTGCACCCCTTGTTTTCTTCACAAATATCTTGAGCTTCGCGTACCGCTTCCCTGAATCTGAAACGCAAACGATCGTTATCGTGTCTTTCAGATTTTATTTGCACTGATGGTTTGTTGTAGATAGTTTCAAGTATAGTAGTACGAATCTTAATACGCCTGTACTTGTAAATATCATTGGGTTGGTATGACGCTCGAATCATCTATGCTATTATGTATGGGTATTTTTTGCGTTCTTCTTTCGTGCGCAAAAGTTGAACCAAACCAAGGAAGGTTATGAGCACGAGAACGGCGTCTTCAAAATCACGGGTCGCGGAAAACGAAATCACGAGAAGAGACAGAAGCTTGAACCACACACTCGACGTGATGGTTTTCGTTCTTTCTGGGAGTTCACTGACTGGAGCGATACCAAACATGGCGTGAAGAAGGATAATGATACCATACAAGGTGTTATGATTAAGTGTAGTGTTTATAATTGGATAAAAATCTTTGGAAGCTACTTTTACACCGCCATACACAGAGGCGGCGACGAGTGGTACGAGAATAGCTGTGTTCTGGAGGAAAGCCATTTATATATACAAAGAAACGTTTTTACATATGGGACACATATGTAAAAATGCTCCTAGCGGGGCTCGAACCCGCGACTTTGGCGTGCCTCTGTGAGAATGAACTCACATGTATATACTATCGTATAAGCACCACACTCTAACCAACTGAGTTATAAGAGCTCGTCTTTCATGTATATTACACGCATTACATCTTTAACCTAGTTGTACGTACTAACGATGTCGATGTATGTGTCTTCATCAACGAACGTTTTCAGAATATCCACGATGGCTTCATTACCACTGCACACAGCTCCAACAAGACCCGGATACGCCATGACCTCCATGTATGCGTGAAAGAAGTTACCGAGTGCGGTTTGGCACGTATTGATAAACGTCATAAACATCTCGAGTGCGAGCTCCTTGTCCTCTTTGATCGCAATCCAATAAATACTAAAGTTTTCATAATTGTCGTTTCCATTTCCAGCATCTTCGTACACGTGATTTGCGTGTTCAAGGATTTGGTGTTCGAGCTTTCGAAGCCTGTCGAGATCGCCGTGAATGATAGCACGTTGGAGTTCCATTTTGTATTACTGAATGGGTCAAGGGGTATCACTTAGGACTATTTTCGTGTTTTATTCTAACATGCGCTTGTGGTTTGTAGCGAGGGGTTTCTTTGATAAGGCTCGTATGCATTTAGTATTTAGTTTTTTACAGGAGGGTATCATAAAAACCGCGTCTAACATAAAGAAGGAGTATGGAAAACTGGGGACATCAAAGACCAATACCAGAAGAGGACGTTCCTTGTAATAATTTCACGCACGTAATGATCGTCGTGGTCATAATAGTGAGTTTTGGTCTCGTATTGTACTTTCAGTGGAATTAGTAATCATACTCTATCAAATTCCTTTGAACTTCTACTGCGAGACCTCGATCGCGTACGCGTTATCCAACGAGCCATCGCATCCCTCACCCTAGTATCTTTTACGTACATATCCTCATCTATAACACTCAGACCGTTACATACGTCTGGTTTGTTTTCTTTGTCTGGGAATTCGCGGTTAAATTGGCATATGGTGCGATAAGGTATATCGGGAGCCTCGTCTAACAATCTATCATACTCTTGACGTTGTTTTGTCACGAATTTCATGGCGTTAGATCTATGTTCTATGTCTAATGAAAGTTCCATGTCTATGTTCCTATAAAACTTTGAATATTGTACACACATGGATGAATGCGATTCCCGCATAGTCGAACTATTACTAAATTTGGATACGGACGAAAGTATACCCGCTAATACGTTTAATAAGGCGAATGTGTATTGAAAAATGATAATGTTCCTCTTCATCTCCGGCGAAACATTATCATCACTAGGATTGAGTACGGCAAAACCACCCACACCTGTAATGGATGATATGATGATACACGGATACATGAGTGCATCCGTTAACCATTTGTAATGAAGACGCGCGTGGTTGTGTAACCAACGATACCCTGCCGCCTTTTCCGCCCACCTGCGGAGAAGGCGCTCCTCGCGCTCACACCATCCGTTGGGACAAGACGGGGCGACGATGTCCATTATTTTACGCAGAGAAAATATGCGCCTGACGTCGGGCAAGTTCGTCGACCTCATTATTCTTTTCATTCGTGGAATGCGCTCTCACCCATTCGATCGTGACTGTACTCATGAGTTCAATCAATTCAAAAATACGCATCCACAACTCCTTGTTCGCAACATCCTTACCTGTACTCGTCTTCCACCCGTTCGCACGCCATTTCTTTGACCATTCGGTGATACCGAGTTTCACGTATTTACTATCCGTGTATACGGTGACATCCTTTTCATCTAGCTCCAAACACTTTTCGAGTGTCTTAACCACGGCCGTCATTTCCATGATATTATTTGTCGATGTGTGATGTCCTCCTTCGACCACGAATTCTGGGTCATAACATTTTGCCGCCCATCCACCTGGTCCCGGATTGCCTAGACAACTCCCGTCTGTATACACTTCGATCATGTCTTATAATTTACTGGATTTTAAACTTTAACTGAAATATCGTTTCTAAAAAATAGTTTTCACTCTTTTTTAGAAAAAATGTTTTCAAAATACAATAATTTTTTATACTCTAAAATTTCTAGCGCTATTAGTATTAAAGCTACCCCCATAGCCACTGTTATTAGAGATGGTTCTCGAGTTGAGGATTGGTAACCTGGTTTGGTTGTTGTAGTTATTGCGCGCACCCTTCTTCTTATCGAAAAACACGACATAAACAATGACTGCACACAAGATAACCAAACCGATGGTCAAACCTATGACGGCTTTGTTCGTTCGTCTGGGCGATTCAACCTTCGCTACAGATGGAACGACGACTGGTTCTTCGACGACTGGCTCTTGTTCTTCGTCTGCCATTTATAGTTAATCTATATTTTATTTCTGTTCATCGACGACTGGTTCCTGAACTGCGGGGGCGGGGCCGACGTCACCTTGGAACCGCTGCACTTGATAATACGTGTCATTTTTAAGTGCTTCACCAAACTTAGCCATTTCACCTAGTGCGTGGTCGCGTGGCAAAAATTTACTAATCTCACCGCCTTCACTGAATGGATTTATGTAATTAGCATCCTTTGATCTCATATTTACGTACGCGTTGTGATTGTTTATAAAATCTACGTTATTCTTACCGATTTGAACGAACGTATCGTAGTACAGTTTTTGTTTTTCTGGATCCATGAGCATTTCACCCATTTTAATTCGCACCTCGTCCATAATCTTCTCGAAACTCTCATCCTTAGGTTTGTATCTGTGACAGTTCTCAGTGGCGTCCGAATACCATCGCTTATCGTTTACATCCGAACCGACTTCACCAACACCGCCAACTGGAACGAACTCGTCTGTATCACCGACTCTACATTCCATTACCATTTGCTTCTTGGCTCCCGCGCCTTCGCCCGACTCTATCGATTTCTCCCTGCAATCCAGTTTTGTCAAACACTGCAAGAGATCATTATTTTTGACAGATTCTTTGATAACACCGCCTATATCTTCAATCACGGTTGCCAAGACTCGTGCATCACCTGAATCTTTTATGACTTTATCGAGCATTTCCTTAACGAGTGGTTGGTTAAACACCTCAATAGATATATCAAGGAATTGTTCGAGTAGAGTACCCGCTATGGTCATGCCATTGTTATCGTTTGGAGACGTGTAACCCTCGCGTATTTTGTACGTTTCCATGTTTTTAATCTTATCCTTCAGATTAGAGAGTTCACCCGCCGTATCCACGGACGATGGCTTACGCCTTCGCAAAAAAAGTAAAGTGACGAGAATTACTACGGCCGCAACGAACAACCAAACTCTATAATCGCTCTTCATCCCTATATAATGTATACAATTTAAAAATGATAGTAACATTTTTAGATTATATTTATTAGAAGCGCGAGTCGAATTTTATAATACTTAAGCTAAAATAAGCTTAGTTGGAGAACGCGAGGCCACCCATACCGGATTGGATGCGGAGGACGTTGTAGTTGGTCGCGAACATGCGAAGAGTGGTTTCCGCGATGCCGGTCTTCGCCTTGATAGCGACTTGAGCATTGTCAATACGACTGAAATTACAGCTCCCAGTTGGCTGATGTTCTTCTGGTTTCAGGGCGAAACTGTAAGCGTACACGCCTGGCGCTGGGGAGCCGGAGTGGTGCACGAATGGCTGAACGGTGTTGAAGTACTTGCCGGATTGCTCCTTGAAGCGATCTTGGCCGTTGAGGACCAACTTGAAGGTATCCAAAGTTCCGTTGTCATCTTCGGAGAAGTTGGCACCCTTGAATGCGACGAGTGGGACACCAGCGAGGGAGCTGGAGACGAGGCAGTTCGACTCGGCGGTGACACCGAGGATGTTAGAGGTGACAGTCGCGTGGGCGTTCGCGGTGCGGAGGGAGTCGTCACCGTTGTCCAAGCACCAGACAAGTTCCTTGACTGGGTGGTTGTAGGAGAGACGCTTTTGGACTTCCGAACCGGCGCTGACGGTGTCGGTACCGGTGTGTTGGACTTGCTCGATGAGGTATTCGTGACCCTTTTGCGCAAATCGGCGTCGTTCCTCGGTGTCGAGATACACGTAGTTGGCCCAGACCTTGAAAGTGGAGCCGTCGGTAACACCGGTGGACTTGAAGTCGGACGACAAATCGAAATCCAATCGGACTTCGTGGTATTGGAGGGCGATCAAAGGCAACGCCAATCCGGGGTTGCGGTTGAAGAAAAAGATGAGTGGCAAGAAGATCTTACCGCCGACGTGCGCGGAGGTGGTCATCTTACCGTAGTTCGCCTTCTTGGACTCGTCCAAGTAAAGCTCGGAGTACAAACGCCACCACTTTTGGTAGTGCTTGTCGATGCGCTGGCCACCGATGGACAATTCAACATCCTTGACGGCACGTTCCGCAATCCACGCATCATCGGTCGCAGCCTTATCACCGGCCTTCATTTCGACGTACATGTCGGCGACCAAATCACCGTTACGGGCAACGGTGACGGAGACACGGCCATCGGCACCTGGGGTACCGTTGACGGTTTGTTCGATGTTTTCCATCGCGAAGTTGGTGTGACGCTTGTACACCGCTTGGAAGAAAGTGACTTTTGGGTTACCCGTGAGATAGACATCTTGGGCACCATAGGCGACGAGTTGCATGAGGCCACCAGCCATTGTGAGAGTTTTTGTACTATATACCAAGAAAATAATTTCGCGAAAAAACTCAGCTTGATTTTTCCTGGGGTAATGTATAATGTCTGAACCAACCGTACCCGAACCAACTGTTGATATCGAAGAATCTGGATCCGAGTCTGAGTATGAAACAGAGAGTGAGCTCGACATTCCAATGGATGAATCTCAACTGCCTGAATTCGGCGACGATGAGGACGGTGAAATCCCAGAGTGGGTGGTCACCGGCGACGAAGAACCCGACTTGATCGGTCACATCACGGATGTTGCTGCGTCTCTATTTTCGACTGAAGAGGGTGAGACTGTGTGCACTGCCCTGATGTCTATATCTAAACAACTTGAGACACAAAACCGAATCATGATAAAAATCTTATCTCAGATGCAAAAATCAACTTAGAAAAATAACTCGTGTATGTTACAAGGAGCTGGTGATGGACACGCATTTCATAAACAATGATGCAAATCCGATAGAGACTAATCAGGTGATGTGGATGAATCACATTCAAAGTCTCAACCCGGAACAGCTCGTTAACCTTTTGACCCAATTGGAAGACATGTGGGACATCCCTCGCAAAAACGACGAAGCGGTATCCTTTCAACTGGGTTTTAAAAATTTTTTTGCGGTGGACGAATTGGATAGTCAAACTGGATTACCAAAAAATATGATTGACATTGAAAGCATTTCTGCGAAGCATCAACGCTTGAACCTACAACTCGGACAGTTGTATCACCGAGCCAATGCACTGAAATTACTTGAACTCGATGACTTTGATGACATGAAAATCTCTACGAGGATTAACCGCCTGATAGATCAAGTTGACGACGCGTGGCAAATTGTGTTCAGGCACACAAGAATCTTTGAACGTATCAATAACCCGACGTATATACCGATTAATCCAGAAACCGATCCTTCCATTTTTAGATGTTCAACTCTTCCAGGCACGTTGGATGAATTAAGCCCGTACCAACAGGCAATCCTCACAATCCTCAAGAAACTTTACGAAGGAAACATCAAACGATACAAGGGTCACTGTTGTAGACAGATCAGAACCGAAGATGGGTACGATACACGGGCGTGGAAACAGGAATACAGGATTCAGGAGTATGTGTATAGTGTTTCGCAAAAGGAGACTGAATTTGAACTCTGGAAAAACCTTTCGTGTAGAGGTTCGGCCTACGGGGACGTGATTCGTCACTTAACAAACTGCAATGATATGCAATTTCCGGAAATTAAGAGGAATCGTCATGTCTGGTCGTTTAAAAATGGTATTTTCGTGGGTAAAAGTTGGTCTGCGAAGACCGGGCTGTACCAAACTGATTTTTACATGTACGATTCAAAGGAATTCAAGAATCTCGATCAGGCAATCGTGAGTTGTAAGTACTTTGATACCGATTTCGAAAACTATGAACACTTGGAAAAATGGGAGGATATCCCCACGCCATATTTTCAATCCGTCCTTGATTACCAAAAGTTCAACGAAGATGTGTGCAAGTGGATGTATATCATGGGAGGGCGTTTGTGCTTTGATGTGGGAGACATGGATGGGTGGCAAGTGATTCCGTTTTTGAAGGGCATCGCTCGTTCTGGTAAGAGTACGTTGATTACCAAGGCTTTTGCACACTTTTACGACGTTGATGATGTGCGAACACTTTCAAATAACGTTGAAAAGAAATTTGGTCTCTCTTCTATTTACGATGCTTTTGTATTCATCAGCCCCGAAATCAAGGGAGATATCTCATTGGAACAGGCTGAGTTTCAGTCGATTGTGTCTGGTGAACAGGTCTCGTGTGCGATTAAGCACGAGAAAGCAAAGACAATGACGTGGAAGGTTCCGGGTATTCTCGGTGGTAATGAGGTGCCGAGCTACAAGGATAACTCTGGGAGTGTTTTGCGACGTATCTTGACTTGGAACTTTGGTAAACAGGTCAAGGATGCGGATCCCACGTTAGATAAGAAATTGGAAGCCGAAATCCCCGCGATTCTTCAGAAATGTATCCGTGCGTACTTGGAATATGCACAAAAGTACGCAAACAAGGATATTTGGAATGTAGTTCCGCAGTACTTTAAAGATGTACAAAGGCAAGTTGCGACAGTATCCAGTACATTGGAGAACTTCCTACAATCGCCTTACATCAAATATGGAACCGAGCTTTGTGTCCCTCAGAAGATCTTCGTTGAAAAGTTCAACGAACACTGCGGCGCAAATAACCTTGGAAAGCCGAAGTTCAACCAGGACTTTTACGCCGGTCCTTTCAGTCAGAGAGATGTCGAAGTGCGTCAGCACACTGGCATGTATAAGGGTGTACCGATTAGTATGCAACCCTTCGTATTTGGATTAGACATAGTAGTAGATACCCTCGTTTCAAATGAGGATGATGCATAATAAAAATATATACTTACATCAGATATGGAACGCCCCAGCTCCCTTCAAAAATTCATAAAAAACTCGGGTGTGCAAGTCACCCGTGCGTCTCCACCTAGTTTTCCTCGTCGCTTACAAAACTCGACCATAAATAACCAAAATTTGGGTAATTTCGCCGAATTTTTGGATATCAACAGCAATAGCAATAGCAATAACGACGTGAAATACCTCACTTTAAGTGGCCTTAATTTGGGTATGTTTAATGCGACCGTAAACAAACAATTCGATGCCGAAGCTCGCGTTGATTTGAAAGACATTCTCAAAAAGGCCCCACTCGGAAAAACCTCGATCGGACAGGGTCTTCACATAGACACGAAAGAGATTGTCGGTGTATACGGGCGATTCAAGACTGGATTTACCCATACACGTGAATACGGTAAACGGGGTGACATAAATTTGAACTTTTTCACCGTTCAAATCAAATTTTCACTCACAAATGGAAGCGAAACGAACGGAGGTACCGTGAACTTTTACAGAAACGGTAAGATTCGCTTTTCGGGTGGATTCATAGGCAAAGGTGATGAAATAGAAAACCAACCCGAACTCATACGTCGTTTCATGGTGAAGAGCTACACGAGACGTCAAGCGTTCTTTTATAACCCATTTGAATACAACAATTTGAGTGCGCAATTCAGAATTAACGGTGTGATAAAAGACCTTGGGCGTCTTCACATGAATAGCCGAAGGTATGGATTTGAATCTAATTACGAACCAGAGCTTTCTCCCATGATGTACGCGACATACAAGGGACACAAATACATCGTCGCCAAATCGGGTGCCATACAAATATCCGGAGCCAAAAACCCAAAAGCGCTTAACGATGCTTACCGAGTGGCAAACCAACTATTCAATATGTTATACACGAAGAATGAGATAACACTCACCGCGCAAGTACCAAACAAGATTGTGCGACCAGCTCAAAAGAAAACTAAAGCGTCTACATGCCCAAAGACGCGACGACCACCATGTAAGAGTGGGTTCCAAGCGAAGAAGAACCCACAAGATGATGAGTGCTGTTACAAGATACCAAAGAAGAAATCGACGCGCAAATCACCAAAGAATAACAAGGAAATCACATACGGTAAAAATGGTCAACTCATGATCGGTAAGAAAAAGTGTGAAGCTCTCACGAAACCAATGCTTTTGGAAATGGCAAAGAAGCTCGGTGTAGTGAACGCGAAGGACAAGAACAAAAAGGAAAAGTTGTGTGCGATGATTAAACAATTTTCGTTCGGAAACGAAAATTTCAAGGTTGGAAATAAGCCATGCATTTCTTACAAAAAGAGTGAACTCGTGTCTATGGCCATGTCAAAGGGTATAGCCGTGACTAGTGCGGATACGATAAAGACTCTGTGCGAAAAACTCAAACTCGACGTTCGCAAACGTAACGCGAACGCAAACAGAAAAGCAAAGGAAAACAGGGCGCTCAACGCGGTACTCAAGAAAGAAGCCAAGATTGGTAACATTGAAATAAGGCGAAAGCTCAACAACAAGGGTATCAAAAACGATATCGTAAAATTATACGGTCCACGGTGGATGAAGAAATACGGCAAGGTAATGAACATAAACAAGGACGTGAACGAGATGTCCAATTTGATTAATAATGCGTCCAAAGAAAAGAACGTCGCGAACAAGATGGGTGTTCTTAAAAAGATGGTCGCGAACGACCTAAAGAAGAGTCTAGTCGCCGAATGGAAAAAGGAACGCGCCGTAGAATACAAGAAGAAGCTCATCAAGAATGAATACGGAAAACACGGTAACGCTGTCGTGAATTACGTATTGACCCAAAACCCAACAAAGACTCAAATTAAAAAGTTCATTGAAAGGTACAAGAAAGCACGAGCTAATTTGAATAAGAACAAGTAATCGCGTCGTTTATGATTTTTTCTGGCTCCGATGCCTGTTTTATATGTTTTGCGTGATACGAGAAGTCATAGCCGATGAATTTACGTTTAATTTTATCAGACATGCCCACGGCTTCAAATTGACGAGATGTTTGTGAGCACACCGCTTTCCGTTCCGCTTCCAAAAATTGATCCTCCATTTGTATGAAATTTTTTATGGTTTCTTCGGAGGCGCCTTTTCGTTTCATTTCATTTACTATTTTATACGACATTCCATGGGACATACCAAAATTCTTTGATTTGTATCCCATGGATCCTACGTTGGTATCGGATGGCTCGAGATTAAATATGAAATACAAGAGTATGAGTATTATAACAAACTGTATCATCTATTAGTACCAAAGATATTAAATACGTCTTTCACCTTATGAAGAATGTTAAATAGTTCATTATCATCCTTCACGAGACTTGGATCAATAATTTCCAATTCCACTTGGTACGAGTTTGGATCCTCCGTGTCCAAATCTTCTACATCGCCTTCGACGACGGTCATGTCGATGGACAAATTCTTGCGAATAAAAGACATGCGTCGTTTAGTCTTTTTCATGTCCATATCACCTTCGTAGTCCTCGAGAGGCGTTTCGACAGAAACTCCGAACCTGATATCGTACGGTGCGTGTGCGAGTTTGTCGAAATCCTCTTTGTGAATTTTATCCTTCTTCACGATCTTCTCTTCGGATGTTTGCTCGTCGATAGAAATTCGAAGGTTGTCGCTGTTTCTGTAAAACACTTCTTCGGTACTGGTGACGACCTTTTCCCATCCGTCGTACTTCTTAAGACCCACTAAAATAGCATCGAAGCCTTCTTTGCCGACGTTTGTGTCAAATGTCCCACAATTAAATTTACCGACACGCATCTCAAATTCAACGTGCTTTTCATTTCGGTGCTTTTCAAAAATGGGCTTTACCCGCTCAAACAGAGCTCTCACGTCCATGGTTATTCTATTTATTATTGCGTGTTCTCCTTAAGTATTTTTTGTAATTGATTTATATGCATGGCTTCTTCAACTTAGGCAACACATGTTATTTCAATTCCGCCATCCAAGCATTGCTACACGTGCTACCCATATCAGAAACCATATTCAAAAGTCAATACGTAGGCGAATGTAAATTTACAAAGCTGTATCACGAACTTGTAACTACCTATTTTACTACACAAGAATCTCGTAAATTTGATCTCTCGTCGCTTTTGAAAGCGTTCAGAGTAGAATTTCCCCGGTTTAAAGTCGATGAACCACACGATGCCCAGGATGCGTTGTTTTGTATCATAGACATACTAGAAAAGGAATATTCAATCATAAAAAACCTATTATACGGAAAAAAGACGCAGATAACCATATCACCCGAGGGTAAAAATTCGAATGATATAGATTACAGTATTCAAACTCTCACTATAGACGATCATGTGTGTAAGGTGAGCGATCTCATAAACAAAAGTATGAAATGGGACACACTCGAAGGATACGTCGACGATAATGGAAACATGCATCACGTGGCGACGACGCGGACTATATTCAAGAAACTACAACCCGTGATGATTATTTCATTCGATAAAAAGAGTCGAGTACACTTGGAGAGGAACATTCAGTTTAACGATGATATTCAATACACATTACAATCTTGTATAATACACGAAGGTGTGCAATGGGGTGGTCACTATATTTCGGCGTGCAGATTTAACGACAAGTGGTACGCACAAGATGACGAAAACGTGGTCGAAGTAGATTTGAAAGATAAGGCTGGGTATTACGTACTCATCTACATTTTAAAAAATCAGACATCTTAATATCCTCTTTTATGTTTACGAGTGTTCTATAAAACGTACGTCTGTTATTAGGGTGCGTTTTATCGGTTCGTTCCAGTATAGGCATCCACCACATGGGTGTATCATCGGTCATGTATTTACACTCAACGATCATGTTTTCTCTGAGCCACGATGTATCCATTTTTTCAGTTGGTAGGATGGATTCAAATATAAGTTCGCCCTTTTCTTGAACGTATAATCTCCATTGATTACCCACCACCTTCACCTTGAAATCCACCGTGTTCTTCTCCTTAGGCTTCCATTTAAACATGGTTTCGTGTGTACCAATCTTTACCGGACAATTGATGGGCGTAAATATGAGTCCATCTATATCTTGAGTTACAGTCGGTAAATAGTCATTCATGAAACTTTCGAAATCACACATGAGATGAAATGTCTTCATCCTCAGTTTTGTCGCGTCATTCTTGAGAGACATCACTTTTTTACATACACTTTCACAGTGTTCCATTCGATCGATGAAGTTCTTATTTCCAATGGTTACACCCGATTCTGTTAAGCAATCATATATCATAAACATATCTTCATACAATTCACCTTCGAGTATAGTACCTTCGTAAATTGGGCGCCTAAAATTGAGCTTACATAAGAACATATCGAGTGCTCGGTTTATGAGTACACACACTTTGTGTTGTCCATACATGAAAGCCAAGAGCATATAGCGCACACCATCGGTCTTTTCACACACCACGTAATCGTTTTTTCGTAGTGTGTCGAAGTGTTTAAACTCGATAGATATAGGTTGGCATCCAGGGAATCGTCCCGTGACACCCCACCTATCTTCCATATACTTTATCGCGTATGTGTAAAGTGGGTCATCCCTCTTTACAGATACCCGTGACATCTGTTTAGTATTTTGA